>Ga0070747_1001014_pt1 | contig 13948 bp, 16 predicted proteins | sample VirMetDEL_Mar_31_FD_77321 | JGI IMG/M metagenome (GOLD analysis project Ga0070747, IMG submission 77321) | Aqueous microbial communities from the Delaware River and Bay under freshwater to marine salinity gradient to study organic matter... | ecosystem: Environmental > Aquatic > Marine > Coastal...
ATCTAATGTTACCATCCAACCAATTCTTACTGTCACCATCTTTGAAATCTACCCCTAAACATATCTTGTTAGTAGCCAAATTAACTTCATTATAACCACAATTGTGACACTCATCTAACCAATAGCCTTTCTTAATCAATTCTTCTTTGACTGTTGATTGACTCCACTTTCTTGGAACTTTTCTTTTACCAAGTATTATATCTTCAACATTAGTGGTTCTGGTTACCCAACCTTTTTGAATACCAATACCTTCTTTGTTTAAATGTTGGTCGAATACTTTATAATACTTAGCCCATTTCCTATAAGTAGTGTAACATACATTCATCCATTTAGCTGCTGCCATATTGGACTTCGTATGTTTCTGAGCTTCCAATATCATATTCTTGGTTATGACTTTCCTTCTACCAGGAATGTTTAATGGACGATTTGCACTCATTATATTTTTTGAAATACTTTTGTTCGTCTTTGAAAACTATGAATATTTTGAGTTTTTAAATTTCTTCCTTCTGTTTGACTAACTTTACGCCATGGGATTGAACCCTCACCCTCTTTAGGTTTATTAGTTTGCCAAAACAATTCATCGACATCTAAATCTTCAAACCAATACTCTTCGTAATCTTGACTCATATTACTTGGTGGATTGTAAAAATCACCTGATGGATTATTGATAGCCATTATTGTACCTCTTCCCAAGTTCCACTTTGTTCAACTATACCTGCTATAGCTTCAAACTCATCTTTTACATCACTAAATACATTTTTTGATGTATATTTAGTACCATTTTTTGTATACACTGTTGTATCCAATTTATCAAACATTGAATCAAGTGCATTTTTGATTACTTGTATTTGTTCGTAACCTTCTTTACTTATTTTAGACATTATTTGTCCTCCTGTAATAACTTTTTATCTTGTTTTTCTTTCTCTTTATCAAAATCATCTTTTGTATGTTTTCTGATAAAATCATTCACATCAACATTAAGTCTTGTTAGTTCACTTAATGCTAATTCTCTAACAAATTGTTCTTGTTCTGAATCAAGAACAGTTGTCATTAATTTTGTTATATAACCACCTAATTTATTCATTTATTTTTACCTCTATATTATCCAACCATTGTGTTCCATAATTATCATAATAACCAACCCAAATAGTTGCTGTTTGTCCTATGTTTTCTTCCATTACACCCATCATTTGATAAGAATATCCATCATCAGATGAATAACCACTACCATTTACCACAGGTACATCTTCACAATAATCCCAAGTACAACCTTCAAAAGTTACATTTGTAACCCATTCAACATATTCCATTTCATAACCAATGTAAGCTTTTAACTGAGTAAATGTTTGTATTTCACCATCATTGTAATCTAATTGATAGACACCATTTTTATCCATTGGTAAATCAGGTGCTTCTATTTCTAAATGACAATTTGTACACTCACCACTTGGACCAAATACATTACTCTCACATCCAGTGAATATTACACATATTATATATATAAATATACATTTAATTATATTTTGTACCATATTTTTCTTTTCTCCTTTTGTTTCTAGCCGCTTTTTGACTTCTGGCTTTTCTTTTTCTTTTATCTCTTTTTTTACTATTTCTATCATCAAATGATTCCCAATCATTTGTATCTACTTTAGACATTCTTATCTCCTATATAATATAAGGGTTTTTTAGTATCAAAGTCAAGCTTTTTTTTTAATTATTTTCATCAACTACAGCCCGACCCTTTAATTTTTTCCAATCTTCTTCTGGTCTTACTTCTAAATTTGTATTCCAAGCACCTTTTAAAACATTTGATGGAGCTCCAAGACTGTCAGCAAAATTAATCATAGCCTGTATATCTTTAGGAAAACAACTACCACCAAAACCAAACTTTCCATCTGGTCCTGGAACATTCATATGAGAATGACCTATTCTACCATCTCTAACAAACCCATCGACAGCCTCTTCCCAATTTGCACCACATTTTTCTGCTATTTGATACATTTCATTTAAGAATGACACTTTAGTTGCAAAGAAACAATTATTCATATATTTAATTAATTCAGCAGTTTGATAATTGGTTCTAATTACTGGTGTAGACTCTCCAAATCTCCACTTATATAATTGTTCAACTGCTGTTGTATTGCCCCAACTACCACCAACAATAAATCTTGATTGATTAATGAAATCAAATTTAGCTGACCTCTCTGTAAGAAATTCAGGATTGAATACAATATGCATTCTTGGATATTTAATTTGTATTTTTGATGTTGTTCCTGGAGTTATGGTAGACCTTATTAATATTACAGGTTGATTATCTGCCTCATAGTCAATAACATTATTTATCTCTTCAAACACATTATAAATTATATCTAAACTTATTGAACCATCTTGATTAGATGGTGTTGGTACTGATAAAAATATATAATCTGATGTATTTACAACATCTTCAAGTGAGTGTAGTGATTTAGATTCATCTTTATCGTGTATCTTAACTACAGCCCCATCACAACCACATTGTGGTGAGAATCCAAATGCTACTGATGAACCAACAAAACCATTTCCTATTATACCTATATTGTACTTCATAGTCCTATTTTCTCCTTATATGTTTTAATCCAATCTTCTATTTTCATTGTTGTTTCCCAACCTAACACTTTTTTAGCTTTACTGTTGTCAGCCAAAGTTTCCTTTGGTTCAATTACAGGTTCAACATGCATTCGACTACCACCCATCATATCAGCTAATTGACTAACTGAACGATTATCACCATTACCAATGTTAAATGATTCACCATTAAGTTCTGATGGATAATCCATACATCTAATATTTGCATCTACAACATCGTCAACATAAGTAAAATCTCTTCGTTGTTCCCCATCACCTCTAATTGTCATAGGAGCACCTCTTAACATTTGTTCTGTAAATATCGGTATAACTAATTTGTAAGCTCCTTCTAAACTCATACCATCACCATAAACATTAAAATATCTTAAACATACAGTTTCTAATCCGTGTAACTCACTGTATAGTTTACAATATTGTTCACCAATTAACTTTTGTAAAGCATATGGACTCATTGGATTTAATTTATGTTCTTCAGGTGTTGGTAATTGTTCTACATTTCCATATACTGATGATGATGAACTATAAATAAATCTACTCACACTATAATCAACGCAACACTTTAACATATTTAATGTTCCACCCACATTAACTTCATTAAACTCTGTTGGATTTTCTATTGAGGGTTGGACTCTAGCTTTAGCAGCTGTATGAAATACCACATCGACTCCAGTCATTATATCTTTCATCTGTTTGTCTTCGAAATATGGTTGATGTGAAATGTCAATTAAAAAGAACTTAGCCTTTGGATTTACATTTTCTTTTTTACCTGTGGATAAATTATCAAACACAATCACTTCATGACCATCATCAACTAATCTGTTGACAATATTGCTACCTATAAAACCTGCTCCACCTGTCACTAAACATCTCATAGTATTTCCTTATAACTTTCTATTGACTTAACCAATCCCACAGATAAATTTGTTTCAGGTTTCCATCCAGTATGTTCTTTTATTTTTGTACTATCTAAATATTGATGTGATATTTCTGGAAAGTCTTTTTCTACATATTCTATTTCTAAATCAGAATCCATAGTATTTAATAAAGAATTTAATAACTCCTCAATAGTAAATATTTCTCCACTACCAATGTTGTAAGCTTCACCTTTAGTTTTATTAATATTATTCACCAAAGATAAATAAGCATCTACAGCATCATCTATATACAAGAACTCTCTTGTAGATTTCTCACTACCTTTCCAAATCATTGGTCTCTCACCATTTAATATCTTGTTAACATTATTCGGAATGACTCTTGACAAATTCATATCTCCACCACCATAAAGATTAGAACATCTCGTAACTACCACAGGAACTCCATAGTTTGAATAGAATGAACGAGCAATTAAATCTGTAGCTGATTTGGAAACTTCATAAGTCCCAACTCCATTTAAAGATTGCCCTTCAACATAAGGAACTTGTCCACTACCATAAGCCTTGTCTGAACTACTAACCACAACAGCTTTTACTTTACCATACATCCTACAAGCCTCAAGAACATTGACAGTTCCACCCACATTAACATCAAATGCTAATTTAGGATCAGGTTGACATTTCTTAACTTCAGACAATGCTCCAAGATGAAATACAGTGTCAAATTCATATTCATTAAATAATAATCTAAGGAAATCAAAATCTCTCACATCACCTTTTACTAAATTTATTTTATCAATGTCAACACCTAATGATTTTAATGTCGTCTTTTGTCTGATGTCTGTTGTTGCTATTGTAATTGATTCTACATCATCTATAATTCTTTTTGTAATATGAGAACCAAGAAAACCAGTTCCACCTGTTATTAAGACTTTTTGCATACCATTAACTCCTCTTCATATGTTTTTACTTTATTTACTTTTATGTTAAAAATACCCAATTCAAACTCACCAACCTCAAGTTCATCGTTAGCAAGTATTTCTGATAAACTTGTGATGATGTTGAAATTATCTTGATTGAAATCTCCGGCGTCAAATTCGAGAGTTATATCATTACTACCAGCATCAAATAAACCTTGAACTCTTTCTCTCAAATCAAAGTCTGTTTCTGATTGTTCTTTTTCAATGTATCTATTCACTAATGGACTATCTACATATATGTTTGAACACCAGGGTTCTAATTCATATAAAATATCCTCGTTACAACCAGTGATTACAAATCCAACATTATACTTAGGTGGTACGATAGGTTTTAATAGAGTATCGTGTTTTACAAAGTGTCCCCACTTACGAATAAAGTTACGAGTAGATTTGTGATTCTGTTTTAACCATTCTTCTGTTTCTCTACCTTTCATAAACACTTGTCCATCTGGATTTCTTTTAGCACCATCAGCAAACCTTGAACCTCTACAAGTCATATGATATACGAAACCTCTCCAAGTCTGAACAAAATCATATCCAGCCAATAAAAATCTATTAAATATATCTGAATCCTCTTTTGATTGTGGAGCATATAATGGGTCATGTCCTCCAATAGATTGGAAGTCTTCTTTCATTATAGCCCACGGTGCAAATATACCTTCTGTGGTTTCTTTACCTAACTTTGAATGTGTTAATTCAGGAGATGAATTTAACCAAGTTAACAATTCTTGTTCTTTAAATTCTTCGGGCTCAATACCATAATCATATAATATCTTTTCAGGACCATCAGGATGTAGTGGTGGTTCTATTCTTGTACCACTAACCACAACACCTTTCTTAATATGTCTGTTTATCTCTACATCGAGTCCTGGACAAGCATACATATCAGCATGATAAATCATAACAATATCATTGGTAGCATAATCATTAATCAATGTATCGTATAGAATTGTATGTCCTAATCTTGTAGGGCCTTCGTTCCTATGTATCTTAACATTATTATCTTTCTCAACAATTTTTTGCATCCATTCCCAAGTTCCATCATCTGAGAAATCATCAGCCATACATATTTCATGTATGTATCCAAGATTCTTTCTGATAGAATTATAAGACCACTTTAAGTATTTTAGATTGTTTCTACTTGGTTGTATAAAACTAATTGGTTTCAATGTTTTTTCCATTATCTTATTCTTCCAGTCTCATTAGACCATTCATTATATAAATTTTCAGAAATTTCTATTGTTTCTTCTTCACTAAGCCAATCTTCTTCCTTTTTCATAGAAAGAACTAACAAAGTATTTTGTCTTTCAACTATGTCATAATATTTTAATATACCATGATAATATTTTCTTGGAGCAAAATCATGAAATAGTAAATAACCATCTTCTTTTAAAAGATGTGTAGCCATATATGCACACATAGATCTACATCTACCATCCACCAACACCACATCATAATCACGATATGGTAGTTCAAGTGGTTTTTTTATATAATCAACACCACAATGCCAATCGTATCTTTCTCTTGTTGGCCAATATGTTATACCATCTTGTATTGTTGTATCACCAGCTTGTAAATGAGCTGAATGTGCATGAGGGTCTAATATTGAATCAAGTTTAGCATTACCAATTGGTACATGATAAAATTCAACATTATCATTCACTTCAAACTCAAGTTTTCTATGCCACTCAATATCATGTTCTATAGATACGAATTTATTAACAACATAAGGAAAATACAATGTAGTTCCACCACTACCCCATTCTAAGACTTTATCTTTACCTTTTATGTATTTTTCAGCGAGTAAAGATTCAGCATCTTCCATACCTACAGTTGATATTTCAGGCTGAATATTGTTAGTTTTTCTAATCATCCTTTTTACTTCTCTTAAAAAATTAGAATATCCAGTTTCCATCTCTGCCCCATACTCGTCTACGAATGGTATCAATTCTGAATTAATCATCCAATGATAATTTTTAATGTTTTTGTTACCATCTTTATCATACCAAAAGTTTTTTCTTTTTGATTCTATCATCTTTCTTCCATAATAAGCTAATGTTGGTTTTTTAAACAAACATGTCAACAATGTAGAACCACCACCCATACCAATGAAATAAGATGTATTTGCAAATAACTTTAATTGAACTTCATTGTATGTATATTGTGGATATTTTGAAACAATATCATCAATCAAATGAACATCATCATAATATCCCGTTAATTGATAGTCTGATATTTTACCAACACCTTCAACATCAGCTGTAAGTTCTCCTTGATTTTGTAAACCAATCATTTCATTCTGATCTATTGGAAACTCTTTATTGTTAGGTCTTTTATAGATGACTGTGTAACCTGCTTCTGTGAGATAGTTAAACATTTCATAAAGAGATTGTATGTCAAAATAACAAACAGGAGGTCCCCCATGTTCAAAATTAAATCTATTGGAGATAACTACCACTGGTTTATCAAAAACTATATCATCATTTTTAAAATGATTTGAATAGTCAGGTACTTCCCATTTTCTGTAATCAAGTATACCACATCCACCAATAGATGGTTCATTAGAAAATGATTCCCAATGTTTCCACTCATCTTTATATAATTTAGAACTATCGTTAGCACCATATATCCAACTGTTAGGTAAAGATTCTGTACCAGATTGTTCATTAATAATGGTTCTAGAATCATATTTTTCCTCTACATCATCGTGAAAATAATAGAATGGTTTCATACCCAAAGAGGTTGAAACTTTTCCCAATTTATTGTTTTTGTGTAACCAATAAGCATATGGAACAGTTAAAACTAATTCTATCCCAAACTCAGGATTGTTATCGATGTTTGTCATAATTAAACCTCCTCAAAAAATGTATCTGGATTTTTATCATCATAAATTTCACTTATCCAAAATACTGCTGTTAATTTTTCTTTTCCTATATTCTCAATGTTATGTGTATGTAAAACAGGCATATCTATAACTTTTATATCATCACCTGAAACCTCATATTCATATACTTTATCAGAACCCATTTTTCTAATTCGTATCACTGCTTTTCCGTCAACTACACAAAATCTTTCAAACTTTCTCATATGAAAATGTTGTCCTCTTACATATCCTTCATTAGTGGTAGAAAAAAATACTTGTCCTTCTGATAAATCAACTTTTGCTAATTCTGTCAAAGAACCTCTTTCGTCACTATGTAATTCTGTTTTTAACAATCTTTTATCAGTTGGTATATAACTGATGAAAGTATTAAATAAATTTCTATCAAAATCATTATTTAAATCTGGTATTCTACCATCATCAAAATAACAATTACTAAAATATGTCAATAACTCGGAAACATCACTAACTGTCATTTCAGTTGTTTTGAAAGCTTGTGTTTTTTCCTCAACACAATTTTTAAATTCCTCTACAACATCATTAACATAAATTAAATTCACTGTACCATTATTCGTAATTTTTATATCCTTATCATTACATAAGTTATGACAAAATGTAGCTATGAATGAATTATAATTAGGTTTACAAAAAGGACCAAACACATTTGGTATTCTTAAATTATAAAATTTACCACCATATTGTTGACACCAATTTTGTATCATTTGTTCACAGTCTAATTTACAATCACCATATGAATTATCTAATTCTACTTGAGTTGATGATGAAAATATTATGTTACATCCAGTCTTAACTGAATCGAGTAACAACTGAGTTAAATCTATATTAGCTTTATATATCTCATCTTCATCACCTCTATTCATACCAGCTAAATGAATTACCCAATCACATTCTTTTATTTTTTTGTCATTATAAAAAGCTCTATCTAATTTTATGACATCCCAATCAGTAGTATATTTTAAATTGTAATAAGTATGGTAACCAATAAAACCATGAGCTCCTGTTATTCCTATCTTCATTTTACAACTCCAGACTTACTTAAAAATTCATAAGCTTCTGAACTATCCATTAACGAATCAAATGAATTGTAAGATTTTTGTTCATCTCGTAAATACTCATTACCAATCAAAAAGTTTTTATGTTTTTCTGTTCTCATCCACTCTTCTTTTGAAATCATTTCTTCGTGTAACTTTTCACCTCTTCTGATACCAATATATTTAAGAGGAATATTTGTATTGAAACTTCTGATTAAAACATCGGCTATGTCTGTAACCTTTAGTGCTTTTATTTTAGGTATAGCTATTTTTCCATGAGAATGTTTAGAACTATAAGCCCAATCTATTAAATCAGTAGCCTGTTCTAAACTTAATAAGAATCTTGTCATATCTTTGTGAGTTATTGGTAAAGAATCACAACCTTTTTCTAATAAACTTTTGAAGAATGGAATAACTGAACCAGTAGATTCTAACACATTCCCATATCTGACTAATACAACTTTAACATCATTTTGTTGTTTTGCATATTCAATGTATAGTTTTTCACTTATTGCTTTACACATACCATAAACATTAATAGGATTACAAGCTTTATCTGTGGATACGAAAACTAATGTTTCAATCTTACCAAATTCATTTACAGATTCTATTATGTTTTGATGTCCTATTATGTTTGTCTTTACACTTTCAAATGGATCATCTTCACATATGGGAACATGTTTTAGTGCTGCAGCGTTAACTACAATATCAGGTTTGAATCTTAAAAGACAATTCTTTATTGAACTTTTGTCTTTCACATCACCAATTATAGAATGTACATTTGGATATTCTTTTTGTAAATAGTAGTGTTTGTGTTCATCTCTGGACAACACAATTATCTCGTTGGAATCATAATATCGTTTAACTAATGTTTTACCTAAAGCACCAGTCCCACCTATTATGAGTATTTTTTTGTTTTTAATCATTTGATATAACCTTTTGTATAACCCTTTTCATTGTATAAATATAAACTTTTTCATCAAAACACTCATTATATTTTTGGATTGCAGTTTTACTACATTCACTATAAAAGTCTGTATCTTCTTTTAATTTCTTAATTAGAGTTTTAGCTCTTTCGACATCACCAACATCAACACTCAAATCAGGATGACACCTTTGAGTATTTACATTGTTGTAACCAACACAAGGAATACCCAAATAAGCACAATTCAGATTGAATGTTCCAGCAGCAGCTGTTCCAAGTTGAATACCATATTTGTGTTTAGATAATTCATAAATCCATTCTAACCATAAAACCCACGGCAAATGATTTATATCCATTCCTTTTTCTTCTTCTTTCATTCTACCTGTGGTTGGTGACCAAATATTATCAGTTATTTCTCTAGCAACCATATAAGAGTCAATACCACCATAATCCTTAACTAAATTACCACCCATCATTACACTTTCAGTTTTATCTTTTGATGTTTTGATAAAATCAGTAATCATAAGAGTTGGCATTATTTCACATTTTTTACCAGTTAAACCTCGATAATATTTTAAATCTACTTCATTGTGACAAAAAATTATATCCATTTCAACTAAAAAGTTATAGTACCAAATCTGTTCTACAATCTCACTATCTTGCCAATAGTTATAGTAACTTTCTTGCATTACTGAAACTTTTTTACATACTCTTTTATAATGTTCCAACAATGGATAATTTAATAATGGTTGTCTTTTTTTAGGTAATATCATAATACCAAAATCATAACTGTTATCTGGTAATTCATGTATTATTGGTAATGGATGATGTGTAGCATCAAGAGCACACCACCAAGCTAAATCTGTTCTCATATTAGGGTTATCTCTTTGAATTTTCCCTTGATAACCACCCTCAGTAAAAACTCCTATTTTCACTAATTGTACCCTCTAATTATTTTAAATGATTCTACATGTAACATATCTCTGTTTGAACATTGATAGTTTGAATGAAAACTTTTTATTGCACTTTCTTCAAAGTATGATTTACCTTTTTGAGATTGAAATAATGCTAGTTTATTCACTTTTATATACCAAAGAAAAGCAGAAAACATCACATGAGTGGCTTGTGAATGACCATCATCTTTATGTCTTTCAGACAAAACCATTAAATCAACAAAAAAGTTTGGTGTCCAAGTATCTAAAGTACTTGGTGACTTATATTGAATTATTCCACATTTATTCCTTCTAACCAAAGCGTATGTAAGATTACTAACTATTCTATGTTCAAAATGTGAATCCGATGGTGATGTTGTAATAATACAATCATAAGATGAAATATCAAATTTGTTCTCTAGCAAATTTACCCACTCATCTTCATCTTTATCTTTTATAAATTTAGTATCTTCAATAAAACACCCTTCTATGTTATCAATGTTTTCCCAAACTTTTTTACATTCATCTTGTCTCTCAGTTTTAGTAGTTATATCAAAATCTCCACCTTGAGATAAAACAACAATATTAAATTGTGTATCTTTATATTTCATAATTGTTCCTAATGCCCCATATTCTATATCATCTGGATGAGGGGATAGACATAATACTTTATCGTAATTTAATAACTTCATTTATAACCACTCCTGTTTTATTGATTTAAATGGTTTATCGGTATAGATTTTTATACCTTCTCTTCGTAAATAATCTCGTAAATCTTCTGATACTTCGTTGGTGTATCCAATCATTTCTTTTTTGCTTACATTATAGTGAGTAAACCAGATTAAATCTGTACCTTGTTTTAAAGTTATAATTTTTCTTGAAACATCGTAATTAATTTCAATATCAATTATATTTTTATCTCTATGTAATTTACACCAATTATTTGTAATTTCCAAGACCTTTTTTTGTAATTCTTCATTATTTAATTCTTTTGGGTAACAATTTTCTTTGATTATTTTACAAGGTGAACCAGCAGCCAAACAACCACTTGGTATATTTCTATTGATAGTAGAACCAATACCTATAACTGAATCATCTCCTATTGTCACATTAGGTAAAACAATACATCTTGCTGGTAACCACACATTGTTACCTATCTTAACAGGACCAAAATCTGATGGGAATCCTTTTGTAACATCCAACCATGCTCCGTGAGTCCAAATCATAACTTCTCCACCAATACCAACATCATCACCTATTTCAACTGACTCTGATGGATTAATTATTGTTCCCTCAAAGATACCTACATGGTTTCCAATCTTCACATTTGAGTTAGGACCATTACAACCACCTCTACCAACCTCAACTCTATCCCACATAAATAACCAAGAACCAGCTTCTAAACTTTTACAATTTATTTTGACATCATTTCCTATTTTCCCAAACTCACCTATCTTGATTGAATCACAATGAATCTGAACATTGTCACCAATCTCAACAGATTTGTGAATGTCAATATGGTTAGCTATTATTTTACTATTTTTACCTAATTTCATTTTTAAGTCTTTCAATATCACCTTTAACCATCTTACCAACCAATTCTTCAAATGATGTTTTTGGTTTCCAACCCAATTCCGTGTGAGCTTTACTTGAATCACCTAAGAGTACATCAACTTCTGCTGGTCTCATATATCTTGGATCTTGTCCTACATACTTATCCCAATCTGTTATACCAATGTGTTTAAATGCACAATCTAAAAACTCTTTTATAGAATGAGTTTCACCTGTAGATATAACATAGTCATCAGGTGTATCTTGTTGTAACATTAACCACATAGCTTCAACATAATCAGGAGAATATCCCCAATCTCTTTTCGCATCAAGATTACCTAATATTAATTTGTCTTGCAATCCTAAATGTATTCTAGCGACTCCATCCGTAATCTTACGAGTGACAAACTCAACACCTCTTCGTTCAGATTCGTGATTAAATAATATACCAGTACAAGCGAACATATCATATGATTCTCTGTAATTCTTTGTAATCCAATGGCCATATAATTTAGCTACACCATAAGGTGAACGAGGATAAAATGGTGTGTTTTCATTTTGTGGTGTTTCTTGTACTTTTCCAAACATTTCTGATGTAGAAGCTTGATAAAATTTTGTTGGTTTACCATATTCTCTTATAGCTTCTAACATTCTCAGTACACCCAAACCATTTACATCTGATGTTTGTTCAGGTGTTAAAAAACTCACATAAACAAATGATTGAGCTGCTAAATTGTATATCTCATCTGGTTCTACTATTTTTAAACATCTCACAATTGACATTTGATCTGTTAAGTCCCCCTCAACGAATTTTATTTTACCTTCTAAATGCTTTGTGTTAGTTCTATTTGGTGTGGATGCTCTTCTTTCCATACCATAAACTTCATATCCTTTTTCTAATAGTAAATCAGCTAAGTGACTACCATCCATTCCAGTTATACCTGTTATAAGTGCTTTTTTCATTTATTTCTCCATATTCTTAAAATCGTTATATTCATAAAATTTGTTGTTTCCATTTATTAAATTCTGTATATTAGCTTTTGATAATTGTAAAAACTTTTGGAAATTGTTATTTTTCTTATCTCCAAATGAATTAGGATTATTTTCATCTAATACATATAATCTTTTTTGTGGATGTCTTCGTGCATGTATGTGTAATAGATTTTTACATACAAATTGCATAAAATTCTGTCCTAATAACTTTTGGGACATTATAGATAATCCCTCATCATCGTTATATAATAAACAAGGTGGTATATTTACACCATACTTAATTAAATCAGATGATAATACTAAACAAGCTCCACTTATCTTTGGATAGTTTATATATGTAAAGTCAAACTCTTCTACTTTTGCATTTATCTCATTCATTTTCTCTATTGGTAATGGTGATTTCGCTTGATTTAAATTTAAATGTTGTTTGTCATCATCTACAAAAGTGTGATTTATGTAATCGTTGTGTACTAAAGCATCCCAACTAGCATCCCACATTTTTCTATCAGCAAAACTCAATAAGTATCTATGTATGTTTTGTTCATCTGTATATTTAGATAATGTTTCAATAGCTTCAAATGCTTCTCTTGGAAAGAAACTATCTGTTTCACCCCACATAACATAATCTACTTTTTTACAATAGTAATAGTTTAAATCTCTTCTATAATCTGTATGAAAATAAAATCCATCTTCATCTGTGTGGACTTTACTAACTACATTATAACCTAACTCTTCTATTCTTATTATACCTTTGTTAAATTTACCCACTATGTCTGATTCTGTTATTTGATTTGTATCTATTGTTTCCAAATGTTGAGATAAATTTAAACATAAATCTATTGTAACATTTTCTTTATTGTCTACCGTTTCTAATAAGTTAACCATACCATCAATGAAATCTTTGTACATCTCAATTTCAAACCACATTATGTGTGTCCCTACTACATATTTTTTATTTAATTTAGTCATTTAATTCTCCATAAAAATGTTCATAAGTTTTTTTCATAAAATTATTTGTCAACTGATTGTCTTTATTGTTTGGTATAGCATTATATTGATAAATCCAACCAACCTTTGTAAATAATAAGTAATCACCATATAATTCTTTTCTATTCATATCATTCATATTAAATTCAT
>Ga0070747_1001015_pt1 | contig 13948 bp, 16 predicted proteins | sample VirMetDEL_Mar_31_FD_77321 | JGI IMG/M metagenome (GOLD analysis project Ga0070747, IMG submission 77321) | Aqueous microbial communities from the Delaware River and Bay under freshwater to marine salinity gradient to study organic matter... | ecosystem: Environmental > Aquatic > Marine > Coastal...
ACCTTGTGGCTAGCAGCCATCAATTTTACCGATTTGTTAAACCCGACATTGGTCAGAATGGAGAATTTATTTATCGAAAATTTACATCCATAGATATTTTAGGCGGAGAAAGAAGTCCAGATTTTTCATCAAGGCAAATAATATGTCAAAGGCCAATTTCTTTCTTAGACCCGATAAATAAATATTATGCAATGGGGTCTGATAAGATCTTATCTGATAAGGTTAATTTTATTCCTCTAGAGGAAGAGCAAGGTGGGATCCACAACAGAAGACAGACGATTGAAGCTCCGACTTCGGTTAACGTTAATTTTAATATTGGCGGGTATGAATACATTGGCTCTCGGACAAAAATTAAAGGAATGAATAGTGGAGAAATTCAAGATATAGAGCACGCTCGCCGAGGCGAGACTCGTACTGGATATGATTACTCTTTCCGAGGATTTGTATATCCTGCCAACTTCCCAAGTGGAACAAGTGGCCCAAATCCATTTAATTTTTTCTTCGAAATAAATGCTCTTGCCACTGCCGGTCAAGCAGAAATATTTCCAACTGTTGAAGATGCTTTAAGGTACTTTCCTCGTAGTTCGTACCGAGAAAACGGTAGCCTAACAAAAACTGTTGGCGGTGATAGAAGAGCGGTGCGAGTGCGTGGGCGTAATGCTGGCACAAGATATTATTGGCAGCCAAGTCCAAGAATGAATAGCATTTTACGACTTTTACGATTTGATGAGTATGAAGATTTTGAAGAAGAGCATCCTAACTTTCGCCTTTCAAGTATCAATGGCGCTGGACAATATTACAGTGATGTGAGAATGTATAACAATACAGATGGACCATATCGAGGATTTGCCAACACTATACATGCTGTTCTCCTGGAAATACAATCTCGTTATGGTGATGAAAAAGCAATAGAAGCTGCAAACCGTGCGCTAACCAGGCAGGAAAAAATAGTTCTCTCTACGGCGCAAGAACCAGTTGTCTATGAATTTTATGATTTTGAAACAAGTACAACGTATGTAAAAGATCCTTATACAGAGGTTTTAACACAAGCGCCAGGAACTCGTCAGGCATTTGAAGCAGGCGTTGCGCCCGGAGCTTATATTAGTGCTGAGTATGTGTATGCGCTCGCTGGGTATGAAGACTCTATAGCTAACCGAGCTATACCGGAAAGCGCACTTCCAAATATGTATGTGTACCAATTGGCCGCTGGTTCAGATCCAATTGAGTTACGAGTTGGTGGTGGCTGGGATTCATCACCCCAGGGTGACGAAATTCGCAGAGGATATGATGGACTTGTTAGATTGGGAGAGTTCATAACTGGAACATTACCAGTATTAAGAGAACAGCAAAGATCTGGTGCAGATAGAGGTATTTCGGATTATCTTATTCAATACGGTAGAGCTACAAGAGATGCAAATGTTATTATTGATATGACATCTTCAATAGCAAGAAGACAATATAATCAAGTAACAGATACTACTTCGATGAATTTGTATGAGCAATTCAATGATTACAAGACAGAGTTTCCAATGTATATTGAGCTTGGAATACCTATGGTAGAGACTGGGGATTTAAACGACTTAGTTAATGAATCCCTTGGCACAACATCAATAGTTAACTCGATCTTAAATACAGAGCCTTCCGGAACAATACCATTTAAAACAACCACATATGGAGTTAAGGCTCCACGGGGAGTTGTTCGTTTAGGGAATGAAGAATTTGATTCAACCGAGCGAGAAATAGAAGTGGTTGAAAACAGAGAGCCTAGAAAAGTATATGATTTTGAGGAATGGTTGAACTCGACTAATGCATCTTTAAGAGCCGACGATATGGCAGAACTAAGTTTGAATGGACCTTGGGCTGAGAGAAACGGCGGTCAAGCTGCAATTTCTGCCTGGCGCAGACAAATAAATAATCTAGTCAGGACACAATCTAGAGAAAAGATGGTTATGTATAAGGATTTTCTGGAGGGCAAAAAGAGCCTTTGTGAGTCAGAAACTTTAATGTACAAACTTGTCAAATATGCTACTTCTCCAACAAACCCGAGACAGCGAGAAGTTATACAAAATTATTTCTTTGCCAACACTGATGAGATCAATATGATCAATTTTGTGGACACGCAAGTAAAATATGGAAAATATTATCAGTATGAACTGTATGCGTATGACATTGTATACGGATCAAAATATTTATTCAGAACAAGATTTGCAAGTTTTCCAGAGCATAGAACCCCGCTTGTAGCCTCGTCTAATGGCGAGGGAGGTACTTTAGGTTTTTATTCTTTCAATGTTGATACCCAACCAAATGTTAAAATAGTTGAGTACCCAATCAATGTTTATGACTGGAGACAAAAAGTTGGACCAAGAAGAACACAACTTGGATCATATGCTGTTCCTGCTATAAATTCTAGACCCGACCTTACAGTTGGGGGTGTTTCATATCCAATTTCTAGAGTCCAGGATTACCCACCTGTTGTGCCCGAAGGTAGTATCTTATCTTTCAAGGACACAGATAATAAGGTGCTTATAAATCTATCACCAGGCGTTGGTGAATATCTAGAACAAGATGCTTTAAAATATATTGCATTTGATGCTGAAGAAGAACAAGAACTAAGTGAGATTGCTGCTGCACAAAGAATATCTGGACTTCAGCAAGGTACGGGAAAAATTTCATACCGTGAACAAAAGGGTGCAGTTAACATGTTAATTTATCGTACAGACTCTATTAACACAGCCGTGGCAAATAATGAGGATCTTTACAAAAGTTTTTCTGGAAAACTATACAAAACTTTAGAAATTGGCGATCTAGCCTCTCCTGCTAATAAGGCTTTGGCTCATGACTTTATGGATAATATTGAGCCAAATAAAAAATACTATTACACATTTCGTAGCGAAAATGTTAGAAACCAAAAATCTAACCCAGGACCAATATACGAAGTCGAACTGCGTGTCCAAGATGGTTTTTATACACCAGTCATACAGGAATATATACCACAAATAACCACTGCTAAAATGCCTTCCAAGAAGATGGTGAGGTTTTTAGAAATCAAAGGGTCAGACTTGCAGGTTTTACCATTTAATGAAGTAAGTCAGAACAGTGGATTTGTTGATTCTAGGACAGGTTTGTTCGCTGCCGAAAAAAGTCTTATACCTCAAGTTGGTAACGATGGAATTCTTGGTAATAAGTTTATTGTAAGAATTACATCCCGTGATACTGGAAGGAAAGTAAACGTAGTTATTAATTTCCAAAGCACGGAAAATAGGTAAAACGAATAAAAAGATAATTTTGAGACTACTTATTAAGAACTAAAAAGTTTGTTAACATTGGTTGCTATAAAGAGGGAGACCACATGGCATTTCTAGACAACAGTGGTGATATCATCTTAGATGCGGTTTTGACTGATACTGGGAGAAAAAGATTGGCAGCCGGTGACGGGAGTTTCCGGATTGCGAAATTTGCGTTCGGCGACGACGAGATTGACTATTCTTTATTTAGAAATAGTAACTCTGCCGAAGGCGCACATCCTAGCGGTTCTGCTTACTATGATGTGAACATCCTACAAAGCCCAGTTCTTGAGGCTTTCACTAATAACACTTCTATATTAAATCATAAGCTTGTATCATACGTTCGAGATGATTTGTTATACTTGCCAGTTATCAAAAATAACGACACTGTATCTCAGACCGTTGAGAAGAACACAACAGCCTTTACTGACATTCCAGTGGGTGGCTATCTTGTAACAGCGGACTATACAACCTCTGATCCAAATACATTTGCTGCATCTACTGCAACCTCGCCTTTTAGAACATTCATAGGTGTTATTCGTGGCAACAGATCTTTTGCAACAGCAGGTCAGTTCGTTTGCCTTGATCAAGGAATTGACAACACTGACCTTTCGGTTCAAAAATTGGACAATGCGGATCCGCTTAGAGAAACTCAGTATTTAGTGGAAATGGACAATCGTCTTGTTCAAATATTGTCTATGGATGGACAAACTGTTGCTCGTCCTTCGTTCGTGGACGATGATAATATTGCTAGCTATTATTTCTCTCTAAATTCTAATGCTCAATATTTTGCTGCTCCTGATGGCGCAGCCCCAGGCGTTGCTGAGTTTAATAGATCAACAAACGAAGATTCTCCTGCCGACACATTTTCGGTTATAGGAGACACAAACGGTGGTCGTTACGGAACACGATTTGCTTTCAGACTATTAGCAGCAGAGAATATCGCAACAAGCAATGTCTTGTTTGACAAACTTGGTAACACAACAGCAGCCAACTATGTCAATAGCGGTAACGTTTTTAAATACATCGATTCAACAATCAGAATAACAGGCTTCACTACAGGGTATCGTGTTGATATACCTGTTCGGTTTGTGAAGAAATCATAATAGGGTTAAATAATGGCTACATCGTTTAAGACACTTCAATCTTCAGACATCCAACAAGCGAGAACTAAGCTCCATGAAGCTATTCCACTTACAGGAACAATTGTCTCGGGAACTTATCTCCTAGCTAATCAGTCAACTAATGTTAAGAATTATACACACGGGATGTTCCAAAGTGTTTATGACTATCCTTACTTGAGTTCTTCAGCTAATCATATTTTTGACATAACTGTTGGAGTTAGTGCTGATTCTGCGCTTTCAAATTCTATAATGCAGCAGGGCAAGCAAAAGATTCAACTCTATAATCAGATGGCACAAATTTTGGTCGGACACGATGCTACTGGTAGCATCAGACCTTTTGACGCTGATGGCGATTTGAGTTCTGGGGCCAAGTTTAAAGATGCAGTCTTCTTTAATTTCTCAAGACTTTTAGTCAAGGATGAAGTTCAAAAGGGCACCTTTAGAATGAACTTTAGTGTGGACCCAACAGGTTCATACTCTCAAGCAGCCCAGACAAACCGAGTCCTTGTTATTGAGGACCAGAGTGGCTCTACCTCATTTAAGACAAATTCACCCGCTGGTGAATATGGCATTTTGTTTGTCACTTCATCTCAGAGTGGTACACTTAATACGCCATTGGCACTGAACTCTGGACATCCTTGTGGGCTTATATATTACCAAGCTGGTATTGCCGTGCTCACCTCTTCACTCTTCAAAACAGTGGCAAGTGGTGGACTCTTAGGAAGAGACTTGTATGGTTGGGGCGGTAACTTAGCTCCTAATACTGGTGGCAAGATAACAATGAATAGTGCATCAAATCTTGGTGTTGATGAAATGCTTAACAGTTCTTCGATAAGCGGTGCCGCTGATGATTTCAGAAATAGATTGCAAGATATTTATTTTGCAAATACCACAGAGCTTAATTCAACAATCTACTTCTGTAGAGGTAATGCTGGAGAATTTAACTACTCAAGTAACCCAACCTATTTGTCCAAAAGTCAAATCAGGGTTAAAGAAACTAGAGAAGATTCTCCTGCATCATACATAACCACTGTCGGTCTATACGGTGCTAATAACGAGTTGTTAGCAGTTGCAAAACTCAGCGAACCACTGAAGAAGACTCCAGCAAACGAGTTTACGCTACGAGTTAGATTAGACTACTAGCGGAGGTGGAAAATGCCCTTCCTCCACGAGTTTGGTCTAGACGATGTATTTCAGAATAACCTAGAGACTAGTCCTGGCAAAAAGTTTACCGCCTACAGTGGTTCTCTGTATGTTGATGAATCTAGGTTTAAGGGTATCAATGTTGGCACTGGTTCCATTAGCTTATATGAGCTAAACACAAATCGTGCTGCTACACTAGACGATACAAATAGTATTCATGCCTTCGTTGTAAAAGATGGATCAAATATGTCTTTCAAGAGCATATCAACATCCTCTTATAACCAAGACGACTACGGAACAAAATTAACTGGCGCATATCCGCTTACCTCCAGTATAGCTAGAAATTATATTTATGGCGGACGAACTTATCCGTTTGCTTATACCATTGGTGTTGAATCTGTTAATCGTGTTAACCAGAATACAACAGATCTTTACTTTAGCCAAAGTAAGCAATTGTTATCGCTAAGATCAACAATGGAAAAATATAAGAGGTATAGTCCTGCGTTTACCTTTTCGGGTAGTAAAACAATAGATCCATCTCTGCCACCTTATTTAACCGGAGCAATAAACCTTATAAGTATACCATCTATATTTTATGGATCTTCCTTAGAAAAAGGGACAGTCAATTTGTCTTTTTATTACACAGGGACCTTAATGGATCAGTGCCGAGATGAAAGACGTAATGGAGAGCTTATATCATACGGCACGAATTCATCAGTTAGCGGGACCACAGTTGGTGTTGTTTTGTACGATGAAGGATTCATTATGCTATACAACGAAGAGAATATAAGTGCAGACGCTCTAGTAAAGGATTCATATTCAGGAACAGGTTCAATCGATACCGGCGGAGCCGGATCTTGGGACGGAACCGCAGTTCAATTTAGACCGAACTGGACTTATTTCTGGTCCTACAACACAGGATCATCGGGTAGTTCGGGCATCGCCGCTGGGGCTGGTGTTGATCATGCGCCCGGCGGGGCAACTAGAACAGATGGTGCTAACGCACTTTTTCCAAGTGCAAGTAATTTTACATTAGAATTTAATGGAAAAAATGTTGTGCCAACGATAACAATGTTTGCGAATGCTCCTGCTGGACAATTAAATAATTCTCAAAACCCAACTTGGCTTTCATCCTCCCACTCTAGTTGGAAAGAACAAATACACTTTGATAGTAGTTCATATATTGAACCAAAGGAAGTGCCGATTAAAAATACAGCAGAATCAGATTTCTCAAACGATACTGCCGACTTTGAAAAGCAAACATTCATTAGCAAGATAGCAATTTACGATGATGATAAGAATTTATTGGGGATTGCTAAATTAGCCACCCCAGTATTGAAGAAAGAAACAGATTCTTATACATTTAAACTAAAGCTTGACTTCTGATATAATCCTTGTATGATACTTGGACTAGATATTTCTACTACTATGGTTGGCGTCGCTGTCATTGATAACGGCAAACTTGTAAAGTCAGAAGCTTGGGATATTTCAAAATATGTAACTCTGTTTGATAAGGCAGAGTACATAGGCGCTGAACTTTATGGACTAAAGTCTGAATATAACATACAGAACATTTTTATTGAAACAGCCCTAAAGAAGTTCTTGCCAGGAAAGTCCCGTGCTGACACCATATTGAAACTTGCAAAGTTTAACGGCATTGTTTCTTGGATTTGTTTTGAGAGCTATGATCTAGAGCCAACTTATATTAATGTAAACACGGCTAGAGGATTATATGGTTTGTCATTTCCTCGTGGGACAAAAGGACCTAAAAGAAAGAAGATGGTCATCGAGGCGGTGATAGAAAAAGAGAAGAATTCTTTTAGTTATGAGATGGCTCGTGGTGGTAAAAATTTTAAAAAGGGTACTGACGACAAAGCAGATGCTGTAGTGATCGCTAGAGCAGGTGAGTTTATTTTAAAGAACCAAAACAACAAAGGGTTCCTCACAGAAAAAATAATATTAACAGAATAAACACTTGACCCAACAACAGCATATGGTATTATACTTATGGAGGGAGGTGTCCCCATGAGATACCAAGTGTTTAGTGATATGGATGGTGTCCTCGTCAATTTTGAGGGTGGCGTTCTAGAATATATGAACAAACGTTTTCAGGAACTAAAAGATCAGCCCGATCATCCTGATCACAAACTTGCCCGTTCGGCAGCCAAAGAACTTGGCGGCTGGGATGTTGAAATCAACAAGTGGCATATTGCTCGGTCTGACCAGGAAAAGAGTTTGCCTCGGAACTATCGTGTCCGAGACTTCATGTACCGAATGGTTGAAGACGACGTTGATCTCTGGGCTAACCTTGGCTGGGAGCGTGGCGGCAAAGAACTGTGGGATTACATCAAAGACATCCCAGGACTTGAGATTCTGTCTGCTCCGATGGCAGAAGGTTCCAAGATCGGCAAGCGGATGTGGGTTGAGCGAGAACTGGGTGTTCCGGTTGAAAAAGTCAACTTGGCTGACAGCAAGAAGTCCTACGGAGTTCATAACGGAAAACAAGGACTTCTGATTGACGATCGTGACAAGTATGTCAATGAGTTCCGTGAGGGTGGCGGCATCGCCATTAAACATAATCCAGATGACGTGGATAATACGATTAGGCAACTCAAAGAACTCGGACTGTAATTGCTTAAAGATCCAGCGGCAGTAAAAAAGAAGAAAATACTTGATGAGGTTTTAGGTCGTCCGCATAAACAGGGGAAAGAATATCTTTACCCTTCCCGCTGTTGTGGACACCACAAGCCAAAACTATCTGTTAACTTCGATAAGAACGCTGCCAAGTGCTGGGCCTGTGACTGGCGCACTAAAAATTTACGACGCTTAGTCAGGCGTTGGGGTGATATAAGTCACATCCATAGATGGAAAGATTTTGACGCCGATATTGAGCTAGGCGACCTAGACAACCTGTTTGCCAAGGAAGATGAAACTAGCCAACGATTGGAACTTCCAAGTGAGTTTCAAACGCTTACTGGTCGTTCTCACCCTGCCTCGGCAAGAGTTCCCCTAAACTATTTACGCAAACGTGCCGTTGTAGGGAAAGACATTCTGTTTTGGAAGATTGGCTACTGTGGAAGTGGAGAATATAAAAACAGGATAATCCTCCCATCATTTGACGACGAAGGTTATTGTAACTTTTTCACGTCCCGAACATATGACCCGAACATCTGGCCTCCGTATATGAACGGACCCGGCAACAAAGATATTATCTTCAACGAACTGTTGATTGACTGGGAACGAGAGGTCACTCTGGTGGAAGGTGTCTTTGACGCAATCGTTGCCGGTGAAAACAGCATCCCACTTCTCGGCTCAACACTCAGAGAAGACAGTAGACTTTTCAGGAAGATAGTAAAGAACGACACGCCAGTTCTCTTGGGACTGGATGCCGACGCACACAAAAAAGCTATGAAACTCGTGAAGGCATTACTCGCTTATGATGTGGAAGTCCGATTAATGGATACTTCTGGTTATAAGGACATCGGCGAAATGCCTCAGGACATCTTTCAGGATCGTAAAGAAAAGGCTCCTTTTATCGATTCAGATGCCTATTTAATGAGGATCGCTTTGTCTGTCTGAGGAGCCTTCAATGAAGATTACTATTTCTGAACTTCGAAGCATGGTGGAAGAAGCCATGCTTGACGAGAAGAAAAAATCTAAAGGCAAGGCAGCCGCCAAGCGCAAGTCAAAGAAGAAGGCTCGCCGCAAAAAGAGAAAAGCAAAAAAGACAACAGCCAAGCGAGATGCTTGTTACCATAAAGTTAAATCACGTTATGACGTGTGGCCTTCCGCTTATGCTTCTGGCGCTCTTGTAAAGTGCCGCAAAGTTGGTGCAAAGAACTGGGGCAACAAGAGTGAGGGCGTTGAGGATGATTACCTCCGCCAACTTGTTGAGGAAGAAATAGCAGCCCTGGCTGAGAAGAAAAAGACTGACGGTAAAGGTGCTGGTAGTAAAAACTACTCACTCCGTGACTGGTTCAAAGGGGGAGGCTGGGTACAGACTGGCGGTAGGCATGATGGGAAGCCTTGTGCTAAACAGCCCGGACAAAAAACCAAACCCTATTGTAGAGACCCTGATGACAGGGCTAAATTAAGCAAGAAAGAAAAAGATAAGCGTGCTGCCAAGAAACGAAAAAAGGACCCGAATCCAGATCGTAAAGGTAAGGCTAAAACCGTTACGCAGAAAAAGAGGAAAAAAGGATGAAAAAATTACTAACAGAGTGGCGGCAGTTCCTCAACGAAGAAGAAGAGTATTATCATATCTTAGATGCCACCTACGATGACGGCAGCCTTGCCGAAGACTTAGAGTTTTGGGATGATGTCCTTGAAGAGGCAGAATACCAAGGCCGCAAGGTAACTCTCAATAAGCCAATGCAAGGCGACGTAAAGAAGTCTAAAGTATATGTTAAGAACAAAAAGGGAAATGTAGTCAAGGTAAACTTCGGCGACCCTGATATGAAAATCAAAAAATCAAATCCTGAAGCTCGTAGCAACTTCCGTGCTCGTCACAACTGTGCGGACAAGATGAAAAAAGGAGATAAGACAACCGCAGGGTATTGGTCTTGTAAAGCATGGTAATGAAAAAATTAATGACAGAGTGGAGAAACTATCTCCAAGAAGAGATGAAAGTTGTTATTAATGCAGCCAAAGAATTTGTTTGTCCTCCCGCAACCCAAGACCTAAAGCTCAACACCAAGAACCGTGATGCCTCTATCAAGGCAGAACATGTTCAGTATGGGCCACTCAATGTTGACGAGCCTGGCGATTATTGGAAAGACATAGCCAAGTACTGGAATACAACCGAAGAGGCTGCCAAAAAGTCCAACTGCGGAAATTGTACGGCTTTTGATATTTCCCCACGAATGGATGAATGTATGCCAGGTGTAACGTCTGACGATGATGGCAGACTTGGCTATTGTTGGATGCACCACTTCAAGTGTCACTCTGCTCGCTCTTGCCGAACTTGGGCTAAAGGTGGGCCAATCAAAGAAGACAGCGTGTCTTATGAGTGGCAGGAAAGAAGTAACCTCGGAGACAAATAATGAAAAAACTAATGACAGAATGGCGGAACTTTCAAAAAGTTCACCAAGTAAACGAGAAGACTTATAAGCAGTATGCCTCCCGTCTCAGTGAAGAGTCGCAGGAGGTTTTCTGGAATTTGTCGGAAGACCAAAAAGTATTTGTTGTTGAAGACTGGATAAAGCAGGGACGTCCTGCACAACACCTCACAGAAGATAAAAGTCTAGTAGGAAAAATAGTAAAACTTCCTCGTGGATTATTTCCCGCCAACAAAGGCAAAGTCCTATCATTTGATGGTGAGTCTTATAAGGTAGAAGTAACCGACAAGAGAGGTAGAACAAGTGTTGTTACAGTTGGACGAGCAGCCATAAAAGAAGAGAAGATGGCTGACCTCGATGCCGAACAAGCATATAGCACAAAAGTTCGTGGTGTCAATGTTATTATCAATTTAAAAGATACTGACCTCCAGGGAACTAAACACAGCAAGGAACGCCAGTTCCGCCACGATGAAAAGATTTCTAACAACGCCATCATCCAAGCAGTTGAGATGGCTATCGGCAAAATCATTCAAGACTATGCCAACGGCGAACTTGGCAACGACGAGCCTTTCCATATTCGTATGGTTGGTAAAGGCAAGGTCCCAGCCCTCAATGTCATAGCCGTTTTGGATATGCGAAAAGGTCCGGACACCATAAAAGTAATTACTGTAATGCGCAAGGACGATTTCAAGACAGACACCTTTGGGGGCGGTGAGCAAAAAACTTACACCGTACAAACACGATGAAAAATCTAATGACAGAGTGGCGACAATTCTTGAAAGAAGAGGAGCAGCAACCTATTACAGTCGGTCAGCTAAAGGCTGTGGTAGAAATATTGTCTTCTGATGTAGACGATAATCAAAAAAAAGAAAAACTAAAAAAACTTGGAGCACTGGGCTTTAAAGTAGGGGTAGGTCTGATCCCAGTAGTTGGCACTATCTTAAGAGATGGGGTTGAAATAGTGGATAATCTTTTTGGATTGTTTAGGTCTGCAACCGACCCTAAAATAATAAACCAAGGAAAACTAGACAACAAACCTTGGGTAAAGATGCTGGGAATTGATGCTGAATTTTCGAAGGTAATAGATGATGAGGTTGAGAGAGAGTTTTTAGACAAGTATGTTGAAAGATATACTAGCAAAGTCATGGGACTTTCCGACGACGCTCCTTTGCCCAACTTTACAAACGCTCTTGCAAAACATATTAATAAAACAAAATTAAAACCAACCCCTTCTCCGATGAGGATAACTAAAACATGAAACTGATCATGGAAGGGTGGCGAGGCTTTCTCCAAGAGGGAAAGTTTGAACTCAAAGGTGATGCTGAGTTTTTCAGAGTCACTATGCCTGGTGTTGGTTACGCACAGGGTCAACAACACTTAAGATTCAAAGAGTGTCAGTCGGACGTAGACGCACTGATGGAAACACCAGAGTTTCTAGAAGCCAAAGAAAAGTACGAGGCCAACAATACCACCAAAGATATGGCACAGGACGAAGACGGCAATTATATAATGAAAGAAGTGCCAGCTAGGTTCAGACCAAGATTTTACGATATAGAAAACGCTTGGATCTCCAATCCTGAGATGCGTGGTAAGGGCTACGGCAAAGAAATATACAAAGCATTTATTGATCAAGCCGTGGAATATTCTAAATCTTACGGCGGTGTGTTCGTAGGAGCACATTACTGCACGATAGGTTCTGGAACTTCGGAAGCTGCTAAGAGAGTCTGGAAATCAATAACAAGGGATTACACATCGTCAGGCGATGTTATATTTATAGGATTATAATATGAAATTAACAATTGATCAGCTAAGAAATTTTATTCACCAGGTTATTGAGGACCTGGTAGATCTCAACCCCGCTTCCGACCTCGCCTTGTTGAACAAAGGTCTGGATTCTATAGAAAAAGACAAGGAAAAAAAGAAAAAATGAAAAAACTATTAACAGAGTGGCGGAAGTTTTTGAAGGAAGGGCAAGAGTTTGTGGAAGAGAAATCACCCTTACGCTATGACCGTGCCAGTAATATTCAGAGACTAGCCCTTCGAGACGACAGTATAGAACCACCTTACCGAGGTGACTTTGGTTTTGCCGATCAATATACTTATCGTAATCCCCGCACAGGACGTATGACCAAAAAGAGACATTTGGAAGCCCCAGGGTCAGGCGACGATATTGTTGGTTTCTTGGATTACCACAGCCAAGGCGAAACCTCCGAAGGTAAGCCCTTTCTTTATATTGATTATATGAAGACCCGCCGAGAACACAAGGAACAAGGTGTTGCTACCAAACTTTTAGATGAGTTTATTAAACGCTTTGCTCCAGATCCTGGCTCAGTTATTCACTTCGGCAAAGTACAAAACGCAGGTATGTGGAGCCTTTACGAGAAAACCAAAGAGAAATACCCAGAGCACCAGATTATGGGAGCCAAAAACTTCCGATGAAAAAATTACTAACAGAGTGGCGGAGGTACTTGAACGAAATGAAGCTAGACATCAAGGTCGGCGATGTTCTTTTGGGCGGAAAATTCAAGAACAAAAGAATAATCGTAAAAGAAATTGGCAAAGACGAACTCGGACAACCAACCATCAACGGAAAGCCCTTGCTCAAGTTCAGAATTGAGAAGCAGTTACCTGATAATAAGAAGAGCAAGAAGACTCTGGACGACCAGAAGAAGAAATAAACCTTCCCAAACTATTTACTTTATGGATAGAGAAAGGGAAGCGTGGCAGAATATAAAAGACAACGCCACATCTGATTATCATTATGCCGAGGTGTATGATGCTACACCCACGACCAAACCAAACTATATTACAGCAACCATATGGACTACTACAGTTGCCGTCTTAGTGTGTGGTATATTTTCAGGCTTCCTCCTCTATCTTTACAACGAGAGCAACATAGAGGAAACACTGTCCCAGGCAGTTGACCAGGCAATCGCTTCTCTGGAACAAACCATCGAACTCCAAAGCAAAGAGATATCTGCTTTGAAGGAAGAAAATAAAAAGATACACAGATACCTACAACTCTGGACCCCGATAGACACTCAACGCTTACGACAGCGATATGAGGATAGGCATAAACCACCAACAGAAGATGACTTATTTAATCTAGGTCCAGACATTATCATTAGGGGTCGGGCACTACCATCCCTCAGAAAACTTAGCCATGGAGAAAAACTATGCTTACCTTTCTTGGAATAATTGTTTTAGTAATCTTTGTCCACGAATTGGGACATTATGCCGCAGCCCGTGCTTGTGGTGTAGCGGTTGATAGTTTTTCAATAGGGTTCGGCAAAGTCCTCCTTAAGAAGGAACTATGGGGAACTGAATGGCGTTTGTCGCT
>Ga0070747_1001018_pt1 | contig 13932 bp, 16 predicted proteins | sample VirMetDEL_Mar_31_FD_77321 | JGI IMG/M metagenome (GOLD analysis project Ga0070747, IMG submission 77321) | Aqueous microbial communities from the Delaware River and Bay under freshwater to marine salinity gradient to study organic matter... | ecosystem: Environmental > Aquatic > Marine > Coastal...
GCTTCGGGCGTTGATTTTGACCCAGTTGTCACGTATAACTCCTACGACAACGCGGTTAATACGCTGTATTCAGGATTAGTTTCAAACGCCGCCCATACTGGCGACGTAACAGGTTCGGGCGCTCTAACGATTGTCGACAGTGCAGTAACGCTTGCTAAACTGGCTAACATGTCTACCACCTCTCTTCTAGGTAGAAACACTGCAGGTACAGGTGTTCCTGAAGTTCTTTCTAAAGCCACTGCATTGACACTTTTAAACGTTGAAGATGGTGCCACGGCAGATCAAACACCGACAGAAATTAAAACTGCTTATCAAGGACTAACTAACCATACATTAAACAATTTAACTTTAGTGGGTGGTGTAACCGAACAAGTTTATAACTGTACAGGTACAGAAATAAATCCTGCAAACGGAACTGTGCAATACAAAACCTTAACAGCCAATACCACATTCACTTTCAATATACCTAGTGGGGGTAGTGTGCTTATAGATATTGATGATGGTAGTGCTTATACCGTGACTTGGCCCGCAGGTACTATTTTTAAATTACTAGATGGTTTAGCACCTGCGCTTAAAACCACAGGTTATACTACTCTTGTGATTAGAAACCTTCTTGGTGTGTATTATATGCAAATGGTGGACGTATGATACTTGCAAATAAGCTTTTAATGTCTGCAAAAAATAACATTATAGCCCCAATAAAAACATTTAAAATGGAAGTAACTACCACAGAACTGAGTGAGGTTGTCACTATTGTTTGCGGGGATACAGGAACCTACAACGCGACTATTAGTTGGGGCGATGCTGATCCTGATAGCACAATAACAACTTATAATGATGGTGATTTAGCTCATACTTACGCGGCTATTGGTACGTACACTATAGAAGTTACAGGGGATTTCCCTTATATAAGATATAATAATGTTGCGGATGCAGACTATGTTACTAGTATTTTGGCAACACCTGTTGGGTATGCAAACGCACTTACAACTTTATCTGCTGCTTTTAGAGGGTGTGCTAATCTAAGTAGTGTATCCGCCGATTTTGATATCTCAGGCATTACAGTATGTTATGGTTGTTTTTGGTCTTGTACCAGCCTAACTTCATTCCCATTACTGGATTTCTCGAGTGCCACAAATATGAAACAAGCGTTCCAAGACTGCCCAGGCTTAACTTCGTTTCCTTTAATTGATGTTTCTAATGCTACAACCCTAAACGGGACTTGGAAATTATGTACAGGTTTAACTTCTTTCCCTATAGTTGATTGTTCTTCTTCTACTAACAATAATAACACCTGGGAAGGTTGTTCTGGATTAACTACTTTCCCAGCTATCACAACACTTACAGGGGCGAACAACCTCACCTCTACATGGCGAGATTGTAGCAGTCTTACTTCTTTCCCTCTAATTGCCTTCCCTGGCGTTACAGGCTTTGATAGTACTTGGCTGAATTGTAGCAGTCTTACTTCTTTCCCTCTAATTGACTTCACTGAGGCGGGAAACCTTAAAAATACGTGGTATAACTGTACAAGCTTAACTTCCTTCCCTCTTATAGAAATACCTGTATGTACAAGCATACAATCCGTTTGGCGAAATTGTAGCAGTCTTACTTCTTTCCCTGCTATAGACATTTCATCAGTTATTAACACGTCCTATACTTGGCGGGATACCACGTTTACGTCTTTTCCTTTATTAGACTTTAGTTCTGTAACTAACATGACGGGGTCTTGGCAGAACTGCTCTGGGCTAACCTCTTTCCCTCTGATAGATACTTCAGCAGCAACAACTATGTGGCAGACTTGGGCGTATTGCTCTGGGCTAACCTCTTTCCCTTCGATAAATACTTCGGCACTAACACAGGCGCCATTCACGTGGGCAGGTTGTACGGGCTTAACTTCATTCCCATTACTGGATTTCTCGAGCAACTTAAATTTTGATAGAACATGGGAAGATTGTAGCAGTCTTACTTCTTTCCCTTTGATTGATTGCTCTAAAGGCACAAACTTTGATGATACTTGGAAGGGTTGTACAGGGCTAACCTCATTCCCTTTAATAGCTGTAACCGCTGGTATTAATTTTGATCAGACTTGGAAGGGTTGTACAGGGCTAACTTCCTTTCCATTAATAGTAACAGGTCATTTAACTGGGCTGACCCGAGCTTGGGAGGGTTGTACAGGCTTAACGTCATTCCCCCTAATAGACACCTCATCTTCGACAGATTTCCAATTTGCTTGGTATAATTGTAGTAGTTTAACTTCATTCCCATTGCTAGATACTTCAGCAGGACTAAGCTTTAGACAAACTTGGAGAAATTGCTTAGGTTTAACGGCGTTCCCTGCCTGCGTCTTCGATGCGGCTACCCGCATGGATTTAACTTGGCAAAATTGTATTAGTCTAACTACCTTCCCTGCCAACGTTTTTGATAACAACACTTGCACCAATTACGCAGATGCTTTCTTTAACTGCGCGTTAACAGCTACCAGCGTGAATAATATTCTAATCAGCATCGATGCTGCGGGTCAAAGCAATGGTACATTAGATTTAGATGGCGGTACAAGTGCGGCCCCAACGGGTGCGGGTGCAACCGCAAAAGCTGCTTTGATTACACGCGGTTGGACAGTAACAACAAATTAAGGATGATACAATGATAGTACGAGTAATAGATGGTGTAGTGACCCAAATTTCACTTAAACAGATTAAGAAGGAATACCCTGATACGAGTTTTCCAGTTGATCTTGTTGTGGGCCGTGACTACCACACTGAATATGATTTTTATGTTGTTGACGTTAAAGACAAGCCTGCACTTACTGGAGGTCAGCGAATAGTACCTTTAGAAATTGAAATGGTAGACGGTGTTTATACTCAACAGTATGTAGCGGCTGATATTATTGTATCAACTGACCCAAATGATTATATACTAACCCCCTACCAATTCAAACGATTCTATAGAGGTTCTACAAATAAGTTTTATTTGGCAGTTAATGCTGTTCTGGCTTATTTTGAATATAATGATGAAGATGCATGGGGATTGTATTCGGCTGAAATTGAAGACCGTAGTCAATATCATTTTGCTGCAATGTTTGCCTTTATTGGATCAGAAGCGGTAGCTCCGTTAATCCCAGAGAATGTTGATGTATCATATGATAATATGGCAGCTGCATGGTTATTAGCTAAAGACATATAAAAGCTTTCTTTTGTGGTTTTAAATTTACTGGAGACATCACATGTTTACGTATTTAACTGACCGTTTCTTAACTTTAACTAGACCTACACCGACTGTTGCAAGCGACGTAGAGGTACCAACAGCAGTGTTGCCCTCTATTAAGCAAACTTCACGAAGTCAGATGAGACAACTCTACTCCAACTGGATGCGAGCAGACACCGATAAGGATACTCACCTTACCGCAATGTATGTTTTTAAAAAGTTGAAGAAGAAGAGTTTCATTGCTCTGGGCTTGTCAGAATTTCAAGTCAAAAAGATACAGGAAGGACGCGATACTCAAATATTCTTGGCCATTCGGCCTAGACATTGGGGGTAGGGCATAATCCATTATGTATCACAGAAACCTTAGATCTAGCAATAGGTCTAAGGTTTCTTTTTTGATGGTTTTAACTAATAGGAGGACAACGTGAAACATCAACACCAAATAGGCGACATTGTACGCCTCAGTACAGGCTGGACACCAATGGTCGTAATAGGCTTTGACATTTATGAAAATGTCCTAGCAAAATATTGGGGTTTAGCTCATCATTGGGAAATTTTTCAGGATTGTTATGACAACCCGGAAGCTCACAAAGATCAACGACGCCCTCAAAGCCAATTCAAACCTTGGGACAAAGCTCCCATCAACAAACAGGTATACAAACCCATGAATAATTATAAAACCAAATTTGGTGACATTCCCTTTACAGGCACTCAACGTGGTGTAACTTCATCAGGTCAGGTGATCCTCGAATCTACAAATGGTGTAATTGGGGTCTTTGATTCGTCCCGACTTGAACTGAATATCCCATTCACATTCTCTGTGCGTGCTATCAATCACAACAACCACTACAGCTGCCATTATACTCTATCTGCTGGTGTGTCTGTGAATGTTGGCGATGTTCTGATGTCTAAAAAAGGCAATATTTATACTGTTGTCAACTTGGACACAAAAAACAAAAATCCAAAGAAAGAGTTTGAAGGTCAACGCCTTGTAACTCGACCTTTGTGATTCATGGGTAGCCGTCGAACTCAGATCCGAGAAAGGATCATGCAGAATGTATTGATTCAATTCCTTGGTTTCGAGATCGGCGGAGTACCATCTCCTTGCCATACCTGGCAGGGTGGACACTCTGGAAAAGGTCGTGGCGGAGGTTATGCCCGGATATCAATTGATGGGCATACAGCCGCCGTACACCGTGTCATGTGGACAAACGAGAACGGTTACATCCCAGGGAAGAAACAAATCGACCATCTTTGCGAAAACAGGTTGTGTGTGAATGAGTTGCACCTTGAAATGGTTACTCACAAACAGAACCAAAAACGAAAGAAGAAACGATGAGATACAAAACAATGATTGCAGTTGAAGATCAAGAATTTGGAGGCATTGGCCTCAAGTTTAAAGATCAGAAGAACTTCTGCAATGGAATGTTTACAGCCCAGAATGGTTTAATCGTTGCACATGATGTTGTTGAACATCAACAAGGTACTGCCAAAATAGGATCCATCGGAGATGAAATGGTAGCCCTTGGTGGGATTTGTTATACTCGTGCTCAATGGGGATCCATGACTAGAAATGGTGAGATGTATATTTATACTCCAGCTCAATCAGTAGCATCTGACATTCATAATATGGGTCGTTTGTACTTTGAAAATCATGTCCCATTTCGCCAAAAACTGGTTAAATCCAGAGGTGATGATGAATCTGGTTTAGTGGATGATGTCATTGAATGTGCTCGTGAAGACTTCCGTAAATACTGGGAAGGCGATGAAGAGGATTGTCCTCTAAATTCAGCTCGTGACAGTTACCTGGAAGACTGCCGAACCTATATGCTCCACGGAGTAAAACTAGCTGTTCGTCGTTTTGGTTCAGGACATGTCGCACATGATACATTCTGGGCTATCGAAGAGGCTGCCAGTCAAGCTGCCAAAGAAATTTATTTAGAAGATCAACAGTTTCGATTACAGTATTGTCATGGTGGAGCACGGATGTACGAAGTCCACAATTACGAGGAATACTAAATGCGAGAACTTATGCACGGCCACAGATGTGGTTGCGGGGAATGTATAAATGGGTACGAGTCTGATACCCGTAATCATCTTGCTCGACAAATTGGTGGTGAAACCAACGAGTTTACAGATGCTATAATTTGTCCTTGTGGTGAAGAAATGATCTGCGAATGGTTTGTACACTGTGGTGAAAGCGGTGAAGATTCTTCGATATTATCAATAGGGTGGAATAATCCACCATCAACCAGGGATGTATCCCTAGCTCAAGGAAGATTTAAAGATGTGTCCATCTAATATTAATCCCGATGACAAGTTTGCTGTATGTCATGTAAATTCTGAAACCGGAGAAGAGACTATAATCGAGTCTCAACCAACACGAGGTAAAGGCCAACATGCTGCTGATATCCTCAATGAGCATGAGCGCGTAAATAATCGTCCCCAAAATTACTACTATCGTGAAGCTAAACCTGGTGAATTAGATAAAAGCATCAAACAAAATTCCCAATTTGGTCGATAGTTGGTAAACTTGATTAACTCAAACTCCGTCTGTAAGTATTTATAGGGCGGAGTTTTTTATTTACTTATCTAAAACCAATAAGGATAACTACCATGATATATGCTGGAGTAGGGGCTAGGAAGACGCCTGACGAGATCTTACAGATGATGAGAGGCTTTGCCGGGTTTATGGCTCAGAACGGCCACACGCTACGTTCTGGTGGATCCTGGGGTGCAGATTACTACTTTGAACTAGGATGTGATGACAAAAAAGGTAAGAAAGAGATTTATTTACCCTACGAGGGATTTCGAGGACACACATCACCTCTTTTTGGTTCGTGCTTAAAAGCTAGAACATTGGCAAAACGTTTCCACCCATATTGGCACAATCTTGGGGATACAGGTCGAGCATTTCAAGCTCGTAATATGTACCAAGTTGCTGGTCAAGATCTGGAGACACCTGCAGACTTCTTAATATGCTGGACACCAGAAGGTAAACCAGTAGGAGGAACAAGCCAAGCACTACGAGTTGCTGAGTTTCTGAAGATGAAGATCTTCAATCTTGGCTCAATGAATTTGGACACAGCCAGTGACGAAATTGTCGAATGGTTGTCAAACCAATAAGGTAAACCAAAATGATAGAATATCTTCGTAATAAGGCTCTGGCTCATGTTAAAGCAAATCCTATTCCAGATCTGATTATTGGTGGGGATGTGGATCCTTACCTACTTCGTTGGTACTGGATGCCTCGAAATAAACTATTCAATGTGTACATCCATCGTTTCTTAAAAGACGATCAGGATGAGGCATTGCATGATCATCCTTGGCCATCATACTCAATCATGTGTGAAGGACATATACTTGAAAACTTTATCGGTAAGCATCGTAATGGGGAACCTTATTTAGCTTATCGTGATTTCACATTAGGCATGACGGTTTATCGTCCAGCTAAATTTGCTCACAAGATTATTGTGATACCTGGGCGTAAATTACCTCTAACTATTTTTATTACCGGGCCTCGTATTCGGGAATGGGGATTTCATTGTCCCAAAGGATGGGTACACTGGAAGAAATTCCTGGGTGTAGGTACAAACAAGCCAACAGGATGTGGAGAATATGATGAGTAAAATTACCATACCATACCGGTTAGCTAAAAAGCTTTTAGTTCTGTGTAACAACGTCGGTTGTGCTAAAAATACTGAGTCAAAACTAGCAGATAGATTGATGAAGGATCTGATTTCGTACACAGATGTGATAGGCTCAGAGCCTAAAGAACCTCCTCACCCACCAAACAAAGATGGGAAGTATGTGTATACTGTGGTGACATCTGAAGGACATACAGACGTATTTACCTATGATACTTATTCAGAAATGGAAGCATTCTTGACAGGCTTACAACATGCGATTAACCTAACAGGATTGAAGCTCCAAGAATTGGAGCCAGAACCTAAGGACTATCGTAAGAAAATGCATTAAAGAATTTGGCAGGGATTTCTCCCTGGATACCTGTCAGATCGCTGTGCGGATTACCCCTAATCCAGCACGCACGAAGAACCCGTGAAGTCTGTCCTGCTTTGCGGGTTCTTTTTTATTTACTAAATTCAGTTACACATATACGACTGGATCTCCGACCCTCAAACCAAACCAAGGAAATCTCATGACAGATAAATCAGCATTTACCCAACCGATCTCACAGCAGATCTGGGATGGTAAATATAAACTCACTACCCCTAATCCCAACATCAAAAACGACTTTGTTGTTGAGGATACTTGGAAGCGTATTGCCAAAGCATGTGCGAATGCAGACAAAATCCTCTACGGTGGTGCCAAAGGTACAGGCCCAAGAGGACACAAGGATTTCAAGGACTATTCTGAACGTCTGTTCTATGCTGCATTGGAAGACTTTAAGTTCCTACCAGCTGGTCGTATTACTGCAGGAGCAGGATCTGGACGACAAGTCACACTATTTAACTGCTACGTCATGGGTACAATCCCAGACGATCTTGGTGGCATCTTCGACATGCTCAAAGAAGCTGCTCTGACGATGCAACAAGGCGGTGGTATCGGTTACGACTTCAGCCCTCTACGTCCTTCTGGTGCTCCAGTTAAAGGCGTTGATGCTGATGCTTCAGGCCCACTTACATTTATGGATGTTTGGGACACAATGTGCAAAACAATCATGTCTGCAGGATCTCGTCGTGGAGCGATGATGGCAACAATGGATTGTACGCACCCAGATGTCATGAAGTTTGTGAATGCAAAAGAAGATCCTTTACGTCTTCGTATGTTCAACGTTTCAGTGTTGGCTTCAGATGACTTCATGGCAGCCGTTGAAGCTGACGATGAATGGGTATTGGCACACGAAGTCAAACCAGCCAAAGAAGTCATGTGGCGTGGATCCTCAACAATCAATGACAACAAGTATATCTATGATGTTGTTTCCGCTCGTGAACTGTGGGAAGCAATCATGTCTGCCACATACAAACAGGCAGAGCCTGGTATTCTATTCATTGACACAATCAATAAGATGAATAACCTGTGGTACGTCGAAAGCATCCGGTCAACAAACCCATGTGGTGAACAACCTTTACCACCATATGGTGCTTGTTTGCTTGGTTCATTGAACCTACCGAAGTTTGTACTGAATGCATTCCAAGACAAAGCACAGATCAACAAAGAGAAATTGATTGCAACAACTAAAGCTGCAGTACAGATGCTGGATAATGTCATCGACATATCTATCTTCCCACTTCCTCAACAGATGAATGAAGCAAAGGATAAACGTCGTATGGGTATCGGTATCACCGGCCTAGCTGACATGCTGTTCATGATGGGCATAAAATATGGCTCACCAGAGGCTCAAGAAGTCGCAAGTAAAGTCATGGAAATCATTGCTATTGCTGCTTACGAAGAGTCGATTGATTTGGCTAAACGTTTCGGCCCATGTTGTGTAACAGCTACTCCAGCTCAACGAGTTAAATTCTGTAAATCAGGTTTCATGGAAGGTATGCCGGACTACATCAAACGTGGTATTTTTGATCACGGTATTCGGAATGCATTGCTGACTTCAATTGCTCCAACTGGAACAATCAGCCTATATGCTGGCAATGTGTCTTCAGGTGGAGAGCCTATCTTCGCTCCTGAATATACTCGCAAGGTTCTAAATGATGATGAAACCAAACGAGATGAAAAGGTAATGGATTATGCAGTCCAAAAGTACCATGAGTTTTTGGATGCCCAAGGTTGGGATAAAGATCCAGATCTAACTGGTGATATTGCCAAGTGTTTGGTCACAGCTCAGACGCTAACACCAAAACATCATCTCGTTATGCAGGCTGCCCTACAACGTTGGGTAGACTCATCAATCTCCAAAACAATCAACTGCCCTGAAGACATTTCCTATGAAGATTTTAAGGATATTTACATGTCTGCTTGGAAGTCTGGTTGCAAAGGCTGCACCACCTACCGACCCAATGACATCACTGGTTCAATTCTATCAGTTGATGGCCCAGAGGAGGGTGCAGAACCAGTTGATACAGCTCCTAATGAAGGAGGCGTATTACCTCGTCCTGATGACTTGTCAGGCCACACGTACAAAATACGTTGGTCAGAGAAAGCTACCTATGTCACTATCAATGACACAGTGGACGCCAACGGAAAACAAATACCGTTTGAGATATTTATTAATACAAAACAGACTGCTCACTATCAGTGGACTGTGGCGTTGACACGTATGATCTCAGCGATATTCCGTAGGGGTGGAGACATAAACTTTGTTGTGGAAGAACTAAAATCAGTATTCGATCCGAATGGTGGACAGTTCGTACCAGGCAAGGGCTATGTTCAGTCCTTTATTGCCCTTCTCGGTGATGTTGTTGAGACACATCTAAAGGCCATAGGCTATATTGAGTTGGATGAAACCCTTCAGGTAACTGAAGAGGTGGAAACTCCTATGACAACCACACCACCTGAACAATGTCAAAATTGTGATGGATATAATGTGGTAATCGAAAGTGGCTGCCCAATCTGTAAAGATTGTGGTCACTCCAAGTGCGGATAACAATTGTAAGACGGGTGGTGTCATAGCCATTTAAAACAGTCTGACCATCTATGAGAGCCGTATAAACCCCCCTGCTATAATGGCAGGGGGATCAATTTTAATAATAAGGATTACCCTATGGGACTAAATTCCGGACAACAAAGCGCATTCATTGAATTGATCAACTTTACTAATGCTCCAAATGAAAAATACATGGCACTCTCAGGGGGTGCTGGAACAGGCAAAACATTCTTTATCAGTAAAGTAGCGGAGAGTATTATCCGCCATGCAGGTACAGATAGTGGGCTGCATACTGTTGAAGTAACAGCCACAACAAATAAGGCAGCAGCCGTCATATCAGAGGCAATGCCACAACATCATTCAGATGTTGGGACGATTTACTCATTCATGAACCTACGGGTTACTGAAAACTTTCGAACTGGTGAAGTGAAGTGTGTCCCTACTGCAAAATGGGTTGTACACTCTGGGATCTTCCTAGTCATTGATGAGTGCTCAATGGTAAACAAAGAGCTGATGAATTACCTTGATAAAGGTCTCGACTCATCATGCAAAGTGTTGTTCGTTGGAGACAAGAACCAATTGGCTCCAATCAAGGAGATGATCTCTCCTATCTACGCAAATAACTACCGCACAGCTTATCTAACAGAGCCAGTGCGTAATGCTGAACAACCAGCTCTAATGGCTCTGTGTGAGCAAGCTAAGATGACTGTGGAAACTGGGATCTTTACCCCAATTATCCCAGTACCGGGTGTGATTGATTACGTTGACGGGAATACTCTACGTGGGATCCTTGAACGTGAATATCATTCTGAGAACTCTATGCGTCGGATCCTATCATATACCAACAAACGTGTGATGGAATACAATACGTTTATTCGTGAAATGCGTGGATATACTGAACCATTTGTGGAAGGTGAGATCCTCGTAAACAATTCATCAATTGAGTTGGCAGGTAAGCAGCGTATGTACACCGATCAGGTGGTCAAAGTTGTGTCCATTATGCGTGCATATTTGGATCCAGATGTCCTCAAAGGTTACGACATTGCCATGATCGAAATGACGGTGGAAGATATTACAACTGGTTCAACCTATGTGATTAACTGCTTTGCAGATCCTGAAGAACGTACTGACGTGATTAAATACTATTCCAGTAATAAAATCTGGGATCGGTATTTCAAAGTCAAAAATTCATTTCCGGATCTTCGTTCTGTGGCTGCATCAACAACTCACAAGGCTCAAGGATCTACCTATGAGTCAGTGATTGTGGATCTTACAGACATCGGCAAATCAACCAACAAGGGGCAGACAGCCCGTATGCAATATGTTGCTTTGTCACGTCCAAAGAAACGCTTGTACATTCGTGGTGAGCTTCCAGATAGGTATTTTAAATGTTAGAAGAGGAGCAAGCAAATGCTTAACCAGAAGAAAATATCAAGTAAAGGTAAACCTGTCATAGATTGGAAGGGTTGTCCCTGCTGTGGTGGTGTTAAGCCTAGTTGGAAGCGTAAACTCCTGAGAGTACGTAAAGCAGCGGTTAAACGTATGTTTAAGAAAGAAATCTCTGAACAAATGGAGGACTAATATGGGTTACGAGATTGTAGGTATCTACGAAACTGAACCAGAGATAGTTATACTCTGCCCTCGTATACAGGTCGCTGAGATCCAGAAGCACTATTACGATCCCTATTTAAAGGATCTTCGTACTAATGTGATGGTCTGCGATCTATATAAGGATCCAACCAAGAAGAAAACATCTGCAGCTGATATAAAAGAGTACCTAAATGACCTCATTCCGTATTTGTTGGATGCAGGTATTAATATGCTTGTGGTTACTCAACCAGATTACTTTAAGATTCTAACCAAACAAACTAAAACTGATGCTCGTATCGGTGATATCATGGACACAGTTGTTCCAGGTTTAAAGGCAACATACTGCCCCAACTATGCACGAGTATTTTATGATCCAGATAAGATGAATGCAAAGATTAAACTTTCACTAGAAACCTTAGTAAAACATGAACAAGGTGACGACATGAAGGTGGGATCTAATATCATCAAATTCTGTGCATATCCACAAACTGATCAAGAAATTCTTGATTGGTTAGATAAACTATACGAGATGGACTGTGATCTTACATGTGACATCGAAGGGTTCTCACTCAAGCATTATGATGCAGGGATCGGAACCATCACATTTTGTTGGGATCAGCACCACGGTGTTGCATTTCCAATAGATTATAAGTCCATCTTTTATGACGTAGATACAGGTCATTATGGCAAACAGGTGACTAATCCTGTCATACGAAAAGCTCTGAAGACATTCTTTGAGGCTTTCCAAAATAAGATGATCTACCATAACATCTGCTATGATGTTTATGTGTTGGTTTACCAGTTGTTTATGGAAGACATTCTGGATCAAGAAGGTTTACTTACAGGATTGGAAGTCATGTTACGCAATTGGGATTGCTCTCAATTGATTACATATCTAGCCACCAATTCATGTGCAGGCAACGAGCTAGGTCTGAAGATCCAAGCTCAAGAGTTTGCGGGAAACTATGCTGTCGAAGACATCAAAGATATTCGCAAAATTCCTATGGATGAACTCTTAAAATACAACCTCATTGATGGACTATCTACTTGGTATGTTTATGAGAAAAATCTACCAATAGCGATAGCTGATGATCAGATGGAATTCTATGCTGCGATCTTCAGGCCAGCGGTGATTGACATCATACAGATGCAGCTCACAGGTATGCCCATCAACATGGATAAGGTTGTTGCTTTGGAGAAACTTCTTCAAGGTGAAGCCACAGTTCTTGAAAACCGTATGAACCATATGGGTATTATTGAAAGCTTTATGGATACGCTAAAAGATGAATTAGTCATTAAGAAAAATGAGAAGCTCAAAACCAAGCAAATTACTAGAGCAGATTTGGGTAAAACCAAAGATACGATGATAGACTTCAACCCTGGATCTCCGAAACAGTTGCAGCGTCTGCTGTACTCAGAAGATTTCCTTGGTTTACCAATCTTGGATTTCACTGATACTAAGCTCCCAGCAACGGGTGCAGAAACTCTGGATAAACTCAAAAATCATACTGAGGATCCAGAGGTACTTGTCTTCCTTGATGTATTAATCGAGCACAAAGCTTCGGCAATAATCCTATCCACATTCCTTCCGGCCTTCTTATTGGCCAAAAAAGGTAGCGATGGTTGGCATTATTTATTCGGAAACTTTAGGCTTGGAGGCACAGCATCTGGTAGATTATCTTCCAACAACCCCAACCTGCAGAATATTCCATCTGCAGGTTCAAGCAAGGTAAAACAAAGACTTGCAAAACTCATCAAGGAATGCTTTGAAGCTCCTCCGGCCTACTGGAAAATAGACCAAAATATGTTGCAAAACTTCATAACTACACTTAAACAGTCTTTGAAGGGAGCTTAGTATGAGCAACATAAAACATAGAAAAGCAGGTACACCTCTTTACAAGGTGTACTATGCAATGCGGGGAAGATGTCACAATCCTAAAGACCACGGGTATCCCAAATATGGTGCTAAAGGTATTTGGGTTTGTGATGATTGGTTGAGATCTTTTGAAACGTTCTATGATTGGGCAATCAAAAATGGTTATCAGAAAGGATTGTCTATAGATCGTAAAAACGTAACAGGTGGTTATGAACCTTCGAATTGTAGATGGGAAACCAAAGCAGTTCAGGCTCAAAATATCCGGCCAAGAAGCAAAACTCCATATGTTCACTTTAATAATCACAAACAGCGATATGTGGCTCGATACCAGAAAAATGGTGTTAGAAAACAAGTCGGTGTATTTGAAACTGAGCAAGAAGCAATCACTGCAATTATCAAACATGTGGTGAACAATAATCTGGTAGAACAAAGAAAGGTACTTGAACATGCAGGCTTTACTTGTTGAATACCTCGAAAAACTAGACTCTCATTTGTCTCTTTCAGATTATGAACGACTACTTCAAAAGGCCAAAACCATCCTACCAAAGAGCATGTTTGGAAAACTGAAACAGTGTTTTGAGTATGAATCTGGGTGGTTATTTGTTGGACTGGATTTTGACTCCTTAGAGGATAAGATCTCAGCTGTAACAACAAACGATCCACAGAAAATTAAAGTGTATTCTGATGGATATGATGGTCA
>Ga0070747_1001022_pt1 | contig 13891 bp, 19 predicted proteins | sample VirMetDEL_Mar_31_FD_77321 | JGI IMG/M metagenome (GOLD analysis project Ga0070747, IMG submission 77321) | Aqueous microbial communities from the Delaware River and Bay under freshwater to marine salinity gradient to study organic matter... | ecosystem: Environmental > Aquatic > Marine > Coastal...
CTTTAGTGCTAAAGTTTCTAGTGCAGGTGTTGTATCTGAAGATACTTATGACTTTATAAATAGCAATTGCGTGATAACAGATACGTCACTTTACGAGTGTTCTTTTCAAGGTATGAATTTAACTCAAGCTCCAGTATGTGTACCAAGTATAGTAAATAGTGAAACAAGTGCTGATATTCACGCTAAGGTTCATTCTATATCTTCTACATCTGTATTTATAAGAACGTGGTTTTCTAATACAACAAACGCATTTACTAAATCAGCTAGAGCGTTTGATCTTATTTGCAATAAAGGTGAATCAGATACTAACAAATCAATCAAAGGCGCAATCATAAGCGTTTCAGATCAAGCTACTAGGTGCCAGACAAAGTATTTGAGTGCTGATGTTACTACTGACGCAACGTGGGTTGCAGATCTAGCGTTTAGAAACTTGAACTCTGGAAGATTCTATCAAATATTTTTCCAATCGCAAACTGTCACTGACACAGGCACGGCAGTTGCTATTGATATTTACAATGATGTAGACCTCCAAAACAATCAAATCGGTAGAATTTTTCACAGCACGAACACAGGAACAAATATAAAAAACACGATAGGGAATACTTTTCAATTTACCGCAATAGGAAGTGGTTTGAGTTTTAGGTATACGGAGTCTGGAAGCAACCAGAGATTAGAAGGTGCTGGAAATAAAATAGAAACCTATGCGACTTTGTGCGAGCTACCAGAAACAGTAATAGAAACAACGGAGTTTAACTAATATGAAAAATACAATGTTTAAATTGGGATTAATTGCTTGGCTATTTAGCTTTTATAATTTTTCACAAGCTCAAACGCTAGTAACTATCAAGCCAAACGATAGTAAACTGGCATCTATGCAGCTTGAAGAGGTTACTTTAAATAAAGCAATCAAGAAGCTAGAAAAGATTGTTCTTAAAAGCTCATGGCTTAAAGGCTCTTGGAGTGACAGTCAAGCAGGGTATATCTTTGATAGAGATAAGAGTTCTATCGGTCAAGATCCCGAAGCTGAGATTGTTAAGGAATACTTTATACCTTCTAATTTCACTATTACAATAGAAGATATAACAATTCAAGAGAATGAGAAAAAAGCTAAGAAAGCCGCAAAAGATTCTCTTAGAGATAGATTAAACTCAGGTGAAAATTTAACTAATAAAGAACTTAACGAATTACTAAGGAATTAATATGAACAGCTTAGAAACTGAATTTGTTTTCAAGACATTAACTATTATAGGCTCATTACATCTTTTAATGTTTGGAGTTATTGCTTTTTTCTTAAAAGGTATCTATGAAAATACACATAAATTGAGCCTAATGCAGGTAGAAAGTACTGCTAAATCTAGTAGTAATACTAAGAGGCTTGATAAGTTATCCTTAGATACTCATGAAATAAATAGAAGTTTACATGACTTTAAGAATGATATTGGTTCACGAGTAACTATGATAGAATTTAGAATGAATGAGAGAACTGAGGAAGGGAAATAATTTGCTTAGATAGTGCTATTAAATTAGAATAAATAAAGGGAGTTAAAATATGAATACTGGATTAGATATGTTTATGAATATCCAAGGGAAGCAAAATATCCCTTTTAGGCCAGACGACCAAGTACTAGACGCAGCTAATAATATGGCAGCTAGTAAAGCTAAAAATAATATAACGAGTAAGAAAAAGAAAGCTATAGCAAAAGCAGTTCCTAAAGGTGGTCCTTCTAATCCTAGTGGAATGGATCTAGCTAAGAAGAATATATCTGAAGGTATCCAAAGTGCAGGTCAGAAAGGACTAGAAGAGTCTGGCGGTGGAGGAGGAAGTACTGCTGATTTAGCTGGAAGTGCTCTAATGGCGAGTGGAAATCCTTACGCAATGGCAGGAGGAGTAGCACTTAAAGCTATTTCTGGAATTGCAGAAAGAAAAAGACAAAGGGCTCAACAAGAAGCTGATTTAGAAAATCAAAGAAGAGTAAATATACAAAATGCTCTTTCTAAGCTTGGAAGTGGTGTTGGTACTATGGGGATGGCTTAATGAGAAGACTAGAATTATTAGTTCAAGAGGCAAAAGACTCATCAGATACTAATAGATCTAAATCTATGTCTGATTTTGAGTATATGAGGTATTTTAACGATGCTCAAAGAATTATACAAAAAATTGTAAAAACTTCTAATAACTCGGGCGAACTATTCACTAAAAAATACGAAGTAGTTGCTAATGGAGGATATGAGTACGATTTACCTCCAGAAATCTATGCGCTTGCTGATATTTCTGCTGTAGGTATAAAGTCAGAAAATAGAGGGACTTATTATCCAATATCTAAATTAGAGCCAAGAGAGGGTCAAATTTTATCTGGATATTACTTAAAAAATAACAAATTAAACTTATCATTCGAGTTAAATGCTGGTCAAACACTAGTAATAGACTATATGTACAAACTTCCATTAATGTCTTATAGACTTGGAAAAGTAGATTCTATATTGGGTCAAGTTATTACTACAAGTGCTGACTTAGCTCCTACTGGATTTGATTTAAGATACGATAGATATTCAATAGTAGATAAATATGGAAATATACTATTCTCAAATCTTTTACTAATCGATGTACCTACTACAAGCTCTATTGAGTTTGAGGGAGATATTAGTGCAGTACCTGTGGGATCTTATATAGTTTGTGGGGATTATGGAACTAGTAACAGTCAATTACCTGACGCATGTGAAAACTTTATAATGTCTCATGTATTAAGAAGAATTAAGAGCCGTATAACTGCTTCTAGTAAGGCAGACGAGGCTTTATTTACTCAAGAAGAAAGAGCAGATATAGAAGATGTATTTGCTAATACTAGTTCTGATATTGTCAGACCTATGGTTTTAGATACGGATTATTTGATATGACTCAAACAGTACAACAATATGATATGGGTGGGCTAGATCTTAGAACTAACGACCTTTATCGAAATTCTAGGACTTCATCGGATAACAGAAATGTATATCTGGATTCTAATAAAAGAATTAGAAAACGTCCTGATTTAGATCAAAATGTACTTGCTAGAGGAGCTGACGAAGAAATTAATACTTTTATAGATAAGCTTCCATTTGGAGCAGAAGTAATTGATCTAATGGAATACGAAGATTATGTAGTAGTTGCTACTAAAATCTTAAGAGATATCCCAGCATTAACTAAATTCTTTTATGTTAATAAATTCTATAAATGGATAAAAGATACTAATACTTTAGAATACATCCCATTTCAGTCTTTTGTATCAGTAGAGGATGAAATAGGTCAATTTAAAGATTATGTAGATGGCAATATTGACGGAAAGTTTTCTTATATTAATCAAGAAAAAAACTTATATTTTATTGGAAACTTTGCAGATACTGACCTTGCTAATACGGCCACAGAAATTGCTGGAGGTTATCCACTAGATCCTAATGCTCAAGATAATAATCTAAGTTTTACTTGGGTTTATGATGGAAAAGTAATAAAAGCTGCTGGAGTTTCTAATCCTATAGAAGAAGATAATATATTGACTACTTTAGCTGATCCAGCAGAAGAATATTTGAGGATAGTACCATTTACACTTGATTTTAATAATCGTCCTGTGTTTGGAAACTACAAAACTATATCTTCGGATTTATTTACTGCAATTGGAAATATCAATAATACAGAAGTAGATTTTGCTTATAATACTCCAGAAAGTATGTGCTTTTTTAGAAGTATATTAGGTAAATCTAGTATGTTAGATAGTGGAACGGATGCTTCTAGGACTTTAGTAGTAGATATAAAAGATCTTCCTAATTTTGGAAAATCTGTAGGAGTCGGACAGTATTTATATTCTATCGGAGAAAGCAATGCTAGAGATCCTTTTGTAGCAAACGGCGCTCCACCTTTCTATGACAGCATTAGAGTAAGTTTTCAAGTGTTTAGACTAGAAATAAAATCAGTAGATTATGGTACTGGAGAAGTAGTAGTCCATAACTTTTATAACTGGGACATACCTAATCAAACTTGGAGTAATTCTGGAGTAGCTAATGTTGCAGGAAATACTTTAATTTCAAACTATATGTTTGCTGTTTATGGATCTACTAGTACTACGGAAGGTTTTGAGTTTAGGACAGTAGCTAGTCCAGCTCATGTAGTGGATGATACTTATGCTTTTACTCATATTTCAGATTATAGTGTTAATGTTACAGACGTTTTCTATACTTCTCCTTTTGGATTTCTAACGACATTCTTTGAGGACTTTTACGACGAAAGTACAGTAAAACTACCACCACCTAAAGCTAGGGATATTGTAAATTATATTGGAGCAAACGTACTAATAGACGAAAAATCCGTATATTTTTCTGACTTTTCAGTAGGTGGTAATATTGAATCTTATACACCATTTGATACTTTTGGAGTCGGATCTTCCGAATTTGGAGATATTACGGGTGTTTTTGCTAATGAAACTTTCTTAGTAATATTTAGAGAATACGAGACTTATTATATAACTGGTAACATTATTACGGCAAACTATAGAATACAGTCATATAGGTCTACTAGGATTGGTTGTTCTGATCCCAAAGGAATTATTGATTATAAGGGTGCTGGAATATTTACATCAGAAAGAGGAATATTTGTAGCTCAACAAGGTGGATCTCTTGGAGAAATATCGGACGTTATAGAACCTTTATTCTTTGAGGATGCTTTAGGTCTTGATTTAAATATGTATAACGCTAAAGTATCTATAGATTGGGATAAAGAGTTATTCTACTTTGATATTATTAATAAAGCTGGAGATAATTCATATATAGTTGTTTATAGTTATTATCATAATGAATGGTTTATATGGGATGGAATACCTACTCTTGGAGGATCAACTACTCTCCAAAATAAACTATATACTTCTGATGGAATCGATATTTACACTGAGGGAACTACAGCTATTAATTCTGAGGCTTACTATCAGTCTAACTTTGAAACTGCTGGAAATCCTCAACTAGATAAGAAATTTCTTAGAATGTGGGTATCTACTAAAGATATGCCAGCATGTGATATTACATTGAAGACTTTTATCAACTGGAATAGATCTGAGGTTACTACAGAAGAAGCTATTACATTATTAGATAATGAGCTAGATGTTGATATGCGAGTAGTATTTGATAGAGTAAGGTCTATGGCCTTTAGAATTGAATCGGCTGCTGGAAATCCATTAATAATTGACGGATATTCTTATGAAGTAGATGATGCATCAACGGAGACTATTGGCAATGTCAGAACAAAATAAAGGATTGAATAGAAATATCATAGAATTGTCTGAAATAGACGAGAATTCTGAAAATATTTCTGATATTATAAAACAAATTAATAATAATACTACAGAGCTTAACTTTATTTTAAGATCTTTAGCAATTAGCAATATAGATGGAGAGTTGATACAATTATCTATAGGTGCTGGAGAAACAGTAAAGGTATCTCATAAACTTAGAATCCAGCCTAAATTTAGGTTAATACTGTCTCAAAAGGGCGGTGGGGTTATAAAAGATGGTAACTTTACAGCAAATTATGTAGAATTTATTAATGATGGTGCAGATACCGCTAATATTGTGGTAAAATTGCTAAAAGCGTAATAGGGGAATTTATGGGTCTTTTCGGTGGAAAAAATAGTTTTTTTAATAAGCCTTTAGGGGTTGGTAAAAAATCAGTAGCTCACAATCCTACTAATTTATCTATTGCTCATAGTGGTGGAGCTAGAGCCAGTTACGATGGTAAATCTGCTGGTGGATTTACTGGTCAAGGTGTTAACGATAAAGTAGGTAAAATTAAAGGTATGGCAGGTTCTGTATTCGGCGGTTCTCAAGATGGTGGATCTATAAATAGTCTTTCTAAAGGTGATGTAGAATCATTTATGGCGAAGGGTGAAGCTAAAGGTGAACAACTTACTGGTGCCACTATGGATGAAGTAGGAGCTGGTAGAGCGCAAGTACGAGATGAATTACAGAAAACTTTTGAAGGTAATTCAGTAGCAGCTAATAGATTACGTCAATCCCAAAATGATGCTCAAAAAATGCTAAAAGCCCAACAGGCGGCTGGCGGCGGCGGTCAAATGAACGCTGGACAGCAAGAAGCTCTTAAGCGACAAGCTATGAGAGATACAGCAGAATTTTTAGGAAATGAAAAACGTCAAACTTTATCAGATATGAGTAAAGAGTTTAGAGGAGCTGGTTCAGATATTGCTAGTATGACAGGTCAATATGGGTCTATACTAGTAGGTATGCAAAAGCCAGCAGCTCCAGCTCAAAGTGGTGGCGGTGGTGCATTTTCAAACCTATTTGGAGGGTTATTCTAATGAAAGATATTACAAGTGATTTAAAGAAAAGAGCAAAACTAAGAAAAGCTATGGGAAGTATAAAAGGTGCTAATATTGGTAAAGAGATATCTAGTACTATAAAAAGTGCTAGTGCTGCCGTTTCAGAGGTTCCTACTACTAAAAAAGTAAAAGAAAGTAAAAAAGAATCTAGGGCTAAAAGTGCTGCCGTTTCAGATGTTCCTACTATAAATAAGCAGGATAAAGTGAAATACGAGCAATCAGGTAAAGGCATGGAAGGTCAAATATCCGACATAGTAGAAAAGCTTAAAATTGGAGCTAAGGTCGGAGGAGTTAAAAAATTAAACGAAAAAGATAGAAGTAAGATTATAGATAATTCTGATAGTATAGACGAAGAAGGTAGATACTATAAGAAACAAAAGAAAAATAAAAAATAAGGGTATTGGAATGGCTAAAAAGTTAAGAGACTCACTATCTGTAAAATCTGCTGCTGTAGATCCCGATTCGCTAAAAACGGCTAAATCTGCTGCAATTCCAGCATCGGAAGTTCCTACTACTAAGTCGGCCAGTACAGACTCAAGAGTTCCAAAAGCTAGTCCTACTACTAATTCTATGATCCCAAAAGTGAATACAGATCAAGAATTAGAATCTATGAATCTTGACTATGTTCCAGAAATAAAAGATGAGCAAGCTGTACAAGAGCAAGAAGTATCCGCTGTTGATAAGATTGATGGATGGGTTAATAAATATCCTAATCTATTTGCTGGAGGTTCAGCATTACTTGTAGGAGCATTAATGGGAGATATCCCTACTGCTGCTGGAGTTGCTGGAAATCAGATATTAAGTGAATATAATAAAGACGCAGATTTAGATAGAGAGAAGGAATTATTACAATTTAAGAAGGATAGAAAAATAGGAAGTGGAAATACTACTCCTCAAAAGATTGTTGGGGAAGATGGTAAAGTTCGATATGCTTACGATAGAAAAGATATTGAAGGTAAGCAAGCAGGATATTCTACATCTGATTTAGGGCTTGATAGAGCTAGACTAGCTAATAGAAGGGAGTCTAACGTATTAGAAGGTAAAAATATTACTTTTAAGCCAGACGACCAAGGAAGAATGTCAAAATACGATAGAATTACTGGAGAAGTTACTCCTATAAATATCGCTGGACTTTCACCAAAACAAATTGATAGGGCTGAAAGAGTTACTGATAAATTTAATAAAGAAGTAGCCCCTCTAAAAGAAACTATATCTGATGCCGAAAGCGCTATTCAGAATTTAGCTGATAAAAACCAATTATCTAATAAACTAGCATTTATGGAAATAGTTAAGACTGTAGAGCAGAGGCTATCTGATCAAGATAGAAACTATTATCAACAAGAAATTTCAGATATGAGAAAACTTAGAGAAAGAAAAGACTTGATTAATAGAAATGAATTAAATCCTCGTCTAGTTCAAGAATCTCTAAGAATGATTAATAGAGGACTTGCAAAAGCTAGAAAAAGATACCAAGAAAAAAGAGGAACTTATAGTTCTCAGTTAGAAGCTAGAGATTTCCCAAAAGATAGAGTAGATAGTATATTTGGTAAAGGTCTTGGAAAATCAGGTACTTTAAAAATGTATAAGAGGGTAAAATCTGGAATAGCTGAAATTACTGTACCTTACGACCAAGTAGGAAGAGCTAGGAAAGAAGGCTTTTCTACTGGAGGAAACTAATAGTGAAGAATAAATACCCTAAAGAGTGGAATTACCAAGTAATAGCTAATCCCGAATCTGGAGGAGTTCCAGATATAATAGAAGAATCTCCAGAAACTACAGAAGCTTATGACTCTACTATAAAAGATATGGCCACTGTTATTCCTCAAGGTATGACTTTTGACTATGCAGATGAAATTATAAGTACAGTTAGTCCAGAACTAGCAGATGACTATAGAGACTTAGTAGCTCAAGCTAGAAAAAATAGTCCAATGGCGACTACGGTAGCTGAAATATTAACTCCTGATGCTTTATCAGTATTAGGGGCAGGGGCAGTAACTAAAGGATCTAAGATTGCAAATGTGCTCTCTAAAATGGGTAAGACAGGTACTGGGATTAAGAAAGTAGCTGCTGGCGAAGGTAGATTAGGGTCAATAGCTCAAGATGCTACTACTTCTATGCTTCAACAAGGTGGAGAGTCTGGAGAAGTAGATCCTCTTAGCACAGTATTATCTACTGGGCTTTCTCAAGGGGTTAAAGCAATTCCTAGAACTGTATTCGGAGATACTAATAAAATAAGAGCAGGATATACGGGAGTTAGAGACAGCGTAAAAGACTTACAGCCAAAAGCTAAGGGCCTTGAAACTGGAGAAGATGTAGCCCGTAATTTAATGGATAGTGTAGAAGAAATCAACTTCTTAAACGGAGGGAAACATACATTTAACTCCGAAACTCTTAAATTTGAGCCAGCTACTAAGCTTGCAAGAATGAAGGGTAAAGTAACTCCAGCTAAAACTACAGAATTAATAGCAAGAGCTGACGACTCTAAAAAGAAAATATTTAATGAAATGGAAAAAATGGTAGACGAGTGGGATGTGGGAGAATCTTTTGATTTTGTCGATCCCGAACTTAGCGTAGCTTCTGGAAGATTTGGAGCTATTTCGAGAGAAGAGTTTGAAGAAGATATAGCTAATGAAATAATTGATAGTCTTCCTACTATGTCAGCAGCAGAAGAAAAAAGAATAGCAAGGGAAATAAAATTTCATGGGGATAAAATATTTAAAGGTAATTCACAAGAAGCTGGACTAAAAGATCTTTTAAAAGCTAAAAGAGACTTATATTCTCGTACAGATTATACAAAAGAATCAGATGCTCTAGGAATTAATCTTAGAAAAGCAATTGCTGGTAAACTTAATAAAAAGATTAATGATCTAGTACCTGATGAAAGATTTAGAAAACTTAATAAAATGTATGGAGATATGTCTCAACTTGACGACTCTCTTCGTATGCACAAAGATAAGAAGTTTATGACTAAAGAAGAATTTAGAGCGCAATATGGTGCTGTAAGTCCTGTTTATGGTGCTGCTTCTTATGTACAAGATAAACTAGAGCCAATATCTCGCCCTTTTTCTCAAATGGTTAATACTGCTAGAAAGTCTGAACTAGGTACTCAAATGCTAGGACAGCCAGCAAGAAAAGGAGCAGCAGATTTATTTTCAACTCCTAATGCTATGACAGAAGAGGATATAATGACTGACGAAGAAAAACAGCAAGCTATCCCTTTTAGACCACAAACTTCTATAATTCCAGCTAGAGAACGTATGGAAATGAATATTCCTAAACAGATAATCAAAGCTAAGATGCCTAGAACTTCTCAAGGTTTAATAGAGAATGGACAAGTATTTAAACTAAAAGTAGCTCAAGAAGCTAAAAATATGGTTTTAGAAAGAATGACTAAAGCTGGAGTAGATCCTAATGATGTAGATCCAGAAGAAATAGACGTTGCTGCAAAAGATTTATATGAAAACGTAAAGATGGTATTAGATGAAGATCCAAGGCAAGTAGCTAAAATTCTACCTGTTTGGATCAATCAAATGCCTCAAATGTTTGAAGACGACCGCTATGGAAGAATAGAGGGGGTAGTCCCTCAAGCATTAAGAATGGACGTATCAGAAGAAATAAGAAAGAATAAACAAATATCTAACGTAGAAAGAATATCACAATTAGGAAAACTTAATTCTAGTGGAGAATATTCTTGGGATTTAGATAGTAAGGGGATGGCATAATGGCTACAGTAAAATCAAAAGTTACTGCTGATACAGTAATAGTTACAGGGAATTTGACTATTGTTCAAACAAAAGTACAAGAATTGATAACTGCTGGACGTACTATAGTTCAAGTTATTAAAGGTACTCAAGGGCAATGGCTAATAGTACATATTGTATAAACCTATAGGAGGGTATAGAAATGAAAGTATCGATTAAAGAATCTACAGAATTATTAGTAGCAATGGGAACGGCTTCTGCTTTAGTTAAGAAAATAGCAAAAGACGGAATTAATGCTGCTGATCTTGTCCACTTGAAGTCTATTGCAGACGCACTTCCAGAACTTTCAGAAGGATTTAAAGGTGTTTCTGAAATTCCAAAAGAGCTAAAAGATTTAGATGAAGCAGAAGTATTTGAGCTTCTTGGAACTCTTTACGCTCAAGCTGAAAAGATCAACGAAGCTTAATGAACTTCGCCGCAATCATAGCTGGGGTATTTGCAGTAGCAAAGGCTATCCCAGCTATTCGTGACATTGTAACTCAAGTCAATGCTAGGATTACACAGTGGGAATTGTCTAAAATAACAAGTGACTATAGTGATAGGCATGAAAAAGTAGATGCTCTCGTAATATCAATATCAAAAGCTACCACTAGGGAGCAAAGAAGGATTTATGCTAGTATGCTTGCTGATTACACTTCTGGTAAGTTTTAGCTGTCAGACTGATACTTTTAGACGGCCTATAGTCCCACAATGTATTTCTAATGGAGATGGTACTTCTGAATGTTCATATCAAGGAAGAGAGTACACTGAGAGTAATAATATGAATTATGTATGCACTCCTCCAGAATCTTTCGGTAAGTATCAAGCTTACGTCTTGGAACTGGAAGAGCGACTTTTAAAATGTGAGAATGGTAACTAATATCTCCCACTATCAACTGTCTGTAATGCTGATATTGTCCTTTTAACTTGCTCAGATATACCTTTTCTAGCTCTCATATCATTAGATATCTCTACTAATTCATTCTTAGTATCAATAATAGCTTCTTTCTCTAAGATATTATGATATTGGTCAATCCTAGTAGCAAAGAAAGTAGCAAGTTCTTCAATAGCTATCTGTAATTTCTTATCTTCTTTATAAATCCCTACTCTTAAAGCCAAGTTCATAATATGCCAGCTTCCCACAAAATAATTAATGGGTAGCATAGCAAAGTATTCTTTATTAGTGTTTTTGTGGATTTCTCCAAGCTTAAACATTAACTCAAAAACTCCCTCGACTTCTTCTTGAGGAACTAATCCTTCATTTAGTAAATGCTCACAACATTTCCATATTGCCATTATCTGTCCACCAAAGGTCTTCCACTCGATAGAAGCTTTAAACATTGGATAACCAGCCTCGTCCATTACTACTTCGCCAGTTTCCTCATCGATAAGTACAGCTTTATTAATAGCTTTTTCTACTTCTTTTAGCTTCTTAGTAGTCTTTTCGTCGTATCTTCCACCAGCATTTAAAGCATTTTCTACTGCCTGTACTTGAAGCTCTCTAACCTCTTGTTGTGCTATTAGATCCTCTGGAGTGTTCTCTTCTTCTCCAATATCTCCTAATTCTTTATTACTCATAAGTAATCTCCTAAATCAAAACTTTTTAATTGCTCTTCAAGCTCATCTGTATCTTCTTCAAACTCGTACTCACTCTCTTCATCTAAAATAGATTTCATAATTTCATTAACTTCTAACTCTCTATTAAAAGATGTAATCATAGTATCTACTTCTTTAATAGTGTTTTCAAATCTAGTTCTTAAAAACTCGGGCTTCTTTAGTCTCTTTAAAGTAGCTTCTTTTTGTATTTTATCAATCTCAGCAGCTTCTATGTCACTCTCAATATCTAGTCGCTTTTGAGTTATCTCAGCTTTTAATTTCTTAATTACATCTGTATGGTCGGGCATAAACTCTCTCTCATTTACAACCCTTAAAAAAGATTTATACAAGTTTCCCTGAGCTTCTTCTTTTAGAGTCATAGCAGTAGCGTTTGGATCTTCACCGTTATCATATCTCTTACGTTTCTCATCATTCGACAAGACCTCGTTAGCTATTGTAATTTCTTTAAATTCTACTTCACTTCCACCTTCCCTATCAGGATGATGATCTTTTGCTTTTTTACGGTAGGCTTTTTTAATATCTTGAGCAGACGCATCTTTATCCACTCCTAGTATTTTATAGTAATCTTTCATCTGAGCTAGTCCAATCTTTTAAAGTTACTTCTCCGTTAGTAGCAATCTCTATCTTTCGGGCATTTTCTAAACTGGGCAAGCGATCTCCTGTAGTATATCTGCAAATTTGACTTTGATCTATACCGCACTCACTAGAAAATACCCTAAGAGTTTTATTAGTCTTTTCTAAATATTCTCTTAGGGTCATGATAGGTATCCTTAAAAAGCTATATCGTCTGAATTAAATCCAGAATCATCAGCTTCATCTAGTGACTGATTAAAACTATTAACAGCTTCATCCGCATATTGAGTCATAACAGATCCGAACATATCAGCAGCAGATTGTTTCTTATAAAATGCTTCATCTTCTCTAATCTTTAATACTGCATTTACGTTTAATCCAATACCTTTATTACCATCTACACTATAAGCAAACGTAGATACTGAAAATCTTACTACATCTCCAGCCTTTATATTTTCTTTCGTAAGGGCATTGTTAGCTGTATCAATAACATTAATCTCAAAACCTGTAGAAGCATTTAATACCATTTTATTCTCTAAGTACGGATACTTTTCTAAGTCTTCTGGGTCAGTCTTTTCTTTAATTGGCATCTTTAAGCCTTTTGGCGCTCCCTTTGGCCACTCTTCTTTTACTGCATCTTTTACAAGTGCTAATAGCTCTTTAAGATCTTTATCTTTATCGATAACCATAGATGCTGTATATTTACCTTTATCGTTAGCCTCGAATAAATTTCTATCAAATGCTAGTCTTCCCTCTGGTGTAATAACTCTTACTTTTTGTTCACTCATTTCTAATCTCCTAATAGTTTATAGTTTCTGTATGGTTTGATGGGTTATTTGCAATAGCTTTAGTTCCAAAAAATACTGCTTCTTCTATTTTAGTTTCAAAGATAGCTTTCTCTCTTCCATCATTCATTAAAAGAGAACTAACTCTAACTACTTCTGACATAGCTTCTTTAAAACTTTTTACTTGGGAAAACCCCTTGTCATTTAATTTGTGCGTTTCAAACATTTCAATCTCCTAAAATTCTAAGTCGTCAAACGACTCTTTTTGTTTGTTATCTAAAAATGCTCCAAAATCCTCTTCTACATTAGACTTTAAAGCGGGCTTTTTATTACTATTGGGTGCAAGAGATTTCTTACCTTCTATCTTTTGAACAAAAGGGGCCATCTCTTTTTTACCAATAAGTTTCTCTAAATCTGGAATACCTTTTAGTTTTCTAGGAATAAATAACTCCTCTCCATAAATAGCTTCAAATCCTAACTCGAACTCTTTAGCATTAGGGATAACTCTGCTTGACCTTCCTGCTATTAGCTTGTATCCCTCAACTCCTTGACCAGCGTTTAGCTTTCCAAGTGCATAAGCATTAACAGATGCAATCCAATCTTTAATCATCTTTGAGTGATCTAATACTTGTTTTAACTCAAAGTCATTTAAAGTTTCTGGCTTTGGTAATTCAGTCTTTTTAACTTCCATAAATTCTCCAAAATCTACTTTTAGTACTTCTTGTGCTTTAGCTTTTTGAGCTGGGCATATTGCTTTAGCTTTACAAAACTTACAATGAGTACCTACTTCGTATAAATCTTCCATTGAATCAACTTTAGCTAC
>Ga0070747_1001025_pt1 | contig 13863 bp, 10 predicted proteins | sample VirMetDEL_Mar_31_FD_77321 | JGI IMG/M metagenome (GOLD analysis project Ga0070747, IMG submission 77321) | Aqueous microbial communities from the Delaware River and Bay under freshwater to marine salinity gradient to study organic matter... | ecosystem: Environmental > Aquatic > Marine > Coastal...
ACTCCCGGCCCGCGCGATCTGTTGGTTGAAATCAAAGCCATTTCGGTCAACCCGGTGGACACTAAGATCCGCCGCAACGTCGCTCCCGAAGACGGCGCAGCCAAGGTGCTGGGCTGGGACGCCAGCGGCATCGTCCAGGCCGTGGGCAGCGAGGTCAGCCTGTTCCAGCCGGGCGACCGCGTGTATTACGCCGGAGCGATCAACCGTGCCGGCGCCAACAGCGAACTGCATGTGGTGGATGAACGCATCGTCGGACACATGCCCAAGACGCTAGCGTTCGCCGAAGCGGCCGCCCTGCCGCTGACCGCAATCACCGCTTGGGAGCTGCTGTTCGAGCGTCTGCAGATCAGCCAGGGCAGCGCGGACCTGGGCCAGAGCCTGTTGATTGTCGGCGCGGCCGGCGGCGTGGGTTCGATCCTGGTGCAACTGGCACGTCAGCTCACCGGGCTGACCGTCATCGGCACGGCCTCACGCCCTGAGACCCAGGCCTGGGTGCGTGAACTGGGCGCCCACCATGTAATCGACCACCGTCAGCCCCTGAGCGAAGAACTCAAGCGTATCGGCATCAATCAGGTGACCCACGTCGCCAGCCTGACCCAGACCGATCAGCACTTCGCCCAACTGGTAGAAGCCCTAGCTCCGCAAGGCCGCCTGGCACTGATCGACGACCCCGAGCAGGCGCTGGACATCATGCAACTCAAGCGCAAGAGCTTGTCGCTGCATTGGGAGCTGATGTTTACCCGCTCGCTGTTCGAGACTGCGGACATGATCGAGCAGCACCGGCTGCTGCAGCGGGTTGCCGAACTGGTCGATGCCGGCACCCTGAAAACCACCCTCGGCGAGCACTTTGGCAGCATCACTGCCGCCAATCTGAGTCGCGCCCACAGCTTGCTGGAGAGCGGCACAGCCAAGGGCAAGATCGTTCTCGAAGGCTTCTAATAACCCACCGGCCCACACCCTCGTGGGCCGGGCAGATTTTTTAGCGTGCACCCTGCAGCCGACTAGGAGCGAGCTAGACTCACCACATTGTCTGCATGCAGTCAGGCAACAATCCATTCACCTTCAAACTGGCTAGCCATTGGCGGTAAGGGATGCGACCCGATCTTCAAGGCCCACTGCGCCTGGCTGGCGTCTATATCCTGTTCAGCTCTCTGTGGATTTTCGGCAGCGAGCACCTGCTTACCTTGTTCGTCAGTGAACACGATCTGGCCGCCGAGCTGCATTGGGTGCAAGACCTGCTGTTTATTCTGCTCAGCACCGGGCTGATCTTTTTTGTCAGCTACCGTGACCGCCAAGCGCAGCGCCAATTGCTCGAAGAGCTCACCCACAACAGCCGCCTGCTGCAACAGACGCAACGCACCGCCGCACTCGGCAGCTGGGAATACCGCAACGGTTTCAGCTGGAGTGACGAAGCACTGAGCCTGCTCGGCCGTAACCAAGACAGCCAACAGTGTAGCGTTCAGCACCTACTCAGCTGGCTACACCCTGCTGAGCGCGCTAGCGTCCAACGCGCTTTGCAAGCCTTGCTAGAGGAGCGCACGGCCATGACAGTCAGCGCCCGCCTGTTGCAGCCCCAGCAACAGCATGCCACCTGGCTGATGCTGCGAGGCGAGGTCGATGAGCAAGGTAGAACCCTCGGTACGGTGCAGAACATCAGCGCGCAGAAACGTGATGAAAGTGCCCTGCGCGAAAGCGAGCAGCGCTTTCGCCAACTGTTCGAGCAAACCCCACGGATTGCCGTGCAGGGCTATGACCGCGAACGCCGGGTCATCTACTGGAACCAGGCCAGCACCCTGCTCTACGGCTATGCCATGCACGAAGTGATGGGGCGGCGTCTTGAGGAGTTGATCGTTCCCATCTCTGCACGCAGCAAGGTGGCCAGCGCGATCAATACGTGGCAACTCGGCGGCCCACCGATTTCTGCCGCCGAAGTGCAGCTCCAACGCAAGGACGGCAGCTTGGTGTGGGTCTATTCCAGCCACCTGATTCTACGTAACAGCTTTGATCAGCAAGAGCTGTACTGCGTCGACATCGACCTCACCGAGCTGAAAAAAATAGACAGTGAATTACAGCTCAGCGAGAGCCGCTACCGCTCACTGGTTGAACACTTGGGTGATGCGATTTTTATCACCGATGTCGACGATCAATTGAGCTTCCTCAATCCGGCGTGGACCCAGATCAGCGGCTACCCGATCCACGAAAGCCTGGGCAGCCCACTGCAGCGTTTTATCCCGGAGCTGGGACAAAGTAGCCTACGCCAACGCCTGCAAGAACTGCGCAGCGGTAAGCTGGCCAACTTGCGCCTGGAGTGCCAGCTGCTCACCCGCAATGGCCAAGCCCGCCGGGTTGAACTGCACCTGCACCTGAGCCTACCCGAACACAGCCTGCACGGTAGCCTGCATGACGTGCATGACCGCCACCAGGCCCAGCAGCTGCAAAAGGCGCGTAACGCGGTGCTCGATGAGCTACTGGGTCTGCATCCGCTGCGCAGCATTCTGAGCGGCATCAGCCAACGCCTGGAAAGCCTGCAACCGCAGATGCGTGCCTCCATCATGCTGCTTGATGAACAACAGTGCTTGCATGTCGGCGCAGCACCGAGCCTGCCAGACGCTTATTGCCAAGCCATCGACGGGCTGCAGGCGGCGCTGGAAGTCGGCTCATGCGGACATGCCGCCGCCAGTGGCGAGCTGGTGATTGTCGAAGACCTCAGCCAGCACCCGTATTGGCGCGATTACCAAGCCATAGCCCTGGCAGCCGGCCTGCAGGCTTGCTGGTCATTGCCTTTCAAGGATGACAACGGCCAGGTACTGGGTACCTTCGGTATCTATTACTCGCAGCCAACCCGGCCAAGCGCTGCTGATATCGCCCTGGTTACCGAGTTCACCCGGCTTGCAGGGCTGGCCGTGCAGTTCAGCGTCACCACCGTGAGCTGATCAGACCAACGGTGCGCCAGCGCTGGCTGGGTTTGTTAAAGGTCAATAAATGTTCATATTGAGCGACTAAACTGCCCTCTCCTAACCTATTCACGCACTCGTGCGGTAACGCCATCCCAGGCGAAACAGGTTCTTACAGAGGAGGTTCGGCGATGAACATCATGATCCAACCGCTAAAAACAGCCACCGGTAGCCGCTGGCAAGTCCGCCTCGACACGCACAGTGTCACCTTGCGCAGTGAAGCCGAAGCCCGCCAATTTGTCAGCACCTTACAAGCACGGGTGAATGCACCGCATGCCTTGCCGGTCGAGCTGCAACGCGCCGCCGGCTAACGCGGCACGCCCGTTGTGCCGCGTTCGGCCCAACGGGTGAACAGCGAGAAGCCCATCGACAAAACCCCGCAAGCGAAAATCACCACGGCTACCGGCCAGGCGCTGCCGTCATGCAGCACCCCCACAAGTCCAGCGGCGCTGGCCGCAATGGCGAACTGCAAGCTGCCGAGCAACGCCGAAGCGCTGCCGGCATGACGGCCTTGCCCAGCCATGGCGCTGGCTGTGGCGTTAGGCAGGAGAATACCGAGGCAGGCGATGCAGCCAAACAGCGGCAACATCAATGGCCACAGGCTCAGCGGCTTGGCGATTGCCACCAGCAACAATGCCAGACCGCAGGACAGGTAGAACCCTACGGCGCGGCGCAACCAATAACTCGGGCCGTGCCTCGCCACGAGCCAGGCATTGAGCTGCGCAGCCAGAATAAAGCCCAGGGCATTGCTGCCAAACAGCCAACCATAGTGGGCCGCCGGCACGCCATAGAGCTCGATAAATACAAATGGCGAGCCGGCGATGTAAGCGAACATACCCGCCACGGCAAAGCCACCGGTCAGCGCATTACCGAGAAACGGTCGGTCACCCAGTAACCGTCGGTACTCGCCAAGGGCACCGCGCAACGGTGCAACGGGCACGTCCTTCGACAAGGTCTCCGGCAGCCATAAAGCCACCGCCAGCATGCACAGCAGGCCGAACAGCGTCAGGCAAATAAAGATCGACGGCCAGCCCAAGGTGCTAAGCAATAAGCCCCCCGCCAGTGGGGCGAGGATCGGGGCCAGGCCCATCACCAGCATTAACTGGGAAAACACCTTGGCCGAATTGATCGGGTCGCACATGTCACGCACCACCGCGCGCGACACCACCATCCCGGCGCAGCCGCCCAACGCCTGCACGAACCGTGCAGCAATCAGCCACTCCAGACTCGGTGCCAATGCGCACGCCAACGACGCCAGACTGAACAGCAACAATCCGACCAGCAACGGCATGCGTCGCCCAAAACGGTCAGCCAGCGGCCCGTAGAGCAGCTGCCCAATGGCCAAGCCGATAAAGTAGGCGGCCAGCGATTGCTGCACATGTTCCACATCAGTGCCAAAGGCCCGGGCCAGTGCCGGGAAGCTCGGCAGATAGAAGTCGATAGCCAGCGGGCCAAACGCGCTCAATGCGCCAAGAATCAACAAAATACGTAACGGCATGGGTATCCAGACGAAGGGGTAAATCGATTCACAATAATGACGACACCCCGCCAGCCAGAGGCTGTGGGGTGTCGGTTCAGCCCGGATCAACTCCGGTTATGTTGGTATCCGGCAGGGTGTTAAATGCGCTCACACTCCGCTCGCAGACGTGTCAGACAGCAGGGTCTTTCGCCGCCTTCTTCGAACCACCGCTTATCTTGGCCGCCAGTGATTCCACCAGCAGGTAGAACATCGGAATCATAAAGATCGCCAGGAACGTTGCCGCCAACATGCCGCCGATCACCCCGGTACCGATTGAGTGACGACTGGCCGAGCCGGCGCCTGAGCTGATTGCCAACGGCACAACACCGAGGATAAAGGCCAGCGAGGTCATGATGATCGGGCGGAAGCGCAGGCGCGAAGCCTCCAGCGCCGACTCGAAAATGCCCATGCCATTCTGCCGATTGAGCACGGCGAACTCGACGATCAGGATGGCGTTCTTCGCCGCCAGGCCGATCAGTGTGATCAGACCCACCTGGAAGTACAGGTCGTTCTCAATACCGCGCAGCCACACCGCAAGGATCGCGCCGAACACCGCAAATGGCACCGCGGTGACCACCACTAATGGCAGCGTCCAACGCTCGTATTGCGCGGCGAGAATCAGGAACACCATGATCAGACCGAAGACAAAGGCACTGCTGCCCGAACCCTGGGACGCCACTTCCTGGAAGGCCGACCCCGTCCAACCGATGCTGTAATCGTTACCCAACACTTCGTCAGCCACTTGCTGAATCGCCTCCAAGGCTTGACCCGAGCTGAAGCCTGGAGCGGGGCCGCCAAGAATCTTCGCCGCCGGATAGACGTTGAAGCGTGCGTAGGTATCGGGGCCGAGAATTCGCTCAACCTTAACCAAACTGGCCAGCGACACCAGCTCACCACTGGAGGCGCGCACATAAACCTGCGACAGGTCTTCAGGTTTGCGCCGGAAGTCTGCCTCGGCTTGCAGGCTGACCTGGAAGGTACGGCCATACAGACTGAAGTCGTTGACGTAGTAGCTACCGAAGGTGGACTGCATGGCAGTGAATACATCGTTCACCGGCACGCCCAAGGCACTGGCTTTGGTGCGATCCAGGTCGATGTAGTACTGCGGCACATTGGCGCTGAAGGTGCTCTGTACACCCGCCAACTCAGGACGCTTGGCCGCGGCGGCGATAAACGCCTGCACCTTAACTGCCAGCTCGGCAGTGGTGCCGCCGCTGCGGTCTTGGATATAGCCTTCAAAACCACCCGTGGTGCTCATACCAGTAATGGGCGGCGGGTTAAAACTCATCACCATGCCGTCTTTCTGCGCCGCGCCCATGCCCATGAATTCACGGGTCAGGTTGCGCGCATCCAGCTCAGGCGTCGTGCGCTCGCTCCAGTCTTTCAGCGGCACAAAGGACACCCCGGCGTTGCTGCGTGTGCCGAAGGTCAGCACGTCGAAGCCGGCAAAGGTCACCACATCCTGCACCGCAGGGTGCGCCATCAACTGCTGGGTCACGTCACCGGTGAGTTTCTCGGTACGAGTCAGCGAAGCGGCTGGGGGCAGGAAGTAGGCGTTGATCACATAGCCTTGGTCTTCGTTGGGCACCAGCGAGCTGGGTACCCGATTGAACAGCAGCACCATCACCGCGATCATCGCGCCGAACAGCAGCAGGCCGACCGCCGAGCGCTTGAGGAAGAAGCGCACGCCGGCGGTGTAGCCGTTGGTCAATTTGTCGAAGAACCGATTGAAGGCGCGGAACGGCGCAGCCGGTTCGTGATGCCCAGGCTTGAGCAGCAAGGCGCACAGCGCCGGGCTCAGGGTCAAGGCAACGATGCCCGAGATCACCACCGACACGGCAATGGTGATGGCGAACTGTTTATACATCTCCCCGGCCAGGCCGCCGAGAAAGCCCACTGGCACGAACACCGCGCAGAGCACCAGCACGATGGCGATGATCGGCCCAGTCACTTCTTCCATGGCCTTGATGGTCGCTTCCCGAGGGCCGACCTTGTCGGTGGCCATCACCCGCTCAACGTTCTCGATCACCACAATGGCGTCGTCCACCACGATACCGATGGCCAGCACCAAACCGAATAGGGTCAGCAGGTTGATCGAGAAACCCAGCATGTGCATGCCGGCGAACGTGCCGATCAGCGAGACCGGAATGGCCAGCACCGGGATCAGCGTGGCGCGCCAGTTCTGCAGGAAGATAAATACCACCAACACCACCAGCACCAAGGCTTCGAAGAAGGTATGGATCACCTCCTCGATCGATACCCGGACGAATTTAGTGGTGTCGTAAGGCACTTTGTAGGTCATGCCACTGGGAAAGTTCTTCGACAGTCGAGCGAGTGTTTTGCTCACCGCATCGGCAGTATCCAGAGCATTCGCTCCGGGCTGCAGATAAACACCAAAAGCGGCGTTCTGCTGGCCGTTGAGCGAGGTCATCAGCGAGTAGTCCTGTGCCCCCAGCTCGATCCGCGCAACGTCTTTGAGCAAGAGACTGGCACCGGTTTGATCGGTACGCAGGATGACATTTTCGAACTCTTTGGGGTCAGTAAAGCGGCCCTGGGTGGTCACCGTGTAGGTGAAATCTTGTTCCTGCTTTAGCGGCTGCTGACCGAAACTGCCGGCGGCAAACTGGGAGTTCTGCTCGCGAATCGAGTTGACCACATCGGTCGGGGTCAGATTGAACTGCGCCAGCTTGTCCGGGCGTAGCCAGATGCGCATGGAGTAGTCTTTCGAGCCGAACTGGCTGACATCGCCCACGCCTGGCAAACGCTTGAGCTCGTCGATCACATTGATCAAGGCATAGTTGCTGATGTAGATCGGGTCGCGCGAGCCATCCGGCGAATACAGGGTGACCACCTGCAGAATGTCCGAAGATTTCTTCTGCACTTTGACGCCCTGGCGGCGCACTTCTTCCGGCAACTTGGCCAGGGCGGCTTGCACCCGGTTGTTAACGTCGATGGTCGCCTGATCCGGATCAGTGCCGACCTCAAAGTAAACCGACAGGCTCATGGCGCTGCCGCCTGAGTTGGACTGCTGGTAGATCATGCCCTGCACGCCGTTGATCGACTGTTCCAGGGGGGCGGCTACGGTTTCGGCGATGACCTGAGCGCTGGCACCGGCATAGTTAGCGCTGACCGACACCTGCGGCGGCAAAATTTGCGGGTACTGGGCGATCGGCAGCGCGCGCATGGCCATCAGGCCCGCCAGCACGATGACGATCGAGATGACCGCGGAAAATACCGGACGGTCGATAAAGAAGCGTGAAATCACTGAGTACGCTCCTTAGGATTTTTGCGCAGATGGGCTGGCGACTTTTACCGGGGTATCCGGTCGCACTTTGGCCAAGCCTTCGACGATCACCCGGTCACCGGCACTGATACCGGCCATGATGACCCAGCGGCCTTTGGCGGTGTGCCCGGTAGTGACCTGGCGCATGCGCGCCACATCGCCTTTATCCACCACATAAACGAAGGTGCCGGCCGGGCCTTGTGCAATTGCACGCTCCGGCAGCGTCATCGCATTCGGCATGCTCAGGCCCTTGACGTGTACACGCACGAACTGGCCCGGCAACAACCCTTGATTAGGGTTGGGCACCACGGCACGAGCACTGACAGTACCCGTGCTGCGATCGACCAGGCTGTCGGTGAAATCGACCTTGCCTTCCAACGGGTAGACGCTGCCGTCACCGAGAACAATCTGCACGCTCATCTTGCCGTCTTCCGGGCGAAGCAGGCTGCCGTTTTGCAGGCCGCTGCGCACGCTCTCAACATCCGAGTCAGGGGCCGCAAAGTTGACGTAAATAGGGTCAAGCTGAGTGATGTTGCTCAACAGGCTGGCATTCGGATCGCCGGCCACCATCAGGCTGCCTTCAGAGACGGTTTCCTTACTAGTAATCCCGGAGATCGGCGCTTTCACCGTGGTGTAGTCGAGATCGATCTGCTTGGACTGCACCTCGGCTTGAGCGGCCTGGATATTGGCTTTGCTCTGCTCGAAGTTGGACACCGCGTTATCCAGCTCGCTCTCGCTGGCAAACCCCTTCTTCTGCAATTCGCGGATGCGCTTGAGATCGCGTTCGGTCTGCCGGTAACGCGCCTGTTCCTGCGCCAGCGCACCCTTGGCACGGCTCAGTGCCGCCTGATAGGTGCGCGGGTCGATACGAAACATCACCTGACCTTGCTTAACCTGGCTACCTTCAAGGTAGGTGCGTTCTTGCAGGATGCCGCTGACCTGGGCCCGCACCTGCACTTCACGAAAGCCTGCGGTACGTGCCGAGTATTCGAATTCAAGCGGCAACGCCTCAACCTTGACGGTTTCAACCACCACTTCAGGTGCTGGCGGTGCATCAGCGGCGTACAGCGGAGCAGTCAAAAAAGCCAACAGCAGGGAACCGGCAGCTGCCGAGAAACGAGGGGGAAAAAGCATGGGTCTCTCCGAGACGACGCAAGGCACAAAAATAAGATCGGCAATGCTAGTTACATACACAAGTGTTTGTAAATAGAACATTAGCCTTAAGTTAATTACACTTTGCCCCTGAGCCTAGTCAGAAATACGTCTACCGCCATGCGCAGAACCAAAGAAGAAGCCGAGAAAACCCGTTGCGCCATTCTGCAGGCCGCCGAAACGCTGTTTCTGGAAAAAGGCGTGGCGCACACCAGCCTGGAACATATTGCCCGACACGCCGGCGTGACCCGTGGCGCGGTGTATTGGCACTTTGCCAATAAAGCTCATCTGTTCAACGCCATGCTCAGCCAGGTGCGTCTGCCGCCCGAACAGCTAGCCGAGCGCCTGCATGGCGATGCCGACAGTGACCCCCTGCACACCTTGCGCGATATGTGCATCGACGCCATTGAAGGGCTGGCCCGTGATGAACAAAAGCGGCGTATTTTCACCATTCTGCTTCGCCGCTGTGAGTTCACCGAAGAGTTGCGCGAGGCCGAAGAACGTCACGAAGCTTTTATTAACCTGTTTATCGATCTTTGCGAGCAGCAGTTCAATGCCCCATCTGTCAGTGCGCGCTTGCACCCGGGGCTCAGTCCGCGCCTGGCCGCGCGAACCGTGCATGCATTATTGATCGGTCTGTTTCACGACTGGCTGCGTGACCCCACGCTGTTCAATCCAGCGCAAGACGCCGCGCCAATGGTCGATGCCTGCTTTCGCGGGCTGATCCTCGATTGGCCCCTCACTCAGTGAGTTTGTACTCAGGCCAGGCCGGCGCTGTAGCCTGCTTCGGCAATCGCGATAATCAGCTCATCACTGGGCAAGCTACTACCCACCGTCACCTCGCCGCCCTGCAGCTTTACCCTGACATCGGCGGCCGCATCGCGCGCTAACACCGCTTCGGTTACCGATTTGACGCAATGATCGCAGGTCATGCCTTCGACCCGAAATGTATGAACGCTGGTTGCTTGCATCACTAATCACCTGAATTAACCTATTGAGGCGCACAGTGTCCTCCTTGCCAGCGGGGTAAGGTCAAGCCATAAAAAATCACCGGGCGGCATTTTTTACCTGACGTCGCACCGGTTCTAAGGGGTTGCCAGCAAAAAAGGGCAACGCCAAAAGCAGCACTTGACCTTACCAAGGTGGAAAGGTTGATGCTGTTGCGAAATCCAATGGAGGGCGTCGCATGACCGATCTCACAACCTTTGACCTGCCGATCAACGGCATGACGTGCGCCAGTTGCGCCGGCAGGGTCGAGCGTGCACTGACTAAAGTGGCCGACGTCAGCAGCGTCAGTGTCAACCTGGCCAGCGAACAGGCGCGCATCGAAGCGCCTGTCGGTAGCCTGGTGCAGCTGATCGCGGCTGTCAGCGGCGCCGGCTACCAGGTGCCAAATGAACGCTTGGAGCTGGCCATCAGCGGCATGACCTGCGCCAGCTGCGTGGGCCGTATCGAACGCGCGCTGGCGCAACAACCTGGCGTAATGTCGGTGAGCGTCAACCTGGCCACAGAGCGCGCACACGTGCAGGTGCTCCAGGGCACTGACCCACAACCCCTGCTGCAAGCCATCCGCCAGGCCGGTTATCAGGCCGCCCCGATCAGTGAGCTACAAAATACGCCGACCAGCGCCGCCAAACAGTTACAGCGCGAGCGCTGGATGCTGCTTCTGGCTGTGCTCCTGACCCTACCACTGGTCATCCCCATGCTTGTCGACCCCTTCGGCCTGCACTGGATGCTGCCAGCCTGGGCGCAATTTGCCCTGGCTACACCGGTGCAGTTCATCTTCGGCGCACGCTTCTACCGCGCGGCCTGGAGCGCACTGCGCAGCAAAACCGGCAACATGGATCAACTGGTGGCCATCGGCACCAGCGCCGCTTATGGCCTGAGTCTGTATCAGTGGGCCATCACGCCAAACGGTGCAATGGCGCACCTGTATTTCGAAGCCTCAGCCGTCATCATCACCCTGATATTGCTCGGCAAGTACCTGGAAAGCCGCGCCAAACGGCAAACCAGCAGCGCCATTCGTGCCTTACAGGCGTTGCGCCCCGAGCGCGCCTTGCGCCTGCAAGACGGCAGCGAACAATGGGTCGCTCTCGGCGAGTTGCAGTTGGGCGACCGCATTGTGGTTAAGCCCGGCGAGCGCTTCCCGGTAGACGGCCTGGTACAGGAAGGTCAGAGCCACGCCGACGAGGCACTGATCAGTGGTGAAAGCTTGCCTCAGCCCAAACAACCGGGAGACAGCGTAACTGCGGGGGCCATCAACGGCGAAGGCCGCTTACTGATCGAAACCACGGCCTTGGGCGCCGAAACCGTGCTGTCGAAGATTATTCGCTTGGTCGAAGACGCCCAGGCCGCCAAGGCACCGATCCAGAAGCTGGTGGATAAAGTCAGCCGGATCTTCGTTCCCAGCGTATTGCTAATCGCCCTGGCTACCTTAATTACGTGGCTGGTGCTCGGCGCAGGAATTGAAACCGCTCTGCTCAACGCCGTGGCTGTATTGGTGATTGCCTGCCCTTGCGCTCTCGGCCTGGCCACACCCACCGCGATCATGGCCGGCACTGGCGTGGCGGCACGGCATGGCATTTTGATTAAAGATGCCGAAGCGTTAGAGGTCGCCCACTCGGTCAGCCTGGTCGCCTTCGACAAGACCGGCACCCTGACCTCCGGCTCACCGCGCATCGCCCACCTGCAAGCTGTCGACGGTGATACCACACAGTTGCTGCAACTGGCAGGCGCTCTGCAGCGCGGCAGCGAACACCCGCTGGCCAAGGCGGTACTCGATCAATGCGCCGAACAGCAGCTAACCCTGGCGGAGGTGCGCGACAGCAAAGCACTGGCCGGGCGTGGCATTGCCGGGCGGATTGGCGAGCGTGAGCTGGCCCTGGGCAACAAACGCCTGCTGGAAGAGCACTGGTTGCAGAATCAAACCTTGATTGCCGAAGCATTGGCCTGGGAAGCCGAAGGCCGCACCCTGTCCTGGTTGATGGAGCTCAGCCCACAACCACAGGTACTGGGCCTGTTTGCCTTTGGCGACACCCTCAAGGACGGTGCGGTAGAAGCCATTGCCGCCTTGACTGCGCAGGGTATCGCCAGCCACCTGATCAGTGGCGACAACAAAGGCAGCGTCAACGCCGTGGCCCAGGCGCTGGGTATCAGCGCAGCACATGCTGAGGTACTGCCGGCGAACAAGGCCGCGATCATCACTGAACTGAAGAAAGAGGCGGTGGTGGCTATGGTTGGCGACGGCATCAATGATGCCCCTGCCCTGGCCGCCGCCGATGTCGGCATTGCCATGGGCAGCGGCACTGATGTGGCCATGCACGCGGCCGGCATCACCCTGATGCGTGGCGACCCGCGCTTGGTGGCCGACGCCCTGGACATCAGCAAACGCACCTACAACAAAATTCGCCAAAACCTGTTCTGGGCGTTCGCCTACAACCTAATCGGCATTCCATTGGCGGCGGCTGGCCTACTCAACCCGATGTTGGCCGGCGCTGCCATGGCGTTGTCCAGCGTCAGCGTGGTGAGCAATGCGTTGTTGTTGAAAACCTGGAAACCCAAGGACCACGAATAAGCCGCAGGGCAGGAGCACAACGATGAATATCGGCCAAGCTGCGAAAAAAACCGGCCTTAGCGCCAAGATGATCCGTTACTACGAAAGCATCGACCTACTGCCCGAGGCTGGCCGCACCGACAGCGGCTACCGCCAGTACAACGCGCAGGACCTGCATCGTCTGGCGTTTATCAAACGCTCACGCGACCTCGGTTTTTCCCTGGCCGAGGTCAACCAGCTACTGACCCTGTGGCAAGACCGCCAACGCGCCAGTGCAGATGTGAAAGCCCTGGCCGCCACCCACATCAGCGAACTGGAACGCAAGATCAGTGAACTCAGCGGCCTGCGCGACACGCTCAAGGAATTGATGGACAGCTGCCAGGGTAACGACCGCCCGGACTGCCCGATCCTCAAGGACCTGGAGTCCGGCTGCTGCCATTGAAAGTGGCGAGCTCGTTGGGTAGATGACGCTTTATCCATCCACTCACTGCGGTCCGGTGGTGGATGAAAAAAGCGCCCGCTACGCGCCCCGATCCACCCTACAACACCTGCTGCAATGCCCGGCAATCTACAGCGAAATGGTCGGCCAACTCCGGCCAGGGGTTTTCCGTCAGGTTGACCAACACGCTACGCGCGCCAGCGGCGCGAGCGCACTCCAGGTCAAAACGGTAATCACCGACCATCACCAGCTCGCTGGGCGCCACCTGCCAGGTCTTGGCAAAGTGCAGCAAGCCGCCCGGGTCTGGCTTGGGCGGCGCTTCATCACGGCCGATCACATCGGCTACGGCAAAGCAGTCATCCAAGCCAATCGCGCGCAAGGTGAGCAACGCCAGCGCATGTGCGTTACGGGTGAGGATACCGAGGCGGCAGCCGCGTTCGTGCAACGCGCGCACCAATTCAATCGCACCCGGTGCCGGCTGCGAGGTCAGCGCCAGCTCACGCTCATGCTCTAGCAGCCAGGCATGCTTGGCTGCTGCTACCGCCTCGGGCAGTGCAGCCAAATGGCCGAGAATGTCGTCATCCAACGGAATATCCAGCGCCCGCTTGATTGCCTCAAAGTCGTGCACCGCCAGCGTCAGGGTGCCGTCCATATCGAACACCCAATGCCGCGCGCTGGCGAGGGCCTGCGCCCCAATCACTTCCAGTCCTCACGCACGCGGGTCAAACCCTCTTGCGCGACCGAGGCAACCAACTGGCCCTGACGATTGAAGATGCTGCCACGGGAGAAACCGCGGGCATTACCGGCCCACGGGCTGTCCATGCTGTACAGCAGCCAGTCGTCCATGCGCAGGTTGCCGTGGAACCATAGCGAGTGGTCGAGGCTGGCGACCTGCATAAACTTCTGCCACACCGATACGCCGTGCGGCAGCATCGAGGTGGTCAGCAAATTGAAATCACTGGC
>Ga0070747_1001026_pt1 | contig 13862 bp, 9 predicted proteins | sample VirMetDEL_Mar_31_FD_77321 | JGI IMG/M metagenome (GOLD analysis project Ga0070747, IMG submission 77321) | Aqueous microbial communities from the Delaware River and Bay under freshwater to marine salinity gradient to study organic matter... | ecosystem: Environmental > Aquatic > Marine > Coastal ...
CTATTTTTTTAGCTGTTTCTTTACCAACTTTACTAGCTGCTTTCTTAGCAAGACCTTTAGCAACTCCTGCAGCACCTTTAGATAAAAAGATAAATTCTACTAATTGAGGAATATATTCTGCTATATGTCCTGACCAAAAATCAGGATTCATAAATGTTTTTAAATTAAACTTAGGATCTCTAATTTCTTCTGGCATATATATATTATGCTTATTAGCGAATTTTTCACCAGCACTTTGTAATCCTCTAGAAAACATGTTACCCTCTGCTAATCCCCAACCCGGAACTACTAGATTAGCCATTTGAATCATATCTCCAGTACCACCAATAACGTGTTTACCAAAACCTCTTAAAAGACTTTCTTGAGTTTTTTCAACAAATCCCATTTGAGTGTACTCTGGAGTCCATGTACCAGGGTTTTGTTCAACGTTTATTTGTGAACCAGCATAAGATACAGGAGCTTGCTCTTGTGCAAATCTGTCTTGCGCTTGCTCTTCTACTAATCTAGCTTCCTCTTCTGGTGTTAATTGAGGTTCTTGAGGCTCTTGAGGTTGTTGACCTTGTTGAGCTTGTGGAGATTGTTGAGGAACTTTAATAGATGTATCAATAGGAAGTTGACTTTCTCGATTTAAATCTTTTTGTGAAACAATATTTTTGTCTGTTTCATTTAAAGTTTCAGTTTTAGTCTCTTCTTTCTGAAGGCTCTGCTTCATTAAATCTAAATAATTTGGCATGATTCAATTATCTTTTAGTGTATATTTTTTGAATATAATTTCTAATCTTTTCTGCAATAATAATATGATCTTTTTCTTCTGGCCCCATAGCTTCAAGCATAAGGTCTATAATTTGATTGTCGTTAATAGTAGGGTTTGTAACTTTATCGGCAATTCCAAGTACTTCCATTTGAGCTTGAAAATCATTTTTCTCAACTTGTTGTTCAATACCATCTAAACTACCTTGAGCTAAATCCATTTTAGCTAAGTAATAAGCTTTTCTTAAATTGTTTCTACTGTTTCCTTCTGGCTCTGTATTATAAGCACTTGATTGGAATTTAAATATATCAGATTCAAAAACATCATGATTAGTATCAAAATTAGGTTTAGAAGCGTTTATTACTTGTACTTCTTGTCTAATGCTATTAAGAGATGTGCTATCTACTATTTGTTCTTCTTTAACAGAAGATAAATCATCTTGGTCTTTTAATATTGTAGATAATTCTTGTTGTTTTTGTGGTGTTCCATATTCTACTTTTTGATATACAGTACCGTTTTTGCCTTGTAGCATTATAACCATTACTGGTTTACCTGTAGCTTCGGACTGACCTTCTTCTGTAGGATATAATTCAGCATTTCTTTCTTCATTAAATTCACCATCATCATCAACTGCATTCATTACAATAGCTGGCTTACCATGAATATCTTTCATTTCCCAAGCAATAGCTGCTCCTTGGAATTTGTAATCTTGTGAATCACGACTTTCAATAGGTCGGCCATCACCTCCAAAAGCCATTGAATTACTATTTATTTCATAATTTTGAATTTCACCATTTTCTATTGTTACACCTGTGCCATTTTGAAGTTGAAATAATTTCTCTTGTATAGAATTTGGTAATTTTCTAGCTGCTCTTAATTTGTAATGTTTTTCAGTTTCACTAAGTCCTAAACTAGCAACATCTCCTAATGTTGATAAGAATGTTGCTGGTATAAATCCTTTTTGGTCAAATTGAGTTTCAAAATAATTACCAAGATTACTGTCTATATATTTTTTAAGTTCAAAAGTATCATTTGAAATTTCACTTACAGGAACTCCATTTGGATTTTGATAACTAATTATGTTATTAAGATTACCACTATAACTGTCTATATAGTTTGGTTTAGCTGTTTTAGTAGAACCAGTAGCAGATGCTCTAGCTTTTCTTTGAGCTGCTGCTAATTGCATTTTAGTTTTATCTGAACCTTTACCTCCATAACCTTTAGCTATAACGTAATTTCTTAAAGTAGTAACGCCATCTTTTGTTTCTGGATTTGGTGGTTCTGCATTAGGGTATTCTAACATAAAGTTAGACACTAATTTCATTGTATTAGAACCCGTAGCTATAATATCTGAAGGTCCAATATCAGAACCATAATCAAATAAACTGTCTTTTGGAATTTCTATTTCATTCATTAAACCTGAATAAGTTATTCTTCCAGAACCATTATCATCGTAATTTTTTAAAGCTAACTGATCTTGTGGTGTCAATAAATGACCTAAGTTTTTTTGTTTAAGGTCAAGTATTTTTTCCATATTAACCTTATTCTCTTTATAAACTTGAAATTCTTCAGAGTCTAAAACTTTATTTTTATAATCTCCAATCATAGCCATACCACCATTAGCCATAAACTTTTTACGAGAACCACCAAAAAGTTTAATATTCTTTCTTATTTCAGATTGAATACTAACTGCTTTAGAGTTAATTCTTTTACGGTCACCAGATAATAGTTTATCAGCTTCAACTCTAATAGCATCATAATATTGTTGCTCTTGTGCTACAGCTTTCTGCTCTTCAGCTTCTTCTTGTTTTTTTAAACCATAAAGTTTAGAAAGAGTGTCTATATCGTTTCTTGCAGCTTCTCTTTTACCTGCTTGATGAGTTAAACCTATCATTCCTTGATTCTGTAATCCGTCTGCCATGATGTTATTTTTTATTTATTGTAACCTGTTGGTAACATTCCCATACTATCTATTAATTGTTCTGCAGGACTTTTAGGTAATGTTGCCATACCATTTAAAAGTTGATTAGCTGGCCCTACTTCTGAAATAGGACTAGGTGTAGGTAATGCTTGTTCTTGTTGTTGTTGTTGTGGAGGATTTGCAAGTCCAGATGTCCAGTTTCTTCTAAACTCTTCATTTTGTGATTGATCCCAAAAGTCTTTTGGCAATGCTTTTCTTTCGGTGTCTGAAAGACCTCGTACTTTTGTTTTAAAAGCTTGGTTCATTGCATTATAATCTTTTTTTTCAACATTAGCTTTTTCTTGATTAAACTTTTGCAGTTTAGCATAACTTGCAGTACCAGGAGTATCTCCTAAACCATTGTCTTTCATTCCCGGAACTACTCCAAAAGAACTAAACATTAATTGTTGTTTTAACATATGGTTTGCACTACCCGGTCCATTTTCTTTTTGATACTGAAGTTCTTCTATCATACCAGCAAAACCACTTGCTGCTAAATCTGAACCAGCTTTTTGTTTTTGTTGAGCTTCAGCTAATTTAATACCATGATTAGCAACATCACGAGTAGTATTAAAATTCTCTATGTATTCAAGAGTTTTACCATATTTTTCAAATGCAGCATCCTTTGCTTGAATATCTGCTAAAGCAATATTAGTAATTCCTTTAATTCGATTAAGGTTAAGAGCACTAGCGTTACCTGTAACGAGGTTTCTATTACCACCTGATGCTCTTACTAGTTGATTCATTCCTTCTTGATAAGCATCAGCTACATCAGCTTTCATGGCTGCTTCTTCCTCTGGTCTTAACCCCATCTTAGAAAGCTTCAAATTTGTTTTACCAAAATTGATAATAGCTTGAGATATTTTTTCATCACGTAATGGTAATTCTGTATCAGCATCAGCTAAACCCATTAAGCCTAAAGCACCTTGAGCTAAAGCACCTATTGGATATTGTTTTTGAAAATTGTCTGTGTCATACTCATAAACATCAGGAGAAATTATTTCTTCTTTGTCCATAAAACTAGCAAACTCTTGTTCTGCTTTTTTATTAAAAGCTTCTAATTCAGCATCTTTTTTAGTTTCTTTTTTAACTACTGGTTTGCCTGTAGTTTCATCTACAACTGTTTCATCTTCTTTTGGAGTCCATTCAGGATCTACTTTAATAAGATGGTCTTGTTTAACTATAATCTCTTTAGTTCTTTTAAGTGCATCTGTATTAGGGTTTTCAGCTTTATTATAAACAAGAAAACCAGCTTCAGCAGAAGGTTCTAATAATAAATTCTTACCTGTTTTTTCTATATGCCATTTATCAGCATTTAAATATAATTGATCTGTTTGACCTCTTAAAGAATAACCAGTATGCACTTGCTTGCCTCGTTTATTTTTAGCATTACCACCTTGATGCTCTGTTTTCTTTTGGATTTTTAATGATTTAAAATCTTTTTCTGGTAATTGTTCTTTAAGTTGTTCGTATTCTTTTAAACTTAAATTAGCATTTACAAATTCACCATCATATGTTGTATCTTCTTTTTGTGAAATATTATAAATAAGTCCAGCTATATTTTCACCTTTTTCAAAAGCTTCAATTTCTTTAGTATCTTGTATGCCTTGATTAAGTTTTTTAAGATTAAGAGTTTTCATCTTATCTTCATCATACATTTTTTTATCTAATGCTTTACGCTTTTCTGCAGCTTCAGTTAATGTGTTTGATTCATCATCTCTAATTGCATTCCATTCATTTTCATATTCGTTTAAAGCATCAGATTGATAGTTTTCAGTTTTTTGAGAAACTATCCAATCAGGATCTAAAGCCATTATATCACCTTTCATCATAGAATCTAATCTAGAACTTGGTTTTCCATAAAGTTTACCATCTTTATCTCTATCCTTTCCAATATGAAAATTAGCTCCAGTAGCACCATATTTCTTTTGATCTTCTTTAGAAGTTTCATCTAAAAATCCTAATTTATGGTCAATTAATAATTCAAGGCCCTCTTTAGTGTTTTGTAAATAATCTTTAAGTTTTTCACTTGGTCTAAAATCAACAGCTTGACCTTTACCATGACGAGATGGTTTTCCTTTTGAAGTTTTACCATTTGGTCTATATAATGAAGTTATTGTATAAGCTTCTACCCCTAATCTTTCTTCTATTTTTTTTAAAAACTTAGCAAGAAGAGGATCTACATTACTCATATTTACTCCTGGTTTCACTTTATCTACGCTCATGATTATAATATTTTAAAAGTTATGCTGTTTGTATTCCTTGTGATTCTTTATACATATTGAGTTCAGCTTGTATTTTATCAGCTGATTTATTCATATAATAGTTCTGTTTTAATTCAGCAGAATTTTGGTCAGCAACAAGTTCAGTTTGTTTATTGTTTTCATCTAAAACTTTATCTGCCCAACCAGAGTTTTTAGCTAAACCTCCAATAGCTCCAGCAGCACCACCAATTAAATGACCCCAACCCGGAACAATAGCACCACCAATACTTGCTCCACTTGCAGTCATACTTAAGACTTTAGCGGTAGCTTCTCTTGAGCTTTTAGCATCAGTAGATAAGTTTTGTATAATTTTAGGAGCTTGACCTAAAGCAGTTATGGCTCCATCGACTGTTGCTCTACCAGCTTCACTACTAAAAAATCCTTCACCATCTGTAGGTAAATTTGAAGCAAAAGGTTTTACATCTAGTTTGTCTGGAGTTGTTATAACAGCACCACTACTAACTGGTTTAGCTCCTACAGTCGTAACTGGAAGTCTACTAGTAATACCACGACCTATTACTGGATCTTTAAGTTTCTTATTTAACTTAGATGCATCATCATCTTTATTTAAAAACGGATTCATTTCTTCTATGGCCATTATATTATACTTTTACGTAAGTGCATTATTACTGAAAATAAGTCAACCTTACTATTATTAATAGATTCTATTTCAAGCTCTACATAAGACCAACTACCTCTTAAATCAGCCCAATCGTCAGGATTCTTTAAAGGTACGGAATGCATACTTTCTCTTATTCTATAAATTGGATGATTACCTAAAACCATTCTTTCTTGATCTGTAGATGTTTTTACACAAATCTTTTTTATAGGATAGCAAGTGTTTAGTATTGCTTGAAGATGTTTAAATATTTTTATTGAAGAAGGTTCTGAATTAACAATAAACCCTATTTTCATAGTCTTTTGCTTATTGAATAAATTCAAATGTTTACCAACGTTAAGTTCGTGTAAACTGCTACTTTCTATTTTTTCTATATCAGCCATAATTAACAATTTGTATTAAGATGTGCTCTTTCAAAAGGAATCGTTCTTAGCAATGTTATTCCATCATTATCATAAATCTTAATTGTTATCGTACTCAATAAAGTAAGACTAGGGTTATTGTTATTTCCAGTTATACCAAAGGTATAAACTTTATTTGAATTAATAATTTCATCTAAAGGACCACTAACAATTGTACTACCTAATGTTTGTAAACATAAAACAGGGTATGTTGCTGGTGCTTGTATGTCTGGTATAACTTCAACTCTTCTTGTTTCATTAGTAGGAACTAACACTCTTATATTCCAACAAGTTTTACATTCTGTAACTACACCTGATAGTATTTCATAATCTTCTGTAACACTAAAATCTTCTTCGATAACAAAATCACAAACCAAAGTATCACAACCATTTACATTACAAGCGGTTAATGTTACAGACCATGTTCCTATATTTTTAGCTGTGCTACCTGTTATTAATCCTGACGGACTCATAGTTATACCAGGAGGTAAGTTTTCTGCATTATAAGTTACAGGATTGTTTATAGCTACTATTTGATAGTTTACTGTTTGTTTAGGGTTATACACTTCAAAGCAAGAACTGGTTATTATTGGTGCCAATGAAGTAATTGTTAGAACTAATACTTCTTGATCTAAACCACATTCGTTTGTAGCTGAAATAGTAATATTGTAAGTTCCATCATATTGTACAACACCAGAAATCACACCAGTATTAGTATTAATTATTAAACCTTGAGGTAAATTAGTCGCGTTAAAACTTGTAGGCTCATTATCCGCTGTTATTTGATAAGTGGAAAATTCATTAGCATTAAATGTTAAAGTTAATTCACTTGTTATAACAGGACATATTACTTCGACTACTTCTTTTTTAGTTTTTGTTATAGGTGCAAATACACGTTTATCAAACATTATATAGATATCATTGTCGTAATCTATATAACCGTTAAAAACGCCTAGTATTTCATTATAGGAAAGCATATAAGCATTACCTTTTTCTGTACGAATACGAATATTTGTTTCTTTATATTCGGAATCGTAATATCCTTCAGTATCAATAATTGCATCATTATTAAATAACTCTTGAAGTTTTTGTTGAATTTCTAATTTAAGACTTAATGGTTCTGCCATCTTTACAAAAGTCTTATTGTATTCATCAAAGAAACTAAAGCCAAACTCTCCTTCTGCTAAAGCTCTTCTTATTGATGTTCCGAAATTACTTATTTTATCATGAGAAGTAAATGTTCTACCATCACCTTTTTGTATAGCGACTTGAGCACCATCTTGTGTAGTAATAAAATCTGAAGTATCTATATTTATTTTGTTAGTTTCAAATTCTTGAATAGCATATATTTCATCTCCCCAATTTGTTACATTAGTAATAATACCTTTTGCTTTTTCAAGCTCATAAAATTCATTAAGTAAAAATGTTGTCCAAGCATCAAAAATATCTCCATTAAGTTTAACTTTTGAAGCTGAAAGAATGTTGGTTAACAATGGATCATCTTTAAAGTTCCATGGAACAGGATTATATATTCTTAAATCATTCTTTTTAAAATATGCTGAATTAATAAATTCATCTAACGTAAGACTAAAATCAGAAGATGTACCACCTCTATAAAAACGATAATCAGCAGATAGTCTAGATTCAACTTCTGTTTCTAATACAACGCCATAAGCCCAAGCTCCACTTCTATTATAATCTCTAATACTTAAACTATTATCGTTTCTTGTATTGTTTTGATACATTGTATGTTCTCTAGAATTTAAAGGATTAGAAAAATCATTTTTAGTTCTTAAATAAAGAGAAGTGTAAAAATCACCTTGAACATTAAATTTTTGAGATTGATTTGTAGCATTAGCACCTTTTGTTGGTATAACTTTTCCTAAAGGAATAAATACATTTTGAGAAAAAGCATATTTGTTTCTACCACCATAAACACTAGATTCATTATTCATTTTAATATTTACAAGAGCATGAGAGTCTGTTACAGGTACACCTACCCAATTACCAGCACTTCCAACATTACCATCAATATCTACATTTTTAGAATTACCTTCATGTGTGTGAGCTTTAGTGTAAATTGGATTAGTAATATGTTCTCCAATTAATTCATCAGTAAAAACATCATCATCTGTTCTAATAAAAACAGTTGGATATCCTTCACTTTGATTTGCAGATTGTCCTGTTTCTGAAGCAAAACGGTTTGCAGTACCACTATAATCATTGTAGATTCCAGCTAACCACAAACTACTATTAAAAGCATGTTGAGCGAATAAAGTTAAAGCCATGTTAACGGCTTCAAAAGATGAACCTAAAACCGCACTAGGTATTATTTCTCCTTTGTTTAATAATTCACTTGCATTTTCTATAGAGTGTTCAGAATTAAAATGAGTAAACTTAGAGAAAATACTAACATTTACAGTATAAGGCTTCATGTTTGATACACCTCCAAGTTCTTTATATCCTATTTTTTTAGAGAAAGCTAATTCTTTATAAATTTCAAGTTCTCCATTTTCTTGTCCATTTGTTCTATAATTTTCATGAATACCATTTCCAGTATCACCAAATGAAAAACCAAATAGTGTTTCAATAGTACCTTGAGTAGCTTCGTCATAAGGATATCTACTTCTTATTAAATTTTGAGTGTGATCAGTATTAAGCCTACCTAAAACTTGAACTATACCATTAGATATTTTTTTATCAGAAATTCTACCATTAGCCATATCTGGAGAATCAAAATAAAACATTTTTCTGTTTGGTATTTCTCTTCGCATTACTCGGTTTTTAACATTACTGTTACTATCCCAATCATTTCCAAAATCAGCCATACTATCCCAATTCTCACCATAATCTAAATCATCATAAACTTGTATTAATCCATGAATAGCATATAAAGGACCGCCATTAAAAGGTAAAGTCCACTTACCACTAACATTAGGAGCATAACTAGTAGCGGCTTTACTTGGGTTTTGCCATTTAGCTATTCTAATAAGTGGTGCTGAAATACCTTGAGCTAATATAGTTCTGTTTTCTTCTGTTCTTTCAACATATTGAATTTGGAAAGAGTCAATAGAATCTTTAAACTCACAAGGAATACGTACTTCAACTTTCATTTCAATTCTATGAACTAATAACTTTAAAGTTGTTCCAGAAGAATTAGTACTTGATAATTCAGATTGATTAGCATATTTAACTACTGAATCAATAATGATATTACCGGAACTATCAATACCTTTTTTAAAACTACCTATTGCGGGTGTCTTAATATCACCTAAAACAACGGCAAATAAAGGGTTTCCGTTTTTAAAAAATTGTATTGATAGTCGGTAAATTTCATCTTTAACAAGTGTTCTTTTTAAGCTAGGAGTTTCTAAATCTAAAACAGCTCCACTTTCATGTAGTTCTGGTGATGCATTTAAAATAGGTTCTTTAAATTCTTCGAAAGAAACACGAACTCCAGCACCTTTATTAAACCCACAACTTTGAGCACCATATATTAGTTTGTTTAAATTAACTGTTGGTTCTAATAAAGTCCATTCATTTTGAAAATCAATTATAGCTTGAGATATAGAAGATTTAAATACATAATCTGAAAAATCTGTTTGAATAGTTTCGTCTATAGGACTAAATAATATTGAATTATTAGACCTTGTTATTAAAAGATTTGGAAAGTTAGGCAAACCTAAAGATTGCAAAGAATCTAGCCAATCAAAGACTTCATTAATATATTCTACATATTCATCAGAACTACTTGTGAAAGTTATACTTTCTTCAGAACCATCTATATTTTTATTCTTAAAAGTTAAAGTTGAATTTCCGAAAAACAAGAATCTTGTAAATAATTGTTTTTTTAAGAATAAATTGTCTTGAGTATTTGTAGGGTCAAAATGGTCAAATGTTTGAGGTTCTGGATTGATTAATGAGTTATGTGTGTTTCCATCAACATCCCAACCTTTAAATAAAAATAAATCTGAAATGTATTTCTCTTGAATAGCATATGGTTCATTTCTTAATCCAGCAGCAATTAGTTTGTTTCTTTTTGTTGTAATATCATTACAGTAAGTCCAAATAGCTTTAGTATTAGTAAGCTCTTCTAAAGTTATGTTATCAGTGTATTCAGGTTCATTACCAGTATGTTTAAAGGTTACAATTTCTGAAACATCTTTTTTACCAAGAATTCTTATAGCTGTTGGAATATTGTCTGCTTTATACTCAATAGCAATACATTGTATTTCTTTATAAAGTGTAGATATAATAGGACATTTAACTGTAACTGATTTATTTGTAATTGAATCTATTTCTCCACCAGCAAAATCAGGGCCATCTGAATCGTCAAGAATTAATTTTAATTCTGAATAAGGAGAGTAAGAAGTTGCTTGTCCATTTTCTGTAATAAGGATATAAGCATATTGAACGCTCATAGCTTTAACAGATCCTTCTTCTGTTATTTCACTAACAAAAGGTTGAAGTAAAACTGATTTTTGAATGATATCAAATTCTTCAGCAATTCTAAAACTCAAACTATTGTCTTTTATATTAAAGACTCTTAGTGGATTTAAATTATCAGTAAAATAAACGCGTTTGTAAAAATTGTTTTCATAAATACCAACAGTGGTTATCTTTCTATTAATATCCCAATTCATGTTTCCTAACCAAGCCACTCTAGAGCTTAATGTCTTATCATTTTCTTTTGTTAAAATAATGATAGCATCAGAATACTCTTTATTGTACTCTGGTGTTGTTTCTGCGCCTTGAGTATCACAAACTTCATAGTTAGGTACATTAGAGTTACCCAACGCATAATAGTTGCTTAAATCGATTGTTTCGCCAATTATTTCTTCAGTGTAATTATCGATTAAAGGTGTGTCTTCAGTTGGAATTAAAACTTCTGTTGTGGTTGTTATTTGTTCAGTAGCATTTAAAGTCAATTCATTTGAAAAACTAAATTCAGTATCTCCAAAAGAAATATTAACTTCTATGTCTTCCCCAAAGATAGAGGAACTGTTAACTGTAATGTATTCACCAATAATTTGAGAATCATATTTAACAAATAAAACTAATTGATCTGCAAATGAGAAATAACCTAAGTACTTTACAATTAAAGGGTCATTGTAAACTTCTATAGTTCCTTTAATTGAAGAATAAGAAAGTTTCCCGTTTCTTGAGTGTAGTCTGCCATTAATACCATATTCAAAAGATTTAGTTCCTTCTGCATGGGCTTCTCTTGAGTTCTTCATTCCCTCAAAAAATAAATGTAACTCTTCGTTGTTTAATTGCATAATTTTAAATCGATGTTAATAATACTCCTCCTGTTATTTCTGTTTCAGTATCAATTGAAACTTGTAAGTTTGCTGACGAATTCATATTTAATTGATACTCTGCTGATAATTCATTGACGTTTCCAACTTTAAAAAGATATGAGCTTACTACATTTTGTAGTGTGCCTAAATAATTTGAGTAAAATAAAACGTTTGTAAATTCATATAAAAAATAAGGCTGTCCAATAACTAAGTCAATTCCATTTATAACTATTTTACCATACCCTGGTAATATTTTTTCTGTAAAAACAATTCTATCAGTATTATTATCAAAAATAAAAATAGAAGTTATATCAATGATTTCATTAAGCAAATGTGATTGGTTTAATGGGTTTACAGGTATTGTTGGAGTTCCATTTAATACTTGTGCATTAATATTGCAATTGTATTCTGGACTCCAAACATTATCGTTATTACCTAATTTAAAACCAAAACTATCAAAAGGAACACCAACATTGTCAACTGTCGTAACCATTTCCGATTGCTGGTAAATTGGATATTCTTGATCTAAAACGTAATCAACAGTAGCTATTTTTAATGTAGCTCTTTCAAGAGCTCTAGTTATTTTAAATTTAGTTATTGCCATTATTTCTTTTTATTGATTATAAATGTTTCTGTATTTCCACAATTATCCCTAATAACAACTGTTGCTTTTTTTCTCCCGAATAATCTAGTTTTAATTCCTAAGATTTTCCATTGGTTTCTTTGCCAGTAACTAACAACATCAGATTTGTTTTTAAACTTACGATCAGTAATGTTTAAGCTAAGTGTGTCGTTTTCAAATGCAACATATCCTTTAATGATTAAACAATCAGTACTGTCTACAACAGGTATCTTAATATCTCTTTGTTGTTTAATAGCATCGATTATTGGTTGCAAGTTAACACTTCTATTTAGAGTGTCTTGGTAAGATAGCTTTTGAGTTATAATACGTTCTATTTTACGAGTAGCAATTTTTTGGTCTTTTAAAAACTGTTGTAAGTCTTGTCTATTGTACTCTAAGTATTCGTTAAGCTCTTTTTTGTTATAAGTTTGTGAAGCGTATTTAAGACTGTCAAAATATCTTAACTGTTCTATATTTTCAGTTTGACGTTTGTTTTCGGCTTTTTGAAATTGCCAATCTTTATAAAACCATATTGCAATTGCTATCCCAGCTATAATAGCATATACTTTTAAGTTTTCTATTTTTAATAGGGCTAACATTTTTTCTAATTATTATTATCAAAGTTTTGTATTGTTTGAAAATCAAAAACATTTGCTACATTTTCATCAAAGTCAACAGACTCTTGCCACTTGCAAAATAAAGCTGCTCTATAAAGATGGTCAATTTCAATGTTGTCATAATCACTTACTAAAAATACTACTTTAGCTTTATCTAATCCAGAAAGCGTTATCTCTCCAGAAAGAAGTGTTTTTACAATTAAAGCATCTGTAAGCAAACTACTATCATTTCTTTTTACTAAGAATTTCACGTCTTTAATGTCTGCCATAGTTCTACCTTTTGGAAAACGAATAACAAAATTCAAATTACTTTCATCGCGATGTACTCTTTCTATTTTTATACAATGGCCCATATTCTTATTGTTACAATTATAATTTACATAATACTCTTTTTCTATATACTTAACTTCATGGAAGCAAATATTTTCTGTATTGCCTAAAGCAGTTAAAGTTCCTATTACTGTAGCTACACCATTAGAAACACCTGAAACATGAATCAAAGGATCATAGATGTATCTAATTTTTCCTAGAACTAAAGAAGTACCATTACTAATAGCTATAGGTCTACCTATTGCGTTAAGTTGTCCGGTTAAAGATGAAGAACCATTTAAATTAACTCTTAACGGATTATTGAAAGTAGCTTGAATTGAAACAGCAATATCAACAGTACTTTCAATAGTAACAGATAAATTACCTATAGAGTTTAAAACTCCATCAACTTCAGTTCCTCCTTCTATAAGAATGTGCTCTGGACTAATATAAATATCGTAGTTTTTTTTAAATCCTATATTAAGTGCCATAGTTTTATTCGTCTATAATTATTAATTCAAATTCATCTCCTGGTAAGTTAAGAATCCTTTTTATTGTTTTCTTTGAACTTGTAACATCTTTGTAACCATCTTTATTAATATCATAAAAATCATTTCCAACTAAAATACAACCTCTAGTGTCTCGGTAGTAATTTCCAAAATGTATAAGGATCCATTCTCTACCCTCAACATCTAATACTATAAAGTGCCAACCGTATTTAGTTGACCAACGTAAAATACATTTATATCTTCCAGCAGGTATTCTGCTTATTGACGTTTGGTTATTTCTATCTGTTAATTCTAATGCTTTTACGGATAACAGTAATTTTAATCCAAGATAAAAGTGCATAGCACCCAAAGTCTGTTTAGAATCTTTCTCAAGTCTTAGAAGAAATGCTTTTATCATTAGTTTTGTTTTATTTTACGTCTATGCCACCAGATATTAAAAGCAATAATCAAAGCCACAATAAGCTCACCTAATCCAATGCTATATACTTCATGCACATAAGCAAGTAAGAA
>Ga0070747_1001034_pt1 | contig 13818 bp, 20 predicted proteins | sample VirMetDEL_Mar_31_FD_77321 | JGI IMG/M metagenome (GOLD analysis project Ga0070747, IMG submission 77321) | Aqueous microbial communities from the Delaware River and Bay under freshwater to marine salinity gradient to study organic matter... | ecosystem: Environmental > Aquatic > Marine > Coastal...
ACTTGCTAGTGTACCTGTAGCAGAAACTCCTGTTGGTAATATAACAGCACCACAAGTTACTGTTTCATCTCCTACATTTAGTGTAGATGCTACAGCAGAAACACCATTAACTGCATCTGCTACAACACCAGCAGTTCCTAATGCTGAAGTTCCCGATAAACCTGTAACAGATATATTTGCTTCACAAACAACTGTTTCATCACCTAATCCAGAAGTTGCTTCAAGACCTGTTGGCAATATATTAGCTTTTGCAATAACTGTTTCATTGCCTAATGCTGAAGTTCCACTTAAACCAGTTACAGATATATTAGCATCTGCAACAACTGTTTCATCTCCAAGTGCAGTTGTTCCAACTACACCAGTTAAAATTACAGGAGTAGCTTCACCCCATGCACCTGAATCCCAGGTACCTCGACCCCATCCTGTAATATTTGCCATATTAGGCTATTCTAATAATTGCGTTAGATGCGTCTGCTGTTGGAAATTGAATAGTAAAATCACCATTGGTAGAAGTTTTATCTCCTCCAAAATCTAACACAGCAACTGCTTTATCTGAATCTGTATCGTTATAAATTAAACAACCTCTAGCAGTAATTGTTGCACTAGAAAAAGTTAAATCAGCAAAATCAGTAAATGCAGTAGTACCTGATGATGTTGGAGTTACATTAGTTAATGTACCACCACCAGCAGTATAACCAAGTCCTGATGATTCATTGGTTACTGTATATGCAGTAGTAGATGCATCTAATGATGCACTACTTGTATATAAAGCAAGTTTAAAAGTATCACCTGTTGAGTTTGTAAAATCGTGTGTGCCTGTTAGTAATTCAACTTTAAACGAGGTACACATAGCTTGAGTAATTGCCATTATAGTCTCCTAATAATATTAGCCATATCTTTATGACCTTGTTTTTCTAAAATACCAGCTACAGAAGCACGATCACTAGCTATAGCTTGTTTCATGTATAATAAAACAACTGTTTGTATATCTTTTTTAAATGCTTCTGCCTGTGCTTTAATCATAGGATCGGCACCATCACTTATACTAACAAGTTTTTCTACTATTCTTTGAGTCCAATATTCAGGACTTAAACCTTTATTTTCTGTTGTTTCTACTTTTACAGTGCCTATTGTAGGACTTACGTCTACGCTAAACATTATGTTCTTTGCACTCTAACAACATCATCTCTGTAATCATCTACAGTATTATCTCCTTCACCAAGATTTTTTAATCTAGCTAATGCTTCTAAAAATCTTTGTTGATATAAACTAATTAAATCTGTTTCACCTTTCATATAAATATATGCTTCTAATAATGATCCATATAACATAGCATTAACTGCATTTTCTGATAACCATGTAGTTCCACTATCAGAACCTGCTGTTAATGATACAGGTCTATGAAAGTAATGTAATTCCATAGTATAACTATCATTAGGCGTAGGACCTAATATAAAATTATTATCATCAAATATTGCATAATGTTTTGGAACACTTGTGCTTGTAGCACTAGGATATGCTTCTCTAATAAAATTTACATCTTTAAATAATAAAAATGTTTGTGATCCACTAACAGTAACACTTAATGAAAAATTGTCTAAAAAATCTGTAGGTGTTGCAAGATATTGATTTCCATCTGAAGTTTGTCCAGTTACATTTTTTCTAAATACAGGAAGTTGAACAGATTTTAAAATACGTTCTTCTGTTTGTTGAATAAATGTAGGCAAATCAGCAACAAACTGACTTTCAGTATTTTGCGTATAGTCTTGTATTAAACTTTTAAGTTCTGCGTATGTCATTTTAATCTGTTGTTATAGTTACTTTACCAATATTACCTTGCATTACAATACCAATTCCTGTAACAGGATCAAATCCATAATAAGATGTTGAACTTTTTTCTCCTGAATCTGTTCTAGGATTATACAATGCTTGTGGGTCTGATGTTTGTAATTGACCAACTCTATATTGAGGTTGATCTGGATCAAAACAACTAAAACATACTCTTAAACCATTTCTTACTTCATCTTGAACTTCGTATTTTAATTCTGCAAGTTTATAAGTAAAACCACATCTATCGCATATGCCAAGTGCTTTTGAACCTTTTGCGTACATTAGTAATTAGTATAAACACTGCTATCAGGAACAAATTTAACTGATGCTCTTTCTCTATTAGCATCACTGACTTCATTCCAAAGCTCATCATATCGCATTTTAATCATAGGTATTCTTTGCAATGCTTCTGGTGATTTACAAGCAATGTTATAAGCTAAAGCATAAGTAAGGCATGGTAAATATTGTGCTGGTACATCAGCATTATTAGAAGCAGGATCACCTGCATCTTCTATTCTTTTAATATAGTCATAAACTAAAGTATAAGTTTGTGCACTATCTGGTGTAGACCAAACTACAAGATTAATTCCTGATGTGCCTTTATCTACATAAAATTGTGTAGGTTTAGCTTGTGTAAGTTTTTTTGCTTGATGATTGTATTGTGTTCTAGATATTCTATTTAAAGTTTGATCAAACTGATTAGAAGTATCTCCTGAATCAGTTCTGATAAAAGCATCAACTACTTCTAATGCACTTGTATCAGCAGCATAAGAAGATGTTCCTGCAATCAATGTAATAGTATCTTGTTCAATCTTCCAAAGATTTAAACCTTTATTTTGCCATTCAAGAAAAATTAAATTTAATGCTCGTTTAGCTGTGCGATATTCATAACCAGAACGCATAACAAGACCACAAAGCTCATAGGCTTCTTCCATAATATCTGATAAGTCTAAGTTAAATGCTGTTGTACCGCTTGTTGCCATTTATTTTTTCCTTTTTTTATCTACTTTTTTCTTTTTAGAATTATATTTTTTTTTACTTGCTGGTGCTTTGCTTGTCATTACACCAAAGTTAGCTCTAGTCATTACCATTTAACACTTCCATCTTCTACGAGCCTGTCTAATTCTAGAGTTAGGATCATTTCTTGTTTTAGCTGAACTTCTCTTTAATTGACCAAGTGATCTTGCACAATAAGACTTTCTGCGTTTTGCAGCTTTACTACCTTTTTTTACTTTACCAGTAACAGCAGTTTTTAATTTAGAACCAGGATTTAATCTTCTATAGGCTTTTACACCAGCTTTAGTCATACCAGCACCAGACTTAGTAGGTCTAAAGTTTTTTTTATTCCTAGCAGGCATTTTAGCCTTCTTTCTTATAGGCATAGAAAATATTTAAATAATAAAAAAGTTTACTGGTTTATGTTTTACCGCCAAACTTTTTATACATCATGTCTTTAAAGTTTTCTATTTTGGTACCCATACCACCTTTCATATTACGCATTTCAGTTTTTTTACCCATGTTTTTTTTCATTACACTAGTTTTTTGACCCATGCCCATTTTATTTACTTTGGTTTTTTTACCGCCCATTTTTTTCATATCTCGCATAATTTTCTCCTGCTTAATATTTGTGAGTTAAATTGTTCATTATTATAATTTTTATAATAACCTTTTTTAAAAATATTATCAGATGCTTTTACTAATATATCTAATCTTTGAATAAATATCTGATAGTAATCATCTTCAAATAATCCTTGAAATTCTTCTTGTTCAGTTGCAAATTTTATTTCAGTATCAGGATGTGAACCCATTACATATAAATTATATTTATTTGCTTTTTGATTAAGTAAATTAATTCTTGTATCTACTTCATCTGCGGTAATATTTTCATAATCATCACCACAATAAATAATTACATCATAACTATCATCAAAATTTATAATGTAATCCATAAGGTCTGACCACATATCACACTTACTTATAACAACATTTACTTTGTTATTATCCCAAGTTTTTTTTGCGTGTGGACAAGCAGGAAGATTATTAAATTTTTCCTGCGGATTTTCTAATACAGTGCGACTCCATTGACGAAGTTCATTCATCAATAGAGTCTTATCTAACACTATTTTTTCTTAACTGTTTTTTTCTTAGCTACAGTTTTTTTCTTAGCTGGTGATTTTTTTACAGTTTTCTTTTTAACAGGCTTCTTACCAGAAACATATGCTTCATTTATATCTGGAGTTGATGGATCATCTGCTTTAAATGTGCCATCTTCTTTTTTAGCTCTTTTTGTGATACCAGATAATTCAGCGTGTTTTCTTTGGGCATCCTCTAAATCAGGGTCTGGTCCAAAAACAACTCTGTAAATACCATCTTCGCTTTCCTCTAAAACATTATATTGTGGAGGAAAGTTTCCATTTTCTGCAATTATATATTTCATAATAATACCTTTTTATGCGTGGAACGCTGTAATACTGGTAAATATTGTAGTACCTGCTGTATATGGAATATAAACTCCATCTATAAATACTACACCTTCACCAGGAATGGTTACATCTCTTTCAGCAGTTGCACTAGCTACAGTTCCTAACTGCAATTTAGTTGTACCACTTTCTCCAGCATCTGAACTATCTCTAAAAGAAACAGTTCCTGCTGTAGAAGAATTAACTATAAAAGCACCTTTAAGTCGTGAACGACCTGCAAATACAACTGCTATAGCAGATGTATTCATACCAGCCGTAACTGCACCAGCAGTAGCGTCATCTACTGCTATTTGAGTTACTGTCTTAAAATGTTTCGTGCTTGTTGCTGCTGCTGTATCAGCACCAGTTACTGCTTCAGTAATTGTAAAACCATTAACATCTGTTCCTGTTATTGTAAATGTTCTAGCTTGATCATCTCCTGCTGAAGTAATTGTTACTTGTCTAGCAGAATTAAAAGTAGCAACACCACCAGAGGCTTTTGCACCATTAATGGTTAAATTACCTGCACCTGATGGTGTTTGAGATTGGCTGATGCTATCTGCATCTAGTGCATCAGTATCAGCCTCAATAAATACTGCTTGAACATCTGTTGCTGATGTTAAACTCATAGTATTCTCCTATTAAGCAATAGTTGCTATAACAGATGTAAGAGTTTCTGCTTTCCAAGTAGAGTTAGTGCCATCATCAGAAACACAAGTTAGTTTTACTCTTCCATTAACAGCAGAAAGTGCTGGAACAGTAAGAGTATCACCTGCAACATCTGAAGCTGGGTTAGCAGCAGTACCGCCCATAAGTTGTAAAGCACCAAAGAAATTGGATACTCCAGCACCTGGAAGTACAAATGTTACAGTTTTACCTGAACCAACAGCAGTTGTAATTAAAAATTCATAAGTAATACCCACATTGTCTGTGCTCAAAGCTGGCATATTAACTACGATATCATCAGTACCATCAATATTGAAAACAGTTCCAGACTGATCTTTTGTTAAAGTAGTTGTAACCGCAGCACCAGTATTAAGTGTTGAGTTATCTACAGTTGTTCTAAAATTAGGTCTTACGTCATAAGTTGCCTCTACAGTAACTGCACCTGTAGTTGTATTTTTTGTTATTGATTGGAAACCATTTTCTGATCTTACGGCTCCAGTAAAAGTTGTATTAGCCATTTTTTTCTCCTAAAAGAAAATATCTATCATCTTGGCAAGTCTGCTAGGGCAGTTGATAGACAAATTAAAAAATCCCTAGAACGAAAAAAAGGGGAGCAAAAGCTCCCCTTAAAGTTTTAGCTTGATCCTGGTGAACCAAAAATACCAAGCGGATCAGATACTCCAAATGAATATCTTTCTCTAGCTTTATATCTTACATTTCCAGTATCAAAGTCTCCATCCATGCTTGTAGTCATTGGACTTCTGACAAAATGCTTCATGCCATCAGGCACATCAGTAATGATAAAGAAAGCATTAGTATCAGTTAAATAATGATTAACTGAGAAGCCTTCTGGAATCACACCATTGTTTCTGATTGCATTGATGTCATTGTCAGCAGTTCCAACTCTGTACTCACTGTCTAGTAGACGAGTAGCTACGAACTGTAGATCAGTAGGAACGATCAACTTCTTAGGTCTAGCTGCAATTTTAAGACCTCTTTCATCAGTCCACTTACTAATTTGAATTACTGCATCTTCTAAAGATGTTTCGTTCAAGTCAGCACCAGTGACTGGTCTGTTAGAGTTCTTACCGCCAGATACTAATGGATGACCATCACCACCTGTTACACCATCACCACTTGCTGTAAATAAATTTACACCATCTCCAGATTGGAAAGAGTTAGTAAATCCATTATTAAGTGGATAAGCTGATTTGACTTGCTTAGTGTAAGCCATTGCTCTTGCTAATGCTTTAGTATATCTAGCAGATAAACTTACATAAAGATTATCTTCCATAGCTTCTTCAGTAACTGAGAAACCTAAAGCAATAGTTTCGTGTGTGTAACGAGCTACAAAAGATTCTTGTGCTGTATCAAAAGATATAGATGCACCTTCATCTTTTACTGGAGCAGCAGCGAAACCTGATAACTTGAGTTCTTCTTCGAATGATCTCTCAGAATTCTCAGTTACATAGATTTGCTCATGCTCATTCTCGTAATTGTTGTACTCATCTCCAAACAGTGCGTTAAGACCTGGAAGGAGTTGTTTTAGCTCATTTGCTCTTGAAATAGCTGCCATAATATTCTCCTATTAGCCTATGCCTGTTGTGTTAAGTAATTGATGTCCTACGTTGAACATCACCAATACGTCAGTATAGCTGTCTCCAACTTCACTATCAGGACCATCAACAAAGTCGATAATCTTTAATGGTAGTGTGTTGGTAGTATTTGCTGTACTTCCATCAATCGCATTTCTACTTGTGCCAATGTTAGTTGACCCAGCAGTCTGAACGACTCCGACATTTTTACCCAAATCATCTTGAGTAAGTGATTCGTCTGATTGCATCTGCATGACCACGAATGGATCAGAAGCAACATACGCAACAATATCATCAGCAGCTACTGAAGCTGGAAAATATTGATTTGTGGTGAATTGACCTGTTGTAGGATCAGTATAAGCACATCCAAGGAAAACACCGATTGGGGTTAGAGTCGCTGTACCAGTATCCTTTTGGATAGTAGTATTAGGATTGTCATCTGCCCACTTTACAAAATCTCCATAGAATATGGATGTTCCATATGCATTTTTGATTTTATAATGAGTTATTTTCGCATTGTATGCACAAGATACTAATGAACTTACAGGTCTAGCACCCATAGGTGTAGCTGAACTTGCCATAATTTTTCCTGTTTATAAAATTACTATTACAAGAAACTAGGACTTTTTACCAAAAGTTGTTTGAGATTTTCGTTCAAATACTTGTTTGGTAGCCATTCTAGAATCTTGATCCTTAAAATATACGTTATCAACAGATTCCATTTGATTTTGAGCCATTCTTTGGAAGTGCTCATCTCTAGCTTTCGCTTTCTCTTTTGGCATCTTGCATAACAGTTGCCCACCAACTTCAATATTACCTTTCTCTGCCCATTCAGATTTGTGGTCCATCATGTGAATATGTAACTCAGGATGATCTTCTGCCTTGCAAGGAATCCAACCTTCTCTGAATTTTTTTGAAACATTAGGATTATCAGTGTTACCTAATAAACTTGTTCTTATCCACCTGAAGACCCAACCTTCTTGAGGATTAGGACTTGGTAAGTTAGATGGGTTTTCCCAGCTTTCTGGTCGCTGGACGATCTCTCGATCTTCTGATCCCCTAGGGGTACGCACTTGTTCTTCAGAAGTCTCTACAACTTCTTTATTTATATTATTTTCGTCTGACATTTAAGTCTCCTTTAGTAATTGTTTTGCGTATTGCTCTGGACTAATTCCAAGTTGACGTGCTAATTTAACTTGCGTCTGAGTCAATCGTATACTGCGAGGGTTAGTTTTACCACCAGTCGACCTCGATGCTGGTGCAACAACGTTTGAAGGTTGTCTAGTTTGGTTTTCTTCTTCAATATCTATTGAAGGTTGAACACCAAAAAAATCTGGATATGCACTACGCAATTCTTTATCTATTTCTGCGTAATACTCTTTTGAATTATTTTCTGGGTCTATGCCTTTGTTTTGCAATCTTTGATCAAGAGTTAAAGCATAAGAAGTCATTTCTCTATGCTTTGCATTACTATTATTCATAAACCAAGGGTTTTTAGCTGACCATGCTTGCATTTCTGGATCAAGCTGTTGTTCTTGCACAGGTTCAACCTGTGGTTGTTGTGTTTGAAACTGTTGTGCAAATTGTGATTGCACTGATTCTGCATATCTTCCTGCACTTTGTTCTGCTAATACTGCTCTAGATATTTCTTCTTGAGCAAGTGCCATAGCATCTGCATCACCTTCTTCATATGCTTTTTTATATTTAGCTTGAGCATTTTGTTTTGCCCATAAAGCATTGTTATATGCTTGTTTATTAAGAACTTCACCACCTTGACTAACCATTGATTGCAATCTTTCATTTTCAGTCATAAGATTTTTAAGCGTATTTGTGGCTTCTCTAGCTTGTCTTTCAGCAGCTTCTTTAGCCCTTCTCTCTTCGTGATATTCGTATTTAATTTTATTTATACGATCACCAGCACGTTTACTGTATTCAGTAATTTCAGCATCTATAGAATCATCATCTACAGGTGCTTCTGGTGTTTCTTGTTTGGGAGGTCTTCTATCCTCTTCTGGAGTGTCATCAATAACTTCAACTTTAAAATCTTCTTCTGGATTTGGTTTTTTAATTTCTGTTTTAACACCAAAAAACTTATCTTCGTTTGTTTGTGGTTTTATTTGTCCATCTTCATTTTGAACAAATTCAGTTTCAATTTTTTCATTTACTTGATCATTCATGCTCTAACTACTCCTGTAGGGTCTTCGACAACTGCTTCCACAGTATCATCATTTATTAAACGAAACTCTTGTCCATACATTTTCATTCTAGTGCCTGAATAAGCACGAAATATTACCCAATCACCTTTTTTACAATAAGGTCCACTTGGAAACCTTCTTTCATCAGCGTATGCATCAGGACCAAGTTCAAGTACAAATCCACAGATATTACTTACTTCTTCATCTCTGATAGTGCTAGATGCTTTAATGATTCCACCATCTGTAACTTCTTCTGCTTTCGGCATAGCAACTAAAATTCTATATCCCTTTGGATCAGGTAATTGTTTTTTAGTTTCTTTATCTACTTCTGGCTTTTTTACGCTTTCTGGTTGAGGTATTTTTTTTTCTTTACTCATATTTTTGCACGACATTTAGGAGTCGAGTTCCTATTCTTCTTTAACGTTCCTTTCTATCCAATCTAAAAGTTCTCGTTCTGCAAGGGCTAAACCCTCGATGACACCAGTCAATCTTTTATACTCTGCAAAATCTTTACAGTTTCCTGTAGCAATATGATCTGCGTGTTCATTCAAAGCATCTCTATATTTTTTTTGCAAATATTCAAAAAGTGATAGCTCTTTGATGTCATTAGTCATTCGTATTGATATCTTTAACTATATCTTTAGCTATGTCAACACCTTCTTTAAATTCTTTTGCTGCTTGTTTTTTATTTTGCAAGTTACTGTCTAGCAAATCGCTAGCAATCTTCTGACCAATATTAGCACCTGCAATTTGTTCTTGTGAACTAATTCTTCTTTCTTCAAGTTCTTTTTGATCTTGTTGTTTTTGTGCTGCTAATTGTAAACGTGCTGCATCTGCTTGTGCCTTACGTTGTACTTCTGCTTCTTTAATAGCTATCTCTGCTTGTTTAGCTTGTATTAATGGGTCTTGCATTTGTTCATTTATTCTTTCTTGTTCTGCTTGCATCATAGCGTTTTGTGTAACTCTAGATGCTGCTTCTGCAACAAGCTCAGAAATACGTTTTTCAACATCTGCTGGTAATGGCTCACCAAGAGGTGGTAGCTCTATACCCATTTCTTGTTCCACTTGATCTCTAAACTTCATTGTTAAATGTTCATTAACATAGGCTGATGCAGCAGCTAGAATAGAAGGAGCGTTTGGAGTTTTACCTAAAATGGCTTGTATTTCAGGATTATCCTGTGCTGCTGCAACAGTTTGGATATGTGCATCATGGTCTTGGAACTCATATGCTTTAACTGGTTTATTATTAATTAAATTTTGTACTGCTGATACTGGATCAACTGGTGGTATATCTCCTTCTTCAGGAATAATATCATCCACATTTTCAATACCAAGAACTTCAAGCATTTGTCTATGTAGTTCTTTAAGGTCATACATTTCTGGTGCAGAAGTTGCTAATTGAAATGCTGCTTGATATTGCATAATTCTTTGAGCCATTGTTGATGCATTAGGATCAGATACTGGTAATACATCAACTCTTTGATCAAAGTCTGATGATTTAATATCTTCTTCTTCGTCAGTATCATATGGATAACTTGGATTGCCAAAGTCTTTAATAATGCCAACAAGAATCTCAAATTCTTTTTTCATTGAAGCATGAAGCCTTGCTTGTACTGCTGACATAACTTTCATGTTTCTCTCAAGCAATGCAAGTGTAGTACCTACAGGAGCCTGTGAGTTCATGTCAGACACTTTCATATCAGATATACTTGCGAACCTACGACCTTCTTCAACAATAGTGTTAAGTAAGGAATAGAGAGTCTGAGAAGGCTCTTTATAGGGTAAGAAAGTTATATTATCTTTAATAGCACCACCTGGCACATCAACATCTCTAAACTCACCTGGCATGATAGGAGTATCATCACCTTTGATTCTAAGACCTCTAGATTTAAGACCACCTGGTAAATTAGATAAAGTACCAGAGTCAACTAATTGTCTTAATAAACTTGTAGCTGATTTGGCTAATCCACCTATCATGTGAACTAAACCAAAACCATAAAATCCTAAACCTGGTAAGTATTGATAATGTACAAAATGAGAACGTCTTTGTTTTTGCTTATCATCTTCGTAAAAGTTTCTTCTAATACTTAATATTGTTGAACTGCCATAATCTATTGTTACAACATAAGGCAATTGAATACCTGTATTCTCTCCATCAACAGTATCTTCAAATCCTGGTAAATCAAGATTAACTTGCATTTCAAGCAATGTATGACGTTGATCATATCTATCGCCTACATTCTCACCAGTAAGTTCGTTGTATTTTTCTTGTATATCAGAATATGAATTAGTAGGATCAGGCAATTCAATATCTTTATAGAAACCATTAACTTGCATTTTGCGTATTTCATTAAATGATTTACGCATAACATGAGTAGCACGTTCACAAGTTTCTAAATCACTTGCACCATAATTAACTACGACATCTTCTGATGGAACAAATATCCCACTTGGTCTTCCAAGATTAGGATCGTAATAAACTTTTCTAAATGCAGAACCTGCTAAAGGCAAAGAGAATAATAGTTTTTCTGTTTCTGTTCTATATTCTGACATTTCATAAGTCAGCAAATAGTTCATATAGTCTTGTACTCTTTCAGCTTGTTTAGCTTTTTCTTCTGTAATTTTTCCTACAATTTTAGTCTTAACTGGACCACTAGCAGGGAATATCTCTGATATAGCTTGAGATTGAAACTTAATTACCGCCTCAGAGAGCATAGGATGGAATACACCACAAGCTCCATTCCAAGGCTGAGTTCTCTCTTCAATTTTTAAACCAAGTTGATCTAAGCCTTTTGTGTAGGTTTCTTCCCAATCTCTTCTTGAATCTTTGTCGTTTTGAAAAGCAGCAATAAGCTCAGAGCCGATTCTCTCTAAATCATTTTCATCTATAACTTCAGCTAAGTTATCACCAAACTCTGATTCAGGTCTATCTTCCTGTGGATCAAAATCAATTAACATACCTCCATCTTCAGTCTCTATTGAAACTGATTCTGGATTTTCTATTGCAATGCTAATTGCTTCTGGCTCTTGTTCTATTAAACCTTCTACAGGTGTAGCAGGTGTTCTTTCTATTGCCAATATAAACTCCTAGTAGTAATCAGCGACTCTATTATGTTCTAACTCCTCTTCTTCTTCATCTGAGTATAAAGGAACAAAGCCACCTTGTCTAAATCTTAACAGAGCTTGCGTACTGCTATCAACTAAATCATCATGTTCAGCATTTGGGAAAGCTGCAAACTCTTCTATAACTTCTTCCGCCCATCTGGTTTGAGGTGCCCATACAATCCCTGATGCAAATATATCAGACACTGCATTAACCCTTGATATCTTGTCGTTACCTCTACTAGGCGTATATTCTTGAACTGGTATACCCATTTGCCTTAATTCAAATATTAATGGCATCCCTGCTGCTTTTGCTTCAACAATAAAAGCATCTGGTTTGTAGGCATTGTATTTCTCCATAGCTACTTTCTTTAACTCTGGAAATTCTAATCTCTCTTTGTGTGCATCTAATAAAATAATATTAGGTGCATATTGTCCGTCTTCTTCACACTCTTTATAAAAAACACCCCAAGTGGTACAAGCTGAAAAGTCTGCTCTTTCTGATTTTAAAAATGCGGTATCCCAGGATTGAATAATAAATTCACATTGAGGAGGTTCCTGATATTCCCATTCTTGCCACCATTCACGTTTTACTAAAGCTCCTTCTTCAGCAGTAGGGTCTTGCTGATATTGAGCCATCCATTTAGAGGTAGGCAGTTCTGCTTTAAGAGCTTCTAACTCTTCTAATTTCCAGAACTCAGACCATAAAGGGGAGCCAGAGGGTAGTATGGCTGGGAGTTCTATTACCTCCCATTGGTCTGCACCGCCTCTTTTGACACTAGCATCCACGACTTGACCTGTAAGGTCTTTCTGATGCCATCTTGTCATTACCATGACAATAGAGCCATTAGGCTGTAAACGCTGACGAGGACCTGATGTTTACCACTCGTAGGTTCGGTTAAAAACATTTGTATCAGAGCTTGACCCTTCCTGTTCACTGTGAGGGTCATCAATGATGAGCAGGTCAGCACCTTTACCAGTTACAGCACCGCCTACACCGATAGCGAAATATTCACCACCTTTGTTAGTGTTCCAACGCCCTGCTGCTTTAGAGTCAGCCTGCAAACTGACGTTTGGAAATATTCTTTTGAAATCTTTGCTGTTGACAAGGTTTCTGACCTTTCGCCCAAACCCTACAGCTAACTCAGCAGTATGAGCAGTCTGTATAATTTTCTTGTCTGGGTATCTTCCTAAAAACCATGCAGGTAATAGGTAAGATGCAAATTCAGATTTCGTATGACGAGGAGGCATATTAATGATTAAACGCTTGAGTTCACCATTAGCAACTCTCTCAAAGGCTTCCGCCATTACTTCATGGTGTTTACCATGAATAAAAGCAGACCACATCTCATAAACAAACTTTAAATAATTTTGGCTACAAGCCTCCCTAGCCTTCGCCTCATCTAATTCTTCTAAGAGACTAAGCAACTCCTGTTTGTCTTCAAGCGATAAATTCTGAATCTTTGATAAAACTTGTGAGTTCATATATCTAGTATATACCTACTAATCTATATACCAAATTAAAAATCTTATCTAGTTCCTATAGTAGGTACATACGAGAGGTATGCACTAGATGTCTGGTATGTACTAGGTATATGTATCTACAGATTCTACAATATTGCAGGTCTTCACATGAAAAGTCAAGTATAAATATGAAAATATATATGGGGTGGGTATGGGACCCAACTTTTTTCTACAAAAATAGGGGGTAGGGGTCTAATATCTACCTGCTAGCAAAATGCAATTAGTACCCTATTGGGAAAATAGCTATATGTTTGTGCAAATCACTATGTATGTATGTCCTGCGATTGACGGGTACATTATGGGGGGTGGGGGGTCTATCTATCTGGTTTCAAAATATGGTGGTGTTTACCCCTCCTTATCTAATAACCTACTGATCTTCTCTTCTATGTCTTGTTCTATGTCTATGCTATCCCTTGTTTCCTTTTGCTCTGTTACATCTGTAAACAT
>Ga0070747_1001037_pt1 | contig 13809 bp, 17 predicted proteins | sample VirMetDEL_Mar_31_FD_77321 | JGI IMG/M metagenome (GOLD analysis project Ga0070747, IMG submission 77321) | Aqueous microbial communities from the Delaware River and Bay under freshwater to marine salinity gradient to study organic matter... | ecosystem: Environmental > Aquatic > Marine > Coastal...
CTCATGTGACGCTGACCGGCAGAGTCGAGCATTTGCAGTATCTTGACCCGTGGCAGGGTCACTTTCAGGCCAGCCTTGCGTAGTTCGCTATTTTCAACCATGGTCTGCTTTCTCACGGAAGCGGCTTCGCAGCTTCCTTTAATGCGGGTATGATCCGGGGTTATATTGCCCAGCCAAGATAGTGGAAGTCGCCCACCGATGCAAAAAACCAAACTCCTGCTGACCAGCCTCACCCTTACGGGGCTACTCGCACTCGCCGGTTGTTCATTCCCCGGGGTTTATAAAATCGACATCCAACAGGGCAATGTCGTCACGCAGGACATGATAGACCAGTTGCGTCCGGGAATGACCCGTAAGCAAGTGCGGTTTATCATGGGTAACCCCCTGCTCACCGACACCTTCCACGCCAACCGCTGGGATTACCTGTACAGCATTCAGCCAGGTGGTGGTGAGCGCTTGCAGGAGCGTGTCAGTGTGAACTTCGGCGCTGACGATCAGCTGGTAGGCCTGTCTGGCGACTTTATGCCGGGCGTCAGCCGCGACCAAGCGATCCTGGGCGAAGGCAGTGGGGTGACCACGCCGCAAACCACGCAACAGGTTGAAGAAAAACCTGCTCCGGGTTCGCTGCTTGAGCAGATCCAGCGTGAAGTGGACGATGTAAAAGTCGTTCCAGTGCCAACACCAGAACCTCTGGAAAGCACTCCGCAGTAATATCTGCCGACAAAAAAGCCCGGACATGTCCGGGCTTTTTTATGCTCCGCCGCTCATCACGGCCGCTCTATACGCGTTACTGCTCGCCACCCTCTGCTTTAGCTTGCGCCGCCTTGGCCGCACGCTGCTTGCGCACCTCTTTCGGGTCGGCAACCAATGGCCGATAAATTTCTACCCGCTCGCCGTCTTCCAGCACCCGCTCATCCGGCTTACTCACCGCCTTGCCAAAGATACCCAGCGGACTGCTGTGCAGATCCACGCCGGGGAAATGCACCTGCATGCCGGACTGCAGAGCCGCCTGCCGCACCGTACTGCCGTAAGGCAGGCTCAAGCGCAGCAACTTCTGCTTATCCGCCAGGGCATAAACCACTTCAACCACGATATTGGGCTTATCCATAGAGTTGTTTGGCCCTTTGGCAAAAGGCATCGACCAAGGTATTGGTAGCTTGATTGAACAGCGGTCCAAGCGTGGCACGCACCAGAGGGCCCGCATAATCAAAGGTCAGGTCCAGACTGATCTTGCACGCCTTGTCGCCCAACGCCTTGAACTCCCAATGACCATATAGCTGGGTAAACGGACCCTCAACGAGATTCAAGGTAATCCGCTCACCGGACACCAAGGTATTGGCCGTCACAAAGCGCTGACTCAATCCGGCTTTGGCGACAGCCAAGCTGGCGCGCATATGCGTTTCACTGACCTCAAGCACTTCACTGGCTGAACACCAAGGCAGAAACTGCGGATAGCTGGCCACATCATTGACCAGATCAAACAACGCCTGCGCCGGATAAGGCAACAACGCTGAACGCTGAATATGCGTACTCATAACGCAACCACCTGGCTAAACAGAATGCCGAAAATCATTTACTCAACTCGGCAACAAAGACGATCAACACCCCAATCGGCGCGACCACACGAATTAACCAATACACCACGTTGAACAGCAGCGGGCTTTTCATCGCCAGCTCCTCACGCACCGCCTCACGCTTGAGTACCCAACCCGCGAATACAGCAAAGGCCAGCCCACCAAGCGGCAGCAGAATACGACTGGTCAGGTAATCGATAGTGTCGAAGAAGTTTCGCCCACCCTCGGCGCCCCACTGGAACAAGTGGAAACCATCCTCAGCGAAGACAAAAAACTTAGCCTCAGCCCCCAGGTTAAAGGACAGCACCGTACCCATGCCAACCGCCCAGCACAGAAACGCCAGCACACTGGTCACTAGCACCCGACTGCGCTTGCTGCGCTCGACCAGATAGGCCACCGCCGGCTCCAGCATGGAGATCGACGAGGTCCAGGCGGCAATTAGCACCAAAATAAAGAACAGCGTCCCCATCACCTGACCAAAGGCGATGTTGCCAAACGCCACCGGCAGCGTAACAAACATCAGCCCCGGCCCAGCACTCGGCTCCAACCCACCCGCAAAGACGATGGGGAACAGTGCCAAACCTGCAGTAAGAGCCACCAGGGTATCGAGAATACCGACGGTGAGGATGGTGCTGCCAATCGAGGCGTTCTTCGGCATATACGAGCCGTAGACCATGATGGCGCCCACACCGACACTTAAGGTGAAGAAGGCATGACCCATGGCAGCCAGCACGCCATCGAGCAACCGATCAGGCTGAAAATCGAATAAGAAGTGAAAGCCCTGCATAAAATGCCCAGTGGTCATGCTGTAACCCAGCAGCACCAGCAACAGCACAAACAGCAGTGGCATCATGATGCGCAAACTGCGCTCAAGACCGGCCACCACCCCACGGGCGATAACAAAGCCAGTCAGCAGCATAAACAGCGTATGCCACAAGGTCAGTCGCCATGGGTCAGCGGTCAGCGCACCAAACGCCGCACCAGCGCCCTCGGCACTGACGCCAGCAAACTGCCCGCCGCCCATGCTGAGGATGTAATCCAGCGACCAGCCCGCCACCACACTGTAAAACGACAGGATCAGCAGAGCGGCAACCATCCCCACCAGCGCCGCCCAGGACCATTTCGGCGAGGCGCCCGATTCAATAGCCAGGGCCTTGAGGGTATTCACCGGGCTCTGCCGGCCGCGCCGACCGATCAGGGTTTCGGCAAGCATGATCGGCAAGCCGACCATAAAGATGCACACCAGGTACATCATCACGAACGCCCCACCGCCGTACATGCCGGTCATATAGGGGAATTTCCAGATATTGCCCAAGCCGACGGCCGAACCGGTCGCCGCCAGAATAAATACCCAGCGGCTGGCCCAGGCACCGTGGATCGAAACCTTGTCGTTCGCCATGTTCGGCTAGCCCGCTCTGTTGATAAAAGACCGCGCATTGTCGGGGATTCACCAGAACGGCTCAAGCGCAGCCGACGCCATGTGGCATCAGGCGCGTAGCAAAGCTGATTTTGCCTCGTCGCACACATAGCGCCCGCGCCAGTGACTCCCTATAATGCGCGCCCTATGGCTAAACAAAAGAAACACCCACAAGGCACCATCGCGCAAAACAAAAAGGCGATGCACGACTACTTCGTCGAAACCCGTTTCGAGGCAGGACTCGTCCTGGCTGGCTGGGAAGGGAAAAGTCTGCGCGCAGGAAAGGCTCAGTTGGTTGACAGCTACGTGCTGCTCAAAAATGACGAAGCTTGGCTAATGGGCTGCCACATCACCCCCCTGACTACGGCCAGCACCCACGTGATCGCCGATCCGATACGCACGCGCAAGCTGCTGCTGAACAAGCGCGAGCTGGACAAGCTGTTCGGTGCCGTGCAGCAGAAAGGCTATGCCTGCGTCGCCCTGTCGATCTATTGGAAGGCGCACCTGATCAAGTGCGAAATTGCCTTGGGTAAAGGCAAGAAGGACTTCGACAAACGCCACACCGAGAAAGAGCGCGACGCCGATCGCGAAGTGCAGCGCGCGATGCGCACCAAAGGCAAAGACGACTAAACGCGCCGCGCCAAACAAAACGCCCCGCTAATGCGGGGCGTTTTTGTTAGTGCATTCGGCTCAACGCAACTCAGTGAAGGCCAATTTGACGCCCAAACCTATCAGCACCGTACCCATCAAACGATCAAACCAGTGCCCCATTCGCGCAAAACCGGCACGCACCCGCTGATGACTGAACAGCTGGGCAACCATGCAAAACCACAACGCTGTTGCCACCGCCAGGTAAACCCCATAACCCGCCTGCACGGGCAGCGGCGTATGCGGGTTGATCACCACAGTAAACAGCGAGAGGAAAAAGAGCGTGGCTTTGGGGTTCAGCCCGTTGGTCACAAAGCCGGCGACAAAGGCTGCACGCGGCGAGCGTGCCCCCTCATCCAAACTCAACTCCGCTTCGCTCGGGCTTGCCGGTTTGGCGCGCAGCGCCTTAATGCCGATGTACAACAGGTAGGCGGCGGCCAGCCATTTCAACGCATTGAACAGCACCAGCGATTGCGAGACGATCAAGCCGATGCCCAGCAGTGAATACGCCACATGGATAAAAATCCCGCAACCCACACCTATCGCACTGAAGATACCGGCACGCCGGCCATGGCCAACACTCTCGCGCACCACAATCGCAAAATCCGGGCCTGGACTGGCCACCGCCAGCAAGTGAATCAAGGCCACAGCTAAAAACTCAGTCCAGTACATGGGGCGACTCCGCGACGTCGAAATGATTCTGTTAGGCTCGCCACCTTACTCCCCGCCCAAACCCGCAGGATAGATACAGCTGATGAGTAACAGTCACCGTGCCGTTTTTCTCGACCACAATTCACTCGACTTGGGCGACCTCGACTTGTCCAGTTTGAGCGCTTGCTTCGCCGAACTGCAGCTGTATCCGCACAGCATCCAGGCGCAAACCATCGAACGTTTGCAAGGCGCGCAAGTGGCGATCAGCAACAAGGTGCCACTAAGTGCCGAGGTGTTTGCCGCCTGCCCGGAACTGCAACTGGTGTTGGTGGCCGCCACCGGCACCAACCCTATTGACCTGGCCGCTGCCCGCGCACACGGCGTTAGCGTGAGCAACTGTCAGGGCTACGGCACGCCATCGGTGGCACAACACACCTTGATGCTGCTACTGGCGCTGGCCACGCGCCTGCCTGACTACCAGCGCGACGTTCGCGCCGGCCACTGGCAACAGGCCCAGCAGTTCTGCCTGCTTGATTACCCAATCGTCGAACTGCACGGCAAGACCCTCGGCCTACTCGGCCATGGCGAACTGGGTGGCGCAGTCGCCAAACTGGCAGAAGCCTTTGGCATGCGTGTACTGCCTGGACAACTGCCAGGCCGTCCGGCGCGTGCAGACCGCATCCCCCTAGATGAACTGCTGCCGCAGGTCGATGCACTGACCCTGCATTGCCCGCTGAACAGCGACACCCTGAACATGCTCGGCGCCCGCGAACTCAGCCTGATGAAACCCACAGCATTTGTGATCAATACCGCCCGCGGCGGCCTGATCAACGAACAGGCACTGGCCGACGCCTTGCGTGCCGGCCATCTAGGCGGCGCGGCTACCGATGTGCTGACCCAGGAACCACCAAAGGACGGCAACCCCTTGCTCGCTGCCGATATTCCACGGCTGATCATCACCCCACACAGCGCCTGGGGCAGCCGCGAAGCCCGGCAACGCATCGTCGGCCAGCTCAGCGAAAACGCACTGGGATTCTTCAGCGGCGCGCCTGTGCGCGTGGTCAGCTAAGCGCTAAGCTACGCCACTTTTTCCGAGGAGCGCTTATGGACCCGCGAAGCGAAGTACTGCTGCGCCAGGCCGACCTATTCAAAGGCTCGCTGCTGTTAGCCGGTTTGCCGGCGGATGACCTGCTGGGTCAACTCCCCGAAGCTCACGGCTGGAGCTGGCATGCCGGCGAGCACGCGCTGCTGGACGCCCGCTTCAGCAAGCGCTGCCACTTTGGCACTCAGCCCGGCGAACGCGACTTCCAGGCGGCCGTGTTGTTTCTGCCAAAGTCCCGCGAGCTGACTGAATACCTGCTCAATGCCCTGGCGACCCGCCTGAACGGTCGCGAGCTGTTTTTGGTCGGTGAAAAACGCGCCGGCATTGAGCGCGCAGCCAAGCAGCTGGCGTCTTTTGGCCAAGCACGCAAACTCGACAGCGCGCGGCACTGCCAGCTCTGGCAGGTAAGGGTTGACCACGCGCCCGCCTCGCCGGACCTGCACAGCCTGGCGCAACGCTACGAACTCGCCCTGGCCGACGGGCCGCTACAAGTGCTCAGCCTGCCAGGCGTCTTTAGCCATGGTCGCCTGGACGTTGGCAGCGCACTGCTGCTTGAACACCTCGACAATTTACCCAGCGGGCACATCCTGGATTTTGGTTGCGGAGCCGGCGTACTCGGCGCAGCGCTGAAACGCCGCTATCCGGACAGCCAGATCACTCTGTTGGATGTGGACGCCTTTGCCGTCGAAAGCAGCCGCCTGACCTTGGCCGCCAACGGCTTGCAGGCTGACGTGATCAATGGCGACGGCATCGATGCCGCGCCTACGGGCCTGAGTGCGATCCTTAGCAACCCGCCGTTTCACCAGGGCGTGCACACCCACTACCAGGCCACCGAACACCTGCTGCGACAGGCCAACCAGCATCTGGCCAGCAAGGGCGAGCTGCGCCTGGTCGCCAACAGCTTTCTCAAATATCCGCCACTGATCGAACAACACCTCGGCCCCTGCCAAACCATGGCCCACGCCAAGGGCTTTCGCATCTACCGCGCCAGCAAAGGTTAACCGAAGCTTGCCCTATCACGGATGCGCGGGCAGAATGCGCGCGTCCTAGGGGAGTAGTCTCCCGCGAGCGCCAGCTCGCCCGGCACGCGTCAACATACTTGCTCGGCAGAGCATGGCGCGTGCGACCCAAGGCCTTCTTAGCGAGGCCTGCGGTTTGACCAGACCTATGACACGCACACCTTACCCGGGGCGGGAAGGCTGTACGTGTCATAGCCATGTCGACCCGCCCCTTAGGAAGCCTGATGCTCGAATCTCTGTTTGTTCCAACCTTTATCGTGGCCCTGGCCGAAATCGGCGACAAGACGCAGCTGCTCGCGTTGCTGTTGGCCGCACGCTTTCGCAAACCCTGGCCGATCATCTGGGGCATCGTGGTGGCCACCCTGGCCAACCATTTCGCCGCCGGCGCGATCGGCAACTGGGTTGCCAGTTTCTTCTCCCCCGCCACCCTGAGCTGGATTCTCGCTGCCAGCTTTGTTGCCGTAGCGCTGTGGACACTGATCCCGGACAAACTGGATGACGATGAAAGCTCAAAATTCAAACGCTACGGGCCGTTCCTGACCACCCTGATCGCGTTCTTCCTCGCGGAAATGGGTGACAAAACCCAGGTCGCCACAGTAATGCTGGCCGCACAGTACCCGCACTTTATCTTGGTGGTGATCGGCACCACGCTGGGCATGCTATTGGCTAACGTGCCAGTGGTGCTGGCCGGCAACTTCGCCGCCGACCGACTGCCCTTGACGCTGATTCGTCGTGTCGCCGCTTGCGCCTTTGCAGCGCTGGCACTGTATGCGGGGTATCAGGCGCTGAAGTTCAGCGGGCTAATTTGACATCAAGCTGACGCCAGTTCACTGGCGTTTCGGCCACTACCTCCGCTTCCTAACGGCTGCTACAGTGCGCAAAATCCTGCCCACTCGCATTCAGGGATATGCGCATGTCACTGGATGATCGGGAAAAACTGGTACGTCACCATATCGACCTGTCGTGGAACAAAGGCCGCACAGCGCTCGCCGAGCAGTTGCACAGCAAAGACTTCCTCTACAAAAGCTCATTTATCGGCAGGCCACTGAGCAGCCCCGCGTTTGCACAGATGGTGCAAGATATTCGTCATGCCATGCCGGACCTGCAGGTGGTGATCGAAGAATGCATCGCCGAAGGTAACAAGGTGGTCACCTGGAGCACCCTGATTGGCACCATCCAGAAGCCCGCGCTCGGCTATCCACCCAGCGACAAAGTGTTGAGCATCTCCGCCATGGCCTTCTGGACGCTGAGCTCAAGCAACGAGATCCAGGAAATCTGCACCATGTTTGACATGGAAAGCTTTCGTTCCCAGCTTGGCTTACCCACTCAACCCTTTGCCGCCAAAGCTATGCCTTGAGAGACACGCTGCAGTGCATAACAAAAAAGCCCCGCATGTGAGCGGGGCTTTTTGTTTACGACGCTTTAACGCGCCTGTTCATACAGCGGCATCACCTTGGGAATAGCCGCCTGTAGCGCCGCAATACGGCTGCTTGACGATGGGTGCGTGCTCATAAACTCGGGCGGAGCACCTTCGCTGGCCCTGGCCATTTTCTGCCACAGACTGACGGCGGCATTGGGGTTGTAGCCTCCCCGCGCGGCCAGTTCCAGGCCAATCAAATCCGCTTCGTTCTCGTTACCACGGCTATTGGGCAGAGTCATGCCGTACTGCACCGCCGCATCGGCCAGCGCCATGCTGTCAGAGCCCAGACCAAGCAAAGCGCCTGCCCCCTGCTTTGTCAGCTCGATACCATAGGCTTTGGACATCGCTTCACGGCTGTGCTCGCGCAGGGCGTGAGCCATTTCATGACCCATGATCGCGGCAATTTCATCATCACTCAGCTCCAGCTTCTCGATGATGCCGCTGTAAAAAATGATCTTGCCGCCCGGCCCGCAGTTAGCGTTTAGCTCGGGGCTCTTGATCAAGTTGACCTCCCACTGCCACTGCGCCGAATCCGGACGAAACAGCGGAGCCTGCTTGATCAGACGATTAGCAATTGTGCGCAAACGTTTAGCGTTATTGCTGGTTTTATCCAGCACGCCCTTACTGGATGCTTCCCCCAAGGTCTGTTGATAAGACTTGGCATACATCTGATTGACTTCTTGAGTCGAGAGCGCACTGAACATGTACTGCTTACGCTCAACACCTACGGCGCCGCCACTGGTGGTGTTCACCGCCTGGCAGGCTGTCAGCAGACTGCAGAGCGCCAGGCTGGCCAGACGAAATGGGGTATTCATGTTCGTTCTCCTTCACAACAGGGGCCGTATGCTAGGTCGTGTGCCAGGGCAACACAACCTGCACGGCTTGCACTATGCCTCTCAAGGCTCTTTGCTAGATACAGCGACGAGCTAATGCTTTGACGCTAGGCTGCCGATACGCCAGAAACAGGCGCAACTATCGTGTTGAGGAGTCCCTATGCGATTCAGGTCGATCCAGTCTTCCGTTGCTCTTATGGCGGGGGCCAGCATCCTGGCAGTGGTCGTCGCCTTGGTGCTCTACGCCTTGTTTGCCGGAGCGCGAACCCAGACCCAGGTACAAGAGCGCACCCAAGGCCTCTTGGAAGACGTGATCGACCAACGCCTCAACGCCCTGGCCAGAGCCCAGGTCGGCCAACTGCAACGTCAATTCGAACACCCCATGACGGTGGCGAAGGGCCTGGCCACCCTCAACAGCCAGATGAGCAGCACCGATGGCAGCCCTGGCATCAGCCTGACCCGCGAGGAGCTGAGCAAGCTGGTAGGTGACTACCTCAAGGCCAACCCTGACCTCCTCGACCTTTATATCGGCTGGGAACCCAACGCCTTCGACCAGGACGACGATCTCTACGTCAATCAGAAAGAAAACGCTTACGACCATACAGGCCGCTTTATGCCCTGGTGGTACCGGGATGGTGACCAGCTGAAGCTTGACGCTCTGACTGTGGAGCAGATGGAAAGTGAGGAAGTTCAACCCACCGGGGTACGCACTGGCGAGTACTACCTGTGCCCCAAGGAAACCGGCAAACCCTGCGTAATTGACCCGGCCTCCTACGACTTCGGCGGTAAACAGGTACTGGTTGCCGCCTTCAACGCGCCGATCATGGTCAATGACCAGTTCCGGGGCGTTGTCGGCAACGACCTGGCTCTGGATTTTATCCAGGAGCGCCTGAATACGGCCAAAGGTGAGCTCTACGGCGGCGCAGGTGAACTTGCCCTGATCGCCGCCAACGGCACCCTGATTGCTGCAACCCAGGACGCCACCCTGATAGGCCAGCCGGCGAGCAAGGCCATCGATCCAGAGCTGCTCAATCAACTCAAACAGAGCAGCAACGATCAACCGATCAACATGCTCGACGAGCAACGCCAATTACTGCAATTGCTGCTGCCGTTCCAGGTTGCCGGCACGTCAACACGCTGGACCCTGGCCATCGTACTGCCGACCAGCGCGGTATTCGCGGACCTGCAGGAACTGCAAAGCGGCCTTACCAAGCAAGCCGAGGCTGACACCCTGGGCATGGCCCTAGTAGGCCTATTGGTTGCCGGCGTTGGCATGTTGGTGATCTGGTTTGTCGGCTACGGCATCGCCCGCCCACTGCGGCAGATGGTGGCCATGCTCGATGACATCGCCCAGGGTGATGGCGACCTGACCCGCCGCCTGGAGGTGAATCGCAGCGATGAATTGGGCGATATTGCCAAAGGTTTCAATACCTTCCTCGGCAAGCTGCAAAGCATGATTAGCCAAGTGGTCAGTTCGGTACAGAAAGTCAGTGATTCCTCCGAGCACACCGCCGACATCGCCATCCGCACCAATACCGGCGTGCAGAAACAGCTGGCAGAGATCGAACTGGTCGCCACCGCCGTGCATGAAATGACCGCCACCGCTCAGGACGTAGCGCGTAATGCCACCCATGCGGCCTAGGCCGCCAACCATGCAGACCGCGCGGCCAATCAGGGCAAGCAGACGGTGCAGCACACCGCCGATGCGATTGCCGCCCTGGCGCAGGAAATCGGCCGGGCGGTCACCGTGGTGCAAACGCTGGCCAAGGACAGCGAGAACATCAACGCCATCCTGGTGGCGATTCGCGGGATTGCCGAGCAAACCAACCTGCTTGCGCTCAACGCCGCCATCGAGGCTGCTCGCGCCGGTGAACAAGGCCGCGGCTTTGCGGTGGTAGCCGATGAGGTACGTAACCTGGCGCAGAAAACCCAGAAAGCCACCGAAGAAATTCAAACCATGATCCAGCAGCTACAGCAGGGCACCCGCGACGTGGTCAAGGTGATGGAAGACAGCCAAGGCAAGACCGAGATCAGTGTGCAGCAAGCCAGTCAGGCCGCCTCCGCACTGGAGTCGATCACTCAAGCCGTATCGGTGATCAACGACATGAATACCCAGATCGCCAGCGCCGCCGAAGAGCAGAGCGCCGTCGCCGAAGACATCAACCGCAACGTCACCAACATCGGTCAGGTGGCCAATGAAGTGGCCGGCGGTGCTGACGAGGCCAGCCAAGCCAGTGCAGAGCTGACCAAGTTGGCCGAGCAACAACGTCGCCTAATTAACCAGTTCAGGGTCTGAACGAACCTTAATAAAAAGGCGGACTGCCACGCAGTCCGCCTTTTTATTAGCCCCGCATGTCACCGCTTATGCGGGAGTCAGGCATTCGGGCGCATCGAGCTTGGGATCATTAATCAGATTGGCCAGCACTCGCTCACGCAGAGCAACCGGCGGCCGGGCCAGTAATGCCTGTAGCTCAACCGGTGATGTATCAGCAGCCAGCCAGGCGGCCTGCCCGGCCTCATCGAGAATCAACGGGCGACGCTGACTGGCAGCGGCCTGAGTGACCACCGCGGCACTCAGGTAAACGCAACCTTCAACCGGGTAGGCCTCCCATAAGGCCGCGAAATACAGCGGTGTGGTCTCAGCGGTAAGCCAATAGGGACGTTTGCGCGCCGTGCCTCGCCATTCATAAAAACCGTTAGCCGGCAGCAAACCGCGCCGCAGGCGAAACGCTTCGCGAAACATCGGTTGCTCGGCAAGGGTTTCCGCACGCGCCTGGGCGGGGGTTTTAGTCAGGTCAGTCAACCAGGGTGGCGTCAGCCCCCAACGGGCGCGCGTCAGTTGGCGCTCGCCCTCAACGTTGCGCAGCAGCAACACCTGGCTATTGGGCGAGATGCTCCAGTGCGGTAACTGGTCAGCAGGAAAGCCGGGAATCGCCGCAAATGCAGGCGTCCAACGGAACAGGGCATAACGTCCACACATGGGGAAACTCGATAGCGCTTGGAGTAAAGACAGTAGCTGTGCAGAGGCGTTTTAAACCTGCTTTACGGGCTTGCGGGCTTGCGCCATGCAAGGCGAAAACAGGCTGTTAGCAGAGCAACGAGCCTTGATGATTGTCCGGCTCATCGCCGGGCAGCGGTAGCGCGCTATTGTACGCGGCGATGAGTTCGTGTGCCCTACGTGCCTGCGCATCCTCAACCATCAGCCCGAGCAAACCGCAGGCGGGTAATTCACCCACCGCACCAGCCAAATGCTGCCCAGTTAGATAGGCCTCAATACCCTCACTGGCCAGCATGCCTAGCAGTAACTCGCCCTCCATCAGGTCCTGCGGTTCATAAATTCGCTGCATCAATCATTCTCCCCACGCACATCCAGGCTCCAATCCTCGCCATCGGTCTGCAGTGAAAACACGATGGGGCGACAGCACACGGGGCAGTCTTCGATGTATTGCTGATCACCCGCAGACAGGTCGAGTAACGCCTCGACCTGCTCACCACAATAAGGGCATTGGTAGTCCTGACTTTCCAGCATCGCGGTCTCCTTGTGACTTGGGCGTATAATCGCCGGTCTATAGCTGGCCCTGTCGTCGTGCACCCGATATTTTTGGGCGCGACGATCAGCGCAGTAAGCATTACCAAAGCCAACCACAACAAGAGAGCATGATGGGCGAATTCGATGCCATCCGACCTTACGCCGACGCCGAAGTCCCTGCCGTGCTCGCGCGCCTGCTGGCAGACGATGAGTTTCTCGGCATTCTCACGCAGTTCCGCTTCCCCCGTTTGGCAGGCCCTTTAGGCTGGCTGCTTAAACCACTTACAGCCTATCGCTTGCGTCTTGAGTTTCGTGACGTGCGTTCAGTGGCGCAATTGCAGACGCGAGTCGAGCGCTACGTCGACCACAGCATCGAGCGCGCGACAGATGGCGTGACCTATTCCGGCATAGAGCGCCTGCAGGCGGGTAACGCTTACCTGTTCATTGCCAACCACCGCGACATCGTTATGGACCCCGCTTTCGTCAACTACGCGGTGTACCACGCAGGCCTGCCGACGCCGCGTATCGCCATCGGCGACAATCTGCTGCAGAAGCCCTATGTCAGCGACCTGATGCGCCTGAACAAGAGTTTTATCGTGCATCGCTCAATCAGCGGTCGCCGCGAAAAATTGGCGGCGTATCAGCTGCTGTCGGCCTATATCAACCACTCAATCCGCGTCGACGGCGAATCGATCTGGATCGCCCAGGCCGAGGGCCGCGCCAAAGACGGTGATGACCGCACCGACTCAGCAATCCTCAAGATGTTCCACATGAGCCGCAAGGGCGAGCCATTCGCCGAGGTGATCAACGCACTGCAGCTGACGCCGGTATCAATCAGCTACGAGTACGACCCCTGCGACCAAGCCAAGGCCCGTGAGCTGTCTATTCGCGCCAACAGTGGCAGTTACACCAAAGTGGCCGGCGAGGATGATCAAAGCATCGCGCTCGGCATTACCGGCTATAAAGGCCGCGTGCATGTGCACTTCAGCGCACCGCTCAGCCAAGGCCTGGAAGACAGCAAACTGCTGGCAGCGGAAATGGACCGGCAGATCCTCAGCGGCTATCGGCTGTTCCCCGTGCATTACCTGGCGTACGCCATGTGGGCTGATCGTGACCCTGCACTGGCAGTGCCCACAGCGGCAGAGCGCTTCCCGGCTGAAGAACTTCGCGTAGCCGAAACGGAATGGCAGCGTCGCCTGGCCAACTGCCCGCCCGAGCAGCGCCCTTACCTGATCTTGCAATACGCCAACCCTGTGCGTAACCAGTACCGGGTCAAGGCTGGCCTGCCACTGTAGGCCATTCGCCGCCCTAAAAAGACAGCCCTCTGAGGCTAGCGCTTTTTAGGGCCCGCACGGGCACTACAACAGAGTGCTCAACCAGGACAGCAGCAAAGCCGTCACCAGGCAGGCATAGCCAAAGCGATAGAAAAACCGGTTCAACCGTAAAGTCGGTGCATCAAAGCCATAAGCCTCAGTCGCCAGCTCATTGAGCTCACTGCCCGCCAGCAATCGCGCCCAAGCACGCTGTTCGCGCATGCGAGTGGCCAGCAGAAGCCAAGCACCCATCATGGCAAAAAACAGCGCCAGTCCGTTCAGCCACTGCCCAGGCTGACCTTC
>Ga0070747_1001041_pt1 | contig 13767 bp, 18 predicted proteins | sample VirMetDEL_Mar_31_FD_77321 | JGI IMG/M metagenome (GOLD analysis project Ga0070747, IMG submission 77321) | Aqueous microbial communities from the Delaware River and Bay under freshwater to marine salinity gradient to study organic matter... | ecosystem: Environmental > Aquatic > Marine > Coastal...
AGTGATGGGGGGGATGACAGGGGGGGCTGATGAAGAGGCAAACGGTATGAGCGATGTAACGTCAAGGAAATGCACACCGAAACAGATGGCACTGGTTGATACGATGGTAGCTACTGGATGTAGCATCACACAAGCAGCAGCAGAGGCAGGGTATGCCAATGGACAAAGCGGCAGAGTGACAGCCAGCAAGGCTTTGAAGCTACCGCACGTTCAAGCGTACATGATGCAAAGAGTGGGTGAGAGTATTGGCCTGAATGCTACGGTTGCTGCTGCTAAGGTGTTGCAACTGGCGCAGGGTGCCAAGAGTGAGTACGTCCAGCTTGAGGCCAGCAAGGATATCTTGGACAGGGCTGGATACAAGGCCGCAGACAAGCACATGCATCTACATGCTGGTGATATACAAGTGTCCATCGATCTTAGCTAGCCATGTGATGATAGCGAGGGGGTGGGGGGAAAAAGTGACCGCTGCCACACGCAATAGGTCCAACTCAAACATTTTTATCTCTCAAGGCTCGCAAATGTGCGTTGCGATAAAAACAGAGCTAGAACGATATTGTTCTTATGCGAGAGTACAAATCTGTTTTTCTAAAGGCTGTTTTCAATTCTTTGCTGCCTGAGTTTATTGACTCAGACAGGATTGATAATGAATCCGTGTCTCCTGAGTTAATAGCGACCATTCGGCGCATTGCTGATCACTACTATGGTTCTGATGAAATTTTAGAGAAGCACCTTGCTTCTGCTAATCCGCAACGAGCCAGAGTTCTGCGTGCTGGACAAATTGACTACCGCATGATCAACGAGATGTTGATTTGTACTTAATTTGTTTCAAAGTATGATTTATATTTTACTAATCTGACTAATGTTCTCGGCACGTTCAGTGTCAAGCGCAACGAGTATGGAACGTACAATGTCTATGACAAATACGACTTCCAATCCAACGACAAGTATTTCAAAGAATTTGCTCCAGAAATTTTTGAAACGCTAAAGGATTATGGTGTTGAGGATAGCACTTTGGCGCACCTTGCTGGGGGCGCATACCTCTCTTCACAGCTTGGCAGTATTCAGCCGATAGCTGAAATGATTGGAGGGGTTATGTTGCCTGACTCCAAGTCTCCAGAAGAGGGCGGCGCACAGTACGTTAACCTACATATTCCGCGTGAAGATGTTGTTGAGAACACGCGCCCTGCCCCACGTCCTGCATGGTTTGAGGATGAAAACTTAGAGCCAGTATTCCCTGCCACTCCAATGGATGATGAGCGCAAAGGTCTGCTGGATGGAGTTTTAGATGCATTGTTCCCAGCAGCACAAGCAAAGGCAAACTAATGGCACCAAAGACACCAGCATGGACAAGGAAAGAAGGCAAGAACCCCAAAGGTGGTCTCAACGCCAGAGGTCGCGCCTCTTACAAAGGCGGCAAACTCAAAGCCCCCGTAAAGTCCGGTGACAATCCAAGACGTGCATCTTTTCTGCAGCGCATGGGCAACATGAGAGGCCCAGAGCGTGACAGCAAAGGGCGTCCCACACGCCTGCTTCTCTCCCTTCGGGCGTGGGGGGCATCCTCAAAAGCGGATGCAGTGAAAAAGGGCAAAGCAATTAGCAAGAGGAACAAAGCGTAATGGCTGAACAACGTAAAAGCAGTCTGATTAGATTGAGCATGTCAGACTTAAATGCAGCCATTGAACGGGGCGTAAAGGATTTGGAATCGAAAGTTCCGTCTGCTGCGGCAACAAAAGCCAAGATGTTTTCTGCTTCTACAGAAAAATCAAAGCAAGCCCACAAGCAACGTAGAGCCGATGCCTTACAAACTTTGGCTGATTATAAACGCAGCATGCAATTTGCTAGGTCTGCTTTGCGCAAATTGCCTAAAGACGCAACGCAAAGGGAATACCTTGATGCAGGTTTGCCATTGATAAACAAATCACTTCTTAGCTCTTACAAAATGTCAGACACAAATTTTTTTCAGAAAGGAGCCAAATAATGCCTAACGTAGCCGGAAAGAAATTCCCTTACACAGCTAAAGGTAAAGCAGCAGCAAAGAAGGCCGCAGCTAAAAAGCCACAGATGTCTAACCCCAAGCTGCGTAGGAAGAAGTAATGCCTGATAATTGGGGTGGTGGATTTAGCAGCACTGGCAGCGGCAGATCGTCAAGATCTGGCAGCCGATCAAGCTATGGAGAACGTGGTCGTGGTTCACCAAGAGATACAAGGGCGAGAGATTTCTCTCGTCCTCAGCCTACAAGCCGTCCACGCAATCAACCTGCATCAGCTACCAGAGGTGGGCCAACCAATCGCACGCCGATAGGAAAGTCAGCACAGCAGGCTGTTGTTATGAACAATGCAGTCAAGAATGTGCAAGACCGCATAGATCAGCGCAACAATCCAAAGACACTGATGGAAGTCATCGCCCGTCCAATGGCATTCAATGTGTTGGACACAGTGAGTGATATCTTTGCTGAAAAAATTATTCGTGATCTAAGGGCTGGTGGCACACCTGTTTACGACAAGGATGGCAATGTAACTGGATCGCGCAATGCCAGTGGATCATTGACAGGGCGTGACCCTGTTGCAGATGCAGCAGCAGCCATGACGAAACGTACATCTGGTAACAACGACAAACCTTCAGACAATGTTGCCTCTCAGCCTGCCCCTGCCCCTGATGCGGAACTTGCTGCTGCTGATGGTACACGCAGATCATTGATTCCTCTGAACAGGCGCAGCAGCAGTGCGAATGCCAGAGGACCGGGCCGCAGGTCATTCTTAACATAGGAGATTGTCATGGCAGTAAACGCAGCAGGTAATTACACCAAGCCTACAATGCGCAAGAGCTTGTTCAATAAGATTAAGGCTAGTGGCAAGGGCGGCAGACCGGGCCAATGGTCGGCGCGTAAAGCCCAGATGCTTGCCAAACAATACAAAGCTAAGGGTGGTGGATACCGTGGCTAGGGCAAAGTCACAACGCAGCCTGATGAATTGGACAAAGCAGAAGTGGCGCACCAAGTCTGGCAAGCCATCAACGCAAGGTCCGAAAGCAACTGGTGAGCGTTACCTGCCATCAGCAGCAATCAAGAATATGTCCTCGTCACAATATGCAGCGTCTACAGCCAAGAAGCGCAAAGACACCAAAGCTGGCAAACAGTTTTCCAAGCAGCCCAAGGGCGCGGCCCAAACAGCAAAGCGATACAGATGAGTTTCTTACACACCTTGAAGATCGAAGAGCGGCAGGTGCTGCGTAAGATTGTGAAGCAAGTTCACTTCAAGCATTACCCAAGAGAGTTCTGCACCGACTATGAGGCAGACAAGATGATAGCTGTCATCGGTCCTGAGACTGTTGAGCGTCTAATCAAAGTCGGTAAGGACATGAAGGTTAATGAAGTTTAAGTACAAGCCGGATGGGGAGATACTTAAATCCTTTATGAAGGACGATACATTCTTCCGAGGTATCCGTGGCCCAGTTGGCTCTGGCAAGTCAGTGGGTTGTTGCGTTGAGGTGTTTCGCCGTGCATTGGCTCAAAAGCCTAATGAGGATGGTAAGCGCAGAAGCAGATGGGCAATCATCCGTAACACCAACCCTCAGCTTAGAACAACTACAATCAAGACTTGGCTCGACTGGTTTCCAGAGAATGACTGGGGCAAGTTTCTCTGGTCGGTGCCTTACACGCATCACATTAAAAAAGGTGACTTAGACCTTGAAGTAATCTTCCTAGCCCTTGACCGTCCCGAGGATGTTAAGAAGCTCTTGTCGCTGGAGCTTACTGGCATTTGGATCAATGAGGCTAGGGAGATACCTAAGTCAATCATCGATGCCTGCACTATGCGTGTTGGGCGTTTCCCTTCTATGCGTGAGGGTGGGCCAAGCTGGACAGGCGTTATCGCTGACACCAATGCGCCAGAAGAAGATCACTGGTGGCCTATCATGTCTGGCGAGGTTCCTATCCCTGATCACATCAACAAGGATGAGGCCAAGATGCTGGTTAAGCCTGACAACTGGTCGTTCTATACGCAGCCAGCAGGCATGAAAGAAATCAAAGAAGAAGATGGCGGCATCAAGGAATACAAGCCGAATGATGAAGCTGAGAACCAGAAGCACATGCTGGACAGCTATTATCCAAACCTAATCCAAGGTAAGGGCAAAAGCTGGATTGATGTGTATGTGATGAACCGTCTTGGCTCAATCCAAGATGGAAAGCCTGTCTACAATATGTTTGCCTTTGATCAGCACGTTGCTGATGAAGAAATACCAGTAGCAGATGGTATGCCTGTGTTTATTGGTATCGACTTTGGACTGACCCCTGCTGCTGTGTTTGGGCAGAAGGTGCGTGGCAGGTGGCTTATCCTGCAAGAGATTGTGGCGTTTGATATGGGTATTGTTCGCTTTGCCGAACTACTGCGCCAAGAGATTGCAGTGCGTTATGCCAACTGTGAGATCAATATCTTTGGTGATCCTGCTGGTGACTTCCGCGCACAGACTGATGAGTCTACGCCGTTCCAAGTCTTGCGCGGTGCTGGATTGATGGCACGCCCTGCCCCAAGCAATGATGTATCTCTGCGTCTTGAGTCTGTAAGCAGCACACTCACACGCATGATAGAGGGACAGCCAGGATTTTTAGTTGATCGCAGATGCAAGGAGTTGATCAAAGGTTTTGAGGGTGGCTATCAGTATCGCCGCATACAGGTGTCGGGGGAGCGTTACGATGACCGCCCTGATAAAAATCGTTTCTCTCATATCCATGATGCACTGCAATATTTGATGCTGGGTGCGGGTGAAGGCAGACAGGTATTGGGGCATGGCTCTCAGTCTCAAGCCTTCCAAGCCAAGCGCAGCTACGATGTATTTACCAGACAACCGAAACAACGCAGGCAAGGATTGTGGGCAAGAATGTAATTTTGTGCGTTGTCTTGCATTAATGCATTACAGTAAGAGGGAATCATGTGTGTATTTCAACCACCAAAGATGCCTGCCCCTGATCCGTCTATCGAACAGGATCGCAAAGATCGCATGGCTCAGGAAACTGCCGAGGCACGCCGCAATCGTGACATGGCATTACAAGAGACAGTTCAGCGTAAGAAGAAAGGTGTAGGCAAACGATCACTGCTAACAAGTTCTAGCGGTGGCATCGGATACTACAATCAGTATGAATAATGCATGACGGCATAGCCAAAACCTATCTACAGCGATATGAGAAAGCACGCTCTCACAGGCTTTTGTTTGAGAGTTTGTTTGATGAGTGTTACGAGTACGCGCTACCACAGCGCGAGGGCTTTACTAAAACATCAGCAGGGCAGCGCAGGGATGATCGTATCTTTGACGAGACTGCTGTTGTCGGTGTGCAGGAATTTGCATCGCGCTTACAGAATGGCATCTGTCCAAACTTTGCACGCTGGGCTGATTTTGTTGCTGGCTCCGAGGTAGACAAATCACAAGCTGAGTCGATTGATAACGAGCTTGATGAAGTCACCGAATATGTCTTTGAGATAATACAGAACTCAAACTTTGGTCAGGAAGCGCATGAGAGTTTCCTTGATCTGGCAGTTGGCACTGGGTGCCTATTGGTTGAAGAAGGTGACGCAGTTAATCCTGTGCGCTTCAACGCTGTGCCACTGCCGCAGATTGTATTGGAGAACGGGCCAGATGATCGCATCGATCACGTTTATCGTGAGCGTGAGTTGCGTTGTAAAGATCTGCCTATTGCTTACCCGAAAGCTATCTTGCCGCCTGTGATTACAGACAGAATGATGAACTCACCAGATAGAAAGGTGAAGATCATCGAGGTTGTCTGTCGTCTGTATGACAAACCAAATGTCGAGCGTAATGCGTTTTACGTCATCGAAAAAGAAACCAAGGAGCTAATTCATCAGGAGGTTTTAGAAGGTGCTGGGTCAAATCCTTTTGTTTGCTTCCGCTGGTCGAAAGCAGCAGGGGAAGTCTACGGACGCGGCCCACTGGTTAATTCGCTTAGCGCAATCAAAACAACCAACCTTACAATCGAACTTGTCCTTGAGAATGCGCAAATGGCGATCTCTGGAATTTACCAGATGGACGATGATGGAGTGATTAACACTGACAGCATCAATCTGGTTCCCGGAACGATCATTCCAAAGTCACCAACATCTAACGGGTTGCAGCCCATCCGTGCTGCTGGTTCGTTTGATGTGGCAAACCTTATCCTGTCTGATATGCGCAATAACATTAAGCGTGCGCTGTATAATGATATGCTGGGCGACCCTAATAGAACACCTGCTACAGCTACAGAAGTTGCAGAACGGATGGCTGATCTATCCCGCCGTATAGGCTCTGCTTTTGGCCGACTCCAAGCAGAGTTCATTCAGCCCGTTCTGCAGCGCGTTGTTTACATTCTAAAGAAGCAAGGACGCATTGATATCCCTACGCTCAATGGGCGTGAGGTTAAGGTTCGTTCTGTTTCTCCCCTAGCCCAAGCGCAAGCTAATCAGGACATCACATCTGTTGACCGTTTCCTTGAAATGGTTGGCATGCGCTTTGGTCCCGAAATGGTAAACCTACTTGTTTCGTCTGAGGAAGCAGCAGCATTCTTGGCTAAGAAGTTTGGCGTTCCTGACATGCTGATAAGAGACTCAGCAGAGCGTGAAGAGATAGCGCAAGCAATGCAGCAGATGCAACAGATGCAGCAGCAGGCAGCACTCCCACAAGAAGGTATCTAATGCCAAAGATTAAACTGGATGGCTTTATGCGATCCGATGCAGAGGATGATCGCATCTCTCTTGAGATTGCTTCATTGTTTGCCACTCCTACAGGTCAATCCGTATTGAAACATTTGCGCTCTATCACGATTGAAACCGTGACAGGTGCCAATGTTTCTGACGCTGAACTCCGTCATCTTGAGGGTCAGCGGTATCTTGTCGGTCTTATTGAGCGGCGTATCAAACATGCAGAAAAGGTAAAAGTTAATGGATGAAGCAGATAATGTGGAAGTAGCCGAGACTACAGAAGCACCTGTAGACGCACGCCCTGAGTGGTTGCCTGAAAAGTTTAACTCACCAGAGGATTTGGTTACGTCTTACTCAAACCTAGAAAGCAAGCTGGGCAAGGGTGAGGAAGAACTACGCAAAACAATTACCGAAGAATTGCATCAGGAAAAGTGGGCTGATCGCCCTGCAACTGTTGGTGACTATCAACTGCCTGACTCAATAGATGAGCAGGAAGCTGTTGGTAACGAGTTGCTTGATTGGTGGGCAGGACATGCTTTTGAAAATGGATATGGGCAGGAGATGTTTGCCAAAGGCATTGAGATGTATACGAATGCAATCAATGCGCACCTGCCAGATCTTGATGCTGAGAAAGATAAGCTAGGCGAGAATGCTGATGCCCGTATCGAAGCTGTGCAGCTTTGGGCTGGTAAGTTCTTTGATGAAGGACAGCTTGAAGCATTAGAGCGTCTTGGCGAAACAGCTACAGGGATTGAGGTGCTTGAGAAAGTAATGGGCGTTATTAACTCTACTGGCGTTGCTGGCAGTGTTGAGTCTGCGGCTCAACTCAATGAAGCAGAGCTTAGATCAATGATGCTGGACCCAAGATATCATCAGCAAGGAAAGCGTGACCCAGCCTTTATCAAGCAGGTGCAGGATGGTTTTGCGCAGCTTTACAGGTGAAGGCCAGTATAACGAATTAACGATTGTCAAAGCTGACGTTCAACATGCTGGTGAGTTACAGCATAAGCTGCGCAACAGTGACATTCGTGAATGTTTAATTAATGGTGCAACGCCGTGGCGTGCGTTGCATCAACCTCTCGGCATCCAAGGTGCTGAGACATACGCAGTGACCAATGACAAAAGCACCATAGCAATGTTTGGCACTGTGCCTTTGGCTAATGAAGGCGAGTCTGTTGGCTCTATCTGGATGCTTGGCAGTCAAGAGTTACACAATCATTTTCGCACCTGGATTCGCATCACAGGCCCAGTGTTTGATTACTTCCTGACCAAGTATGACATCGTAGAAAACATAGTGCCGATTGAGCATGATGACACAATAAAGCTGCTTACCCTAAGCGGCTGCATGTTTTCCAGAACACCTACGATCATCAATGGCTACGCATGTTTAAGATTTGTGCGTTGTGTCGATCATATCACCGTGTCATTTGAGGAAGATGAAAGGCCCGCATCTAACTGATGGCCCGCAAGGATAACCATGTGACGAGCGAAGCGGATAACCCTGATCGTTGTAACTTTTAAATCGAGGACTTAAAAATGGCGTCTAGCATTGATACCGCCTTTATTAAGCAGTTCGAGTCCGAAGTACACATGGCTTATCAGCGTATGGGTTCTAAACTGAAGAACACCATCCGTAATAACAATGTGTCTGCAAGCGTTGCACGCTTCCAGAAGATCGGCACTGGTTCCGCTTCAACTAAATCTCGCAATGGTTCTGTAACACCTATGGAGCTTGCGCACACAACCGTAGAGGTCACAATGACCGACCACTACGCAGCCGAGTACATCGACAAGCTGGATGAACTCAAGACTAACATTGATGAGCGTCAAGCTGTGGCAACATCTGCTGCTGCTGCTCTTGGTCGTAAGACTGACGAGATCATCTATGCTGCAATGGATGCGGGTGCTAACTCCACTCAGATTCATGACACTAGCGGTGCTATCGAAAAGGCCGACTTGCTCACATTGTTTGAAACAATGGGTGTCAACGATGTGCCGGAAGATGGGCAGCGTTATATCGCAATGAACCCTAAAGGATTTGCTGATCTGTTCCTGATCAACGAATTCGCTTCATCTGACTATGTTGGCGACCAGAACCTTCCATACGCTGGTGGCATGACAATGAAGTCATTTCTGGGTTTCCAGATCTTCTCAACCTCAGCAGTAACCGCTGGTAAGAATATGGCTTACCACAACAATGCTGTTGGTCTTGGTGTAAACGCTGATGTTTCGACAGAAGTGAACTACATCCCTGAGAAGGTATCTCACCTAACCACATCCATGATGAGCATGGGCGCAGTCGTTATCAACGACAACGGCGTCTATGAAGTCTTGGACAACAACACATAAGGGGAGGATTGAATGGCTTATTCTGCATCTGGTCTAACTCGTATGACAGGTGGTGGCGGTCATAACCTTTGGTTCTATGACTCCACTGATGCTCTGAGTGCAGTACGCGCATCAGGATACTTCAATGACGCAGCAAGCATGATGAATGTTGGTGACGTTGTTTTTGTATATGATAGTGATGCTCCAACCATGGGTATCTCTGTTGTGCTTTCAAACACAGGGTCCGTTGTAGACATTGCTGATGGCACTGCCATTACAATGACTGACAGCGACTAAAGGAATGGGGGAAGGTACAAACCTACCTTCCCCTAGCTCTACATGGCATCAACAGTAGCAAACTCAGCTATAGACATTGCGGCACGCGCTCTCACCCTGATTGGCGCGAACCCTATTACTTCGTTTGATGACGTAAGTACCGAGGCATTGATTGCCAACAATATGTATGAGGATATGGCACAGGCTGCTTTGGTGAATACAAGGTGGCGTTTTGCTACCAACCAAGCACAACTTAATCTTCTGAGCGATACACCAACTGGTCGCTTTGATCGTGCGTATCAGTTGCCTAGCAATCTGCTTATGCTTCATGCGGTTACGGTCAACGACAACATCATCGAATACAGCATTTACGGTGACAAGATCTTTACCAATACATCTGCATCAGATGTGGTGATTGCTGACTATACATTCCGCGCTAATGAAATTGATTGGCCTTCCTACTTTACTTTGGCTGTTGAGTATCAGTTAGCCAGCGTCTTTGCATCTTCGATTGCAAGGGATGATGGGCTTACCAAACTGATGGATGACAAGGCTGAGTTCCTAATGGCTAAGGCACGCAACCTAGATGGGCAGCAGCAGACTACACGCAGGCTGGTAGTAAACAGGTTTAAGACTGAAAGGTTAAGCTGATGGCACGCATCAGGGTTCCTTTGACTAGCTTCGATTACGGAGAGGTTAGTCCGTCATTGCGTGCAAGGACTGATGCCAATGTCTACGCTCACGCAGCCGAAAGGGTGCGTAATTTTTTTATCAAATCAGAGGGCGGGCTTGTAAGACGCACAGGCACAAAGGCATGGCAGACAGTCACGCTGACGCCCTCTGGTTCAGCCACAAGACCGCAGATCAGGCTTGAACCATTTATCTTTTCTGATGATGAGAAATACATAGTTTCTTTTGAAGCAGGAAAGATTCTTGTCTATCAACTTGATCCAAGCAGCAACTATGATCCTACGCTGGTGCAAACGATTACACAGACTACAACGGGTGTTAATCTTCCGTGGTCACAGTCTGAGGTTGAGCAGCTAACCTATGCACAGCAGGGTGATGTTATGTTCATTGCCCATACCAAGTATCCGATTGTGAAGCTGGTGCGCACAGGACTGACATCATTCCAAGTTGAGTATTTCGCATTTGAAACCTCAACAGATGGCAACACAACCTTCCAACCGTATCACTCATTCCAAGCAGCAGGTGTAACCATTGCTGCTAATGGAACGACTGGCTCTGGTGTCACGTTGACAACTAGCGTTGCTCATTTCGTATCAGGCCATGTTGGCACAACATTCTTGATTGGAGACACAGATGTTACAATCACGGCTGTCACAAATGGCACAACAGCTACAGGGACTATCAAAGGAACTCTCAGGCATCAGCTTGCAATCGATGCTCTTGAGACAGTTGAGGGTAGTGACAAGGTTCTTGTCACGCATGCCCTTCATGGTCTCGCTCCAAGTGGTTCAATTACTATTGACCGTGCTGCTGCCGTTGGCGGCATTGCTGCGTCGAACATCAACGGCGCTCGTACAATATCAGCAATCATTGACGAAAATACTTACGAAATAACAGCAGCAGCAAGCGCATCATCTAGTGCTGTAGGTGGTGGTTCTCCACGCATTGCCACGGGCGCAGCAACAACGGAGTTTGCCGAACAGGCTTACTCTGCCGTTCGTGGCTACCCTGCTGCTGTTACCTTCCATGAGGGCAGGCTTTGGTTTGCTGGCTCTCAAGCGCAGCCCTCTCATATCTGGGCATCAAAGAGCAACAGGTTCTTCAACTTCGATGTAGGTGATGGCAATGACGATGATGCAATCGATATCTCGGCGGCAGTCGGATCGTTTAACCAGATACGCCATCTTGTATCTAATCGTGATCTGCAAGTGTTTACTAGCGATGCTGAGTTCTATGTTCCAGCCTTTGCAACCACGCCTGTAACACCTGCTACTGCTCAGGTAAAAAGACAGACACCATTTGGCTCTTCTTTTGTAACACCGCGTCCGTTTGATGGAGCAACGGTTTACATCCAAGCCAGTGGTAATGCAGCCAGAGAATATATCTTTAGTGACTCAGAAGGCGCGTATGTCTCAACAGATATCTCTGTCTTGTCATCTCATCTGATAGTCAATCCGTTTCAGCAATGCACTGTCAAAGGTGCATTGGATAAACCAGAGAGCTTTGCGTTCTATGTAAATGATGATGGCACCATTGCTTTGTTCTACTCCATGCGTGGTGACAAGAAAGCTGGCTGGGCGTTGTGGAATACAAATGGCAAGTTCCATTCTATTTGTGCTGTTGGTGATCGCCTGTTCTGCATTGCCGAGCGTGACAATGGGTCAGGCTCACAGGCTTTCTTCCTAGAAGAGTTCCAAGCATCAATGCCAATGGATTACTGCAATCAGTACAGCAACGGTTCTAATGCCACGGGTGTGTTTACCGTAAGTTCTAACTTTGCAAACGGTGCCGTGGTGAAGGTGGTCAGCGGGTCTGACTATGTTGGTGAGTTCACAGTCGCCAGCGGTAAGGTCGATGTAACTGCGGTAGATTCCTCCCTGACCTCAGCTTACATCGGCTACGCCTTTACCCCGCAGCTAAAGACACTGCCTGTTGATGGTCAGATATCCAATGGCCCACTAAGCGGCAAGCGCAGGCGCGTTACTTCTGTAATCCTGGACTTGCAGGAAACACTGTCTGTGTCTGTCGATGGCACAGATCTGATCGTGCGGAATGTGAATGATGATATGTCATCATCCAGAACAGCTATTAGCGGCAAGCGCGAGTTCTTTGTGCTGGGCTTTGATCGTGATCCTTCAATAACCGTATCGCAAAGCGTGCCGCTTGGCTTGCAGATTAACGGTATGATTATGGAGTTGGCTTACTGATGAATCCATATCTGATTGGTTTACAAGCATTTGCTACACTTCAAGGAATGCGCTCTGCGAAAAGTGAGGCACGGCTACAGCAGCAGCAGCTTGATCAAGAGGCCAAACAATTAAAACTGCGTGGCATTGAAACTCATAATGCACGCATGCGTGATCTTGATGTTGCTCTGTCAACAAATGCTGCTGTGTCTGCATTCCAAGGCAGGAGTGACAGAAGCCTCGATGCAATCAACAAACGCTTACGCGCTGATGCTGCTACTGATGTTTCACGTTCCGCATCTAATGTTGCGCAACAAATATCGCAGTTGAGATTTGCACAAGGCATTGCAGGCGTAAGAGGTAAGAACAAAGCCAGAGCTATTTTACTAGATGGCCTGAGTTCTGGTTATTCCAATCACCTTCGTTTCAAAGATGTAGAGGGGTCATAGGATGGCTGGGATTATTAGATCAAAAGGCCCACAAACATTCAGTGCGCAGATACAGCCTGTAAACACAAACACTGGCTCTGATCTTGTTATCAATGCTCTGCAACGCGCAACCAATCGTTTGAATGACTCGCTTTACAAAGAGTCTGTAACTGAGCAGCAGGAACTTGGTCGGCAAGTAGCAACAAAAGCACCAATAAGAAATGAGCAAGGTGAACTTATTTTTGAAGATGTAACGGCTGATCTTAGCCGTGTAGCGCGTAATTCAGCGCGTCCTATTCTTGAGCGTAACTATGGCATTGCGTTCAGCCAAGATGTGAAGAATGCACTAAATGATATTCGCACTAAATCTAAAACAGCAGCAGAGTACGATCTGAAATCAAAAGCTGCTTTGGATGGTTTGCTTGCTGGCGTGCCAGATGACTTTGCACATCTAGGTAAAGCAGTGATGGAAAACACTGCTGCTGATATTCAGATACAGCACAAATATGCAATGCAGCTTGATGAAGCGCGTGCGCAAGATCGTATCGCTCTTGAGAACTTGCAGCTTATGTATCAGGACAACGCGGATACAGTGGCTTCATTGATACGAGGTGGTGACATTGGTGGTGCTGCTGCAATGCGTGATGCCATCATCAATGATCTAAATGAAACAGGCACAGAAGATGGCCTTACTGATCAGAACATCAGGGCTATCCGCAATGAAGTTGATCGCGCCTACTTTGGCACTCTAATTCAAGCTGAGTCTGAATATCTGTTAAGCCAAGGTAATTTTGAAGCTGTTGAGGCAATGGCAGCAGCATTACATTCTGGCACTGTTATCAATGTAGGAGATCTAAAAGACTACAAAGCTGATGAGAAAATGCAGCTTATGGATGGTCAGCAAACCCTTGTTGATATCGGGTTCGATCAAGACACCATAAACCAGATACAAGACCCTGATGTAAGGCAGGCATTGGCAGGCGATTTACGCGTGTCAATTAATGGATATGCAGAGCGTCAACGAGCGCAGGCAGAAGGTATTGCTATTGCCAGAGTGGCAAATGATGTTGCTCAAGGGCTGACTGTTGTTGGGCAGAAAAATGAAAAGCGTCTTGATGCTTGGTACTCAAGTGTAGGCATTGATCCAAAGCAATGGGCATCTGCTGAAACATTACA
>Ga0070747_1001042_pt1 | contig 13766 bp, 24 predicted proteins | sample VirMetDEL_Mar_31_FD_77321 | JGI IMG/M metagenome (GOLD analysis project Ga0070747, IMG submission 77321) | Aqueous microbial communities from the Delaware River and Bay under freshwater to marine salinity gradient to study organic matter... | ecosystem: Environmental > Aquatic > Marine > Coastal...
AGCATCCGGCGCAAATGCGAGTGCGTGGATTGTTGTGTGCCTCCGCTATGCGTTCCGAAACTTTATGTCGGGGCATGTTGACATTTTCTTGAACGACGCGCCCGCAAACGACACAATCATATTCGATAAATGGCCCTCGAACTTCACTCATTTCTCTGTCTCCAATGCTGCGCGGGCAACCATAGCCGCCTCAGATATATCAACAGAACCTTCGTCTATTTCCTTCAAAGCCTCCCGCAGTCGATTGTTCTCTGCTTCTAGGGCTTGATGAGTGTCTCTATGGACGTACTGTCTTAAATCTACTTTATCTATAGCCCATATAAACTCTGGTGCTTTGTCAGTCATTCTCTGTCTCCCTATCCGCTCATCACTATGGACGTGCCATCGAAGCCGCAGTATTGAAACCGATCACGCCAAGCCTCTACCTCGGCTTTCAGCTTTTCCCGCTCTGCCTTAACCTTCTCGCCGTGCCTCTCAAGCGTCTGCACTGCGTGTGTCATGCTGGATAGCTGGTTCAGGGCTTCATCACGCTCTGCCTCAAGTTCAGCGATGCGGGAAGTCAGTTGGCTCACCTTCTCCATCTCATTCCTCATAGGCGAAAACATCAATCTGCCTCCTTCAAAGCTTTTGAGACGGCCATGCAAGCTTCATTTATTCTGCCAGCATTTACGCCGTACAACGCGCTCAAAGTCTGTTGTGGAATATGCTCGCAGTGATATGCCCAAGCCACGCGAACTTTGTCCTCGAAGGATAGCGATCTCGCATTTGGCGGTCTTTTCCGCGTGATGGTGTTTTTATTGGTCATCGCTGTGCCTCCACATAGCCGTCCAACAGGTCAGTAAGCCGCTTGACCTCCTGCCGTAGCGCGTCGTTGTCTGACTGCAGTTTGGTAATCTTTCCCCGCATGTCGGCTGTGCTTTCAGCTTCGGCGGCGTATAGCCCAGCCCACTGGTTGCACTCTTCCTCAAGCTTTTCGAGGGTGGTCAATTCCTTATCGGTCATAAATATGTTCCATATAACTTTTAGTGGATTGTTGTTCGCACATCATCGTGGATTGGCATCGTGTACCAATTGCCGTCGAGGTCAGGCCCAGCCACACAAGCGATGGCTTCGTCCAAGTCATCCGTGTCTTGGCCATCAATATCCATAAACCTGACAATCTCTATCGGCTCACCGTCCATTAAGATGATGAGTCGCGTATTGGGGTTCAGGTATTGGGCGAACAATGGCTTTGCTCCGAGGTTCGTGGAGAGTCTTCCAAAAGGAAGTAAAGCTGGATGAGCGAGCAGGCAAATACTCAGCACCTCTCCTCCTGACGTTATGCAGGCTCAGGCGCTGGTTGCAAGCTGTACTCCTCGCGAAACCGAGACACGGCTTCCTCCCAGCTTCTTATTGCATCGGTGTGCTTGCCGCCTTCATTAGATTGCACCGAGACCAACCAATCGGTTGCCGACTTCAATTCTTCTACAGCATTCAGTTCTTTACGAGACATCTTGCCTCTCCTTTCTGATTGACACCTCGATACCATAGCTATATCCTCTGTCCTTGTCAAAGACTTTGATACAGGCCGCGCGCTACGCCGTGTGGTGATTTTAAAATCCGAATGCCAAGGGGGCTAAAATGGATATTCAGCTTAATGCAGTAAAACTACAGCCAGTTGTTGCGGAGGTGGAGATTAAGAATGTTGTTAACCGACCACACCCGAATGGGGTGGACTTTGTTCCAACAGCCGCGTTTGGAGTTCGCGTTGATAATGGGGAAGAGGTGTTCGTCACAGGGAAATGCGCACAGGCCATAGTCCCGGAGAACGGTGAGATTATAGAATTTTCAATGAACGTAAACGACAAGTGGCAGAGGGGCGAAAGCAACTGCAAGTGGTTTGCGTATTATGCACATGTCGATGAGGAAGGGGAGGCCGAGGTGCAACTGGATATCGAAGACTACATTGGCACAAGGGATAGCACCAAGCGCAACACGCCTAAGCGATACGACGAGGAGTATGTGAAGGCTGCTAGGTTCATTGACGCTGGTGGTGTCTGGACTGTCATGGGCTTGGCCAACGCTATCCTTGGGTCATCGTACACAACCACATCAGGAATGAGTGCGGCGCATAAAAATATCATGGCTTCGCTCAACCAGTATCTTGTGAAGCGTCACCGGGATGGCACAATAGCCCGCGTGGAAATTCGGAAGGCCGCCGATCAGGAGAAGGTAAGCTATGTCTTTTACACGGCTCACGCTGAAATGCTGGCCGAGGCATTGAGGTCTTCAAAATGAGCGTTCAGGAATTTGACGACGAATTGTTGGACGCGATTGCCAACGACTACGTGACTGAAGCGGAGATGGGCAATCAGCTTATGATGTCATCAATCAACGATAGGTGCTGGCCGTATGTGGCTGGCCTTATGCTGATGAGCAAAAGTTACAAAGAACTTTCCACCCACCCCGATATACAGTTGTTTATCAGGCGGATATTGGCAGACTGGGGTGAGGAGTTTCCCCATGAGTTCTGGGAAGGTCTTGATCAGACGGAAGGACTGAAGGTCGCGGCAAGCGCGATCAAAAGGTACAACAAGGTGAAGACTGGAACAGTAGATGGCGAAAGCCGATGAGAATACAGCGTGGTCACGATCAGTGAAAGCGCTGTTAAAGCAGGGGTACGGTGTCGAAGACGTCGCCGTATTCCTTAATTGTGATGCTCAGCACGTCCGCAATGAAGTTAGTATTTACAGGGACGAAGGTAGGCTGGGCGAAATAACCTACAAGCGAAGGATAGACAAATGAAGAACATTTTATTGATGGCACCGTTTGCGCTTCTTGCGTGTGCGCAGCCAGAACCAATCACCGACTACAACGCACCATACTTGGGAGGGAAAGGTGACGTAGCGGTAGTGGTATCAGCACAGCCTGAGCCACGCCCTGAATGGCTGAGATGCCCACAGTCCACACCAAGCTGGCCTCGTGGCCTATACAGGGCAGGAACGGACCCTCTCCCAGCGTGTAGGGACCGAGACCGTCCGCTTCCTCCACCACCCCCACCTCCACCGCCATCGTGCGAGAGCGAGTGTCCACCACCTCCGCCACCTCCGCCACCACCTCCACCGCCGGGCTGTAAGGGCCACTGTCCACCTCCACCTCCACCTCCACCACCACCACCACCTCCACCTCCACCACCACCTCCACCAGATGGCGACAACTCAGATGCCAACGGGAAAGATGGCAACAAGCATGACCGTGAAGACTTCACGCATGAAGGAACTGAGACTGCTGAAGGCAAGAAAGAAGACTAAAACATAAGTTGCGGGGGCTGCTGGTGATCATAGAAACTATCTTCTGGATCGCTGCAGTCCTCGTAGCAGTTTCAGTTTATTACAACATCAAGGGAGAATAATATGGATGAGAAGCCGGGAATGTTTCGGTCGTGGGGCCAAGCATTAAAAGTGATTGCACCGATTGTGATAGGGTGGGTGATACTTTTGTGGGTGATAATCCTGTGATTATGTCTGAAAAATATGTCTTCATCAGAAACCCAAAGACTGCATCAACCTCATGGGCAAACAGCCTGCAAAGCGTAGACCCTCAAGCGCATCGCTTGGGCGGCCCGCACAACATACTGCACGATACGATGAAGGAACTCCCAAAGGTCAGGGCAGTCGTCGTGCGCAACCCATACGACCGGATTGTCTCTTTGTGGTTTGGTCAGGGCGCTCCGGGAAACATGCTGTCGTGGCTGACGAAGAAGTCAGAAGAGCCTTCGGGGCCGGGGCTGGACATCATGCGTGTTCCGCAGATGGCTTGGGCCAACCAGTGCAACAGAGTCATGCGCTTTGAAAACATTGAGCATGAGTATGAGGACTTCTGTTTGCTCGTAGGGCTTGACCATAAGCCATTGATGTTTAAGAATAAGTCTGATGGCAGAGATGGCGCTCATTATCGTGATGTGCTGAGTTCTGTCACAAGGAGGATTGTGGAGGACAGGTTTGCGCCAGACTTCTACAGATTTAAATACGAGTGGTGACAACAATGGCAGAACACAATGGCTCTGGAAACCTTGAGAAGTTCCAGAACGCTTTCACTAATTCTATGCCCGGTGACATAATCATATACCATATTGGCCGATCCCTTCGCGGGCCATCAGGACAGCATGCGTATTACCTTTATGAAAAAGGCATGGTTGAACTGACCCAACGCAGGGCGAGAAGGGGGAAGGGCATCTTTGAATACCTTGCGATAAGGACAAAGAGGCACCGTCATGAGCAGTTGATCCCGCTGAAGGCGTATCAAAGGCCGAGGATAGAATGATTGTAGGCAAAGACTACATCTTCGTTGAGAACCCGAAGACGGCAAGCAAGTCTGTCAGGGAGGTTCTGCTGGCCGCTGGAGGCGTTGAACACGGACACCAGCACTTTTCTATCCGTGAGTTTGACTCACTTCAAAAGAAACGGCTTAGGGCTGTGGTCGTCCGCAACCCGTTTGATCGGCTGGTGTCGGGGTGGCACTACGCCACGAAGGGGGAAGGTGACTTTAATGCTTGGGTCATGGGCTTGGATTGGGTGGTAGCACCGGGGATCGACTTTAAGCGCACGTCACAACTCCACTGGACCTGCCAGTGCAACTTTGTGATGCGCTTTGAAGAACTCCAGAGCGGGGTGTCCAAGTTGTCCGAGCGTATCGGCATCGAAAAGCAAGAACTGCCACACCTCCACAAGAGCCAAGACCGGAAGGCATACCAAGAATATTACAACGAAAAGGCTAAGGCTGCGGTCTCTGACCGATTTGCAATGGACCTCCTGAAATTGGATTATCGTTTCTAGTTTGCGTTGGTCGTTCAAAAAGTTACATATAACAAATGGATGATACCGAACTTCTTGAAGTCTGGCAGGCTGCCGAACATCTCCCCGCCAATGAGCGCAAGGAGGTTATGAAGCTAATTCAGGTGATCAACGACAAGCGATCCCTTGAGAAGGCTAAGGACAAGTTCATGCCTTTCGTGGAGCATGTCTGGCCGGGGTTCATCGGTGGGCGACACCACAAGATCATGGCCGAGGCTTTCGAGAAGGTGGCCCGTGGGGAACTGAAGCGCCTGATAATTAACATGCCTCCACGTCATACAAAGTCTGAGTTTGCATCATACCTTCTCCCGGCTTGGTTCCTTGGCCGCGACCCGTCAAAGAAAATCATTCAGGCATCGAACACCGCCGAACTGGCTGTTGGCTTCGGACGTAAGGTCAGGAACCTTGTGGATAGTTCCGACTACAGGGAGATATTTCCTGACGTTCACCTGCGCGCTGACTCAAAGGCTGCTGGTCGGTGGAACACAAACGAGAACGGCGAATACTTCGCTGTCGGTGTTGGCGGCGTCATGACTGGTAAAGGCGCTGACGTCCTGATCATTGATGACCCTCACAGCGAGCAGGAGGCGGCTCAGGGCGAGTTTAACGCTGACGTCTATAACAAGGTCTACGAGTGGTACACATCAGGCCCCAGACAGCGTCTACAGCCGGGTGCTGCGATTGTCGTGGTTATGACGCGCTGGTCACTACGTGACCTTACCGGGCAGATTATGAAGAAGTCTGTCGAGACGGATAAAGGGGAACACTGGGAGGTGATCGAACTTCCAGCGCTCATGCCTTCTGGCGAGCCTCTGTGGCCTGAGTTCTGGTCCCAGAAAGAACTGGAAGCCCTGCAGGAAGAACTGCCGCGGCCCAAGTGGAACGCCCAGTACCAGCAGAACCCCACCTCTGAGGAGGGCGCTTTGATCAAGCGTGAGTGGTGGCGCAAGTGGACGAAGCCAAACATGCCGCAGTGCGAGGGGATCATTCAGTCATGGGACACCGCGTTCCTGAAGACGCAGCGATCAGACTATAGCGCGTGTACAACTTGGGGCATCTTCTATGGCCCGAATGATCAGGGAGTAACGGTGCCACAGTTGATCCTTCTGGACGCCATGAAGGAGAAGATGGAGTTCCCGGAACTGAAGCAGCAGGCATATCGGAATTGGGTTGAGTGGGAGCCGGATCAGATTGTTGTGGAGAAGAAGGCGTCCGGTGCGCCGCTTATCTTTGAACTGAGAGCGATGGGCATTCCTGTGCTGGAGTTCGCTCCATCCAGAGGGCAAGACAAAGTGGCCCGCGTAAATGCAGTGACTGATCTTTTTGCTTCTGGTATGGTCTGGGTGCCTGACGGCAGAAAGTGGGCTGATGATGTGATCGAAGAGTGCGCCGCATTCCCCGCTGGCGAACATGATGACTACGTTGACAGCATGACTCAGGCTTTGCTGAGGTTCCGCCAAGGCGGATGGATCAGAACAGATATGGACGAGGATGAAGTCCAGAGCATGCGGCAAGTAAGGGAATACTACTGATGGCAATCGAACGCAGACTTGAAACTCCAGAACCAGAAGAAATCATGGACGCTGAGATTATCGAAATTGATATCATCATGCCGACTGATGAGATCATGGAAGAGTTCGATGAAGACGGTGACGGCATCGTTGAAATCCCGCATGACGCAAACCTTGCAGATTACATTCCTGAAAAGGAACTTGCTGACATCTCAGGCATGCTTCGCGAAGAGTTCGAGGCAGACCGTCGATCACGCTCAGAATGGGCAGACGCCTATGTGAAGGGCATGGACCTTTTGGGCATGAAGATCGAAGACAGGAACCAGCCTTTCGAAGGCGCGTCCGGCGTCTTCCACCCGGTTCTCACAGAAAGCATCATCCGCTTCCAAGCACAGGCCATTGACGAACTGTTCCCAGCGTCAGGTCCGGCGAGAACAAAGATTGTCGGCAAGCGCACGCCAGAGAAGCTGAAGCAGTCTCAGCGCGTCGAGGCTGAGTTGAACTATCAATGCACCGAAGAGATGAGCGAGTATCGCGACGAAACGGAGCAAATGCTGTTTCACCTTCCGATGGCTGGCTCCGCCTTCAAGAAGGTTTATTACAACCCACTCTTCGAACGCCCCGCTGTTCCATTTGTCCCAGCAGAAGACATTGTTGTGAACTACGGTGCGAATGATCTGCAGAACGCTGCGCGCATCACTCACGTCATGAAGAAGACAGGGGATGAACTGGAGGAACTGCAGGATGCAGGCTTCTACCGAGACATCGACATCGCCGCACCAGCGCCTGAGTTTACGGACATTCAGCAGAAGTATGACGAGATTGCAGGGGAAGAGAACCCCGGCATGGTTTCGGACGACCGCCACACGCTTCTTGAAATCCACACGAACCTGAAGCTGTCAGACGATTACAACGATGGAGACACTCTGGCTCGTCCATACGTTGTGACCATCGACAAGTCGTCTGGTATTGTTCTGTCGGTTCGCAAGAACTGGGAGGAGGATGACACGCGCAAGCGCAAGATGATGCACTTCGTCCATTACAAATACCTCCCCGGCCTCGGCTTCTACGGTACGGGACTGATCCACCTTCTCGGCGGATTGACCAAGACAGCAACAGCATTGCTGCGTCAGCTTATTGATGCTGGCACATTGGCCAACCTCCCCGCTGGTCTGAAGTCTCGCGGTCTTCGCATCAAGGGCGACAACACTCCGTTCCAGCCCGGTGAGTTCAGGGACGTCGATGTCCCCGGCCAGCGTATTCAGGACAGCATTACATTCCTGCCATTCAAGGAACCGTCAGCCGTTCTGTACAACCTGCTCGACAAGGTGACGACAGAAGCGCGCAAGATTGGCTCCGTTGCAGAGAGCGACCTTGCCAACATAAGCGGTGAAATGCCCGTTGGAACGACATTCGCCCTGCTTGAGCGTGAGCAGAAGGTTATGAGTTCCGTTCAGGCCCGCCTCCACGCAGCGCTGAAGAAGGAACTGCGTCTGGTCGCCAAGGTGATTGGCGAGTTCATGGGGCCGCAATACGCATACGACGAAGATGAAGAGTTTGACCGGAGCGTTGACTTCAGCAGCAAGGTTGACGTCATCCCGGTATCAGACCCGAACGCCAGCACGGCAGCCCAGCGCGTTGTCTCCTATCAGGCAGCACTGCAGCTTTCTGCACAGGCACCTCAGTTCTACAATCAGGCGATGCTTCACAGGCAGATGCTTGAGACCCTTGGCATTGAGAACGCAGATCAGATCGTTCAGCTTCCAGAGGACATCACGGCCAAAGACCCTGTCACAGAGAACATGGCCATCCTCAATCAGGAGGCGGTTCAGGCGTTCCAGTATCAGGACCATGAGAGCCACATCCGTGTCCACATGGCCGCGGCTCAAGACCCGAAGATCATGCAGATGGTAGGGCAATCTCCGTTCGCTGAAGCCATCATGGCTGCGATGTCGGCTCACGTCACTGAGCATATCGCGTTTGAATACAGAAAACAGATTGAGAAAAGCCTTGGTGTTCCGCTTCCCGCTGCAAATGAAGAACTCCCAGAGGAAGTCGAGATCAAGGTTTCGCAACTTGCGGCAGAAGCTGCAGATAAGCTTCTTGGGCGCAACAAGCAGGAAGCTGCACAGATGGAGCGGAAGAGGCAGGAAGAAGACCCGCTGACCCAAATGCAGAAAGAGGAACTTGCGATCAAGCGTCTGGACGTCGAGAAGCGGCATGAGCGCGAGATGATGAAGATACAGCAGGATGGCGTATCCAAGGGCGCAAACTTCCAGCATATGCAGGAGCGCCTTGAGAGCGAGGAGCAGCGCGCGGCTGCCCGCCTCAACCTTGACGTTGCGAAAGAGCAGGCTGTTGAGTTTAAAGATGGCGTTGCAAGCAGCATCAAGATGGCTCAGGAAATTGCAAACGACCTGAGGCAGAAGCAGTACGAAGGCAAAGAGGTGAACATTGTAGACAAGGGCAATTCCGATGGAACCTGAGATGCTTGATGCGTTGATCCGTGACATCAAAGCACGGATCGAAGCCCTCACAGAGCAGCTTACACGGAACCAGTGTGATACCCTTGGGGACTACAAGTTTGTCGCCGGGGGTATCAAGGAACTGATGATGATCCTGCAAAACCACGAAGAGTACGAGAAGAAATTTCTTGAAGATTGAAAGGTTCCATGTAACTTTCCGGCCATCGTGGTAGGTCCACGCTGGTTACGGCGAACCTTAATCGCTGCAAGGAAGTCTAATGTATTCGACGGAAGTCGCAGACAAGCTGCGGGATCAGCTTAAACTCCCAGAGCCAGTTGGCTACAAAATCCTCATCGCAATGCCAGACGTCAACGCAGCGACGAAAGGCGGCGTTCTCCTCCCAGACGAACTGAAGCAACGAGAAACAACGGCGTCAATCATTGGCCTCGTCGTCGGTCTCGGCCCATCCGCATACAAGGACAAGGAAAAGTTTCCTGATGGTCCATACTGCGAGAAGGGTAACTTCGTGGTGTTCCGGTCTTACTCAGGAACCCGCTTTAAGGTTGGAGACACAGAGTTCCGATTGATCAATGACGACAGCATCGAAGCTACTGTCGATGATCCAACAGGATTTGAAAGGGCTTGATTATGGGCGAAGCACAAAAAAAAGAAGACCAGATTGAGGACGACGATCAGGAAGTAGAAGTTGAGTCATCTGGCGATGATGACTTTGAACTGGAGATTGTAGACGATACGCCGGAGGAGGACCGAGGTCGCGCACGTCGCGCTGAAGGCGCAGAGCCTGAAATCCCAGACGACGATGAAATTGAAAACTACAGCGAGTCGGTCCAGAAGCGGATCAAGAAGCTGAAGTACGAGTTTCACGAGGAGCGTCGGGCCAGAGAAGAGGCCAGCCGACTTTCGGACGAAGCCATCGCACAGGCTCAGCGGGCCACACAGGAGGCAGAGCGCCTTCGCAAGATGGTGAACGAGGGACAGACAGTCTTGTACTCTCAGGCAGAGGGTCGGGTTGAAGCGCAACTGGCGGCAATCAAACGCGAGTACAAGGAAGCTTATGAAAGCGGGGACAGCGACAAGCTGCTTGAAGCGCAGGAAAAGCTTAGCACACTGCAGAACGAAAAGTACCGTCTGACGCAGTACAAGTCTCAGCCGCAGCAGCAGCGGCAGCCACAACAGCAGCCAGCGCAGCAGCCACAGCAGCGACCTCAAGCGCCGAAGCCCACTGCCAGCGCTCTTGAGTGGGCGGAGAAGAATACGTGGTTCCAGAAAGACCCAATGATGACATCATTCGTCTATGGCGTTCATCAGGATTTGGTTCAGAACAAAGGCGTTCAACCAGACACTGATGAATACTATCGACAGATTGATAAAAACATGAGAAAAAGGTTTCCAGAAAACTTTGAGGAAGTGTCAGGCGATCCATCTCCTCGAAAGGCTACCGTGGTGGCCCCGGCGAGCAGAAGTTCGTCAAAGAAACCACGCAAAGTTCGCCTAACGCAGACGCAGGTCTCCCTCGCCAAGAGACTTGGATTAACCAACGAACAATACGCGGCGCAATTAATGAAGGAACAGGGCTAATGGCTGATCGCAAACCACGACAAACAGAGACCCGGCAGGCTGATGAGCGCAAGCGCACATGGCAGAGACCGGAACTTTTGCCGACGCCTGACGCTGAAGATGGTTACGTGTTCCGGTGGGTCCGCACTTCTATCGCGGGAACATCAGACACGAAGAACGTCTCATCCAAATTCCGTGAAGGCTGGGAACCAGTCAGAGCGGGAGATTACCCTGAACTTAAAATCGTGAGTGATTTAGACTCACGCTTCCCTGACAACATCGAAGTGGGCGGACTGATCCTCTGTAAATGTCCTGCCGAATTGATGGAACAACGTAGACATGCACAACAGATGCAGGCTGAAGGCCAAATGCAAGCTGTAGACAATTCTTATCTGCGCCAATCTGACCCGCGTATGCCAATGCTCAAGCCTGAGCGTTCTACGCGCGTGACCTCATCCGAAAGCTGAATACAGCTTTTATTTTGTAACGCACTAAGGAGAAGATCATGGCTACTACTGCCGCTCCATACGGGTTAAAGCCCGTAAAACGTGCTGATGGCCTGCCATATGCTGGGGCAACTACCCAGTATCTGATCGACCCCGCAGGTGAGGCAACAAACCTCTTCTACGGTCAAGTCGTTCATATTGGCGCTGATGGGTACATCGCACTTTCCGACGCAACTGGTGCCGATGGCACGACAAACGCATTTCCAACAGGCACGACCCTCACAGGTTCGCTTGGTGTGTTTGTGGGTTGCGAATATGTTGACGCCAAAGGCAAGCTGACATTCGCTCAGTATTACCCTACTGGCTACGCAGCACCAACAGGCACCTCAATCAAGGCGTATGTTGTAGACGATCCGAACGTATTGTTCCAAGGACAGATGGATGGCGCTATCGACCAGTCTGACATTGGCGCGAACACGTTCTTCGCTGCAGCGCAGAGTACATCCACTGGAAGCACTTCCACTGGAAACTCGACGTCCGCATTGGAGTCCACAACTGTTACGACGACCGCGGCTTTCCGCATCGTCTCTGCAGTTTCACCGATTGGGGACGCATTTCCTGACGTTCTGGTCAAATTCAACCTCGGATACAATAGCGCCACAAACGCTGTTGGCCTTTAAGGAGGGCTAGAACATGGCTATTTCACGCGCCCAACTTATGAAGGAACTTGAGCCGGGTCTAAACGCACTGTTCGGTCTTGAGTACCAAAAGTACACAGACGAGCATGCGGAGATTTATGAAACCGAGTCTTCAGAGCGTAGCTTTGAGGAAGAGGTAAAGCTTTCAGGCTTTGGGGCTGCCCCCGTTAAGGCTGAAGGTTCTGCGATCTCTTATGACAACGCTCAAGAGTCCTTCACTGCTCGTTACAACCACGAAACCGTGGCAATGGGCTTTTCGATCACCGAAGAGGCTGTCGAAGATAACCTCTACGACGCACTGTCGGCTCGGTACACAAAGGCTCTTGCCCGTGGCATGGCCTACACCAAGCAGGTCAAGGGCGCAGCGCTCCTGAACAGCGGCTTCACCACCTATATCGGTGGCGACGGCGTTGCTCTATTCAGCACTGCTCACCCAACCGTAGCGGGAAGCAGCAATGCCAACCGCTTGGCTACTGACGCTGACTTGAACGAGACTTCGCTTGAGCAGGCTGTGATTGATATCGCTGCCTTCACTGACGAACGTGGTCTCTTGATTGCTGCGCAGCCGCGCAAGATGATCGTTCCACCTGCACTGATGTTCGTTGCAACTCGTCTCCTTGAGACAGAAATGCGCGTCGGCACTGCAGACAACGACATCAACGCAATCAAGTCGAACGGTTCAATCCCACAGGGTTACCGCGTCAACCACTATCTGACGGACAGCGATGCTTGGTTCCTGACCACAGACGTTCCAAACGGCATGAAGCACTTCGTGCGGACTGCTATGGCGACGGGCATGGACGGGGATTTTGATACAGGGAACGTGCGCTACAAAGCCCGCGAACGATATTCCTTCGGAGTTTCTGATCCCTTGGGTATCTTCGGATCACCCGGCGCTTCCTAAGAAGTTCCACATAACTTTTGAGATGGGCGGTCTTCGGATCGCCCTTTCTTTTTGAGAAGACTTCTGTAAAGTCCTGCAAATGATAACTTTTAACCTGAGGGGATAAGCTATGCGTGAATTTCTCAAGACAAAAAAGGGAATGATGATCGGGGTGTTTGTGGTTGCAGTCATTGTTCTCGCGGTCGCTAACCAATTTCTGCAGTAACGCAGATGGCCGATTACATGAAGTTCCTGCCGCTGGTTTTGATTGCGGCTGGGCTAGTGGCCAGCGCCACCACGGCACAAATGCAGATCGGAAGCCACGGCGATGAAATCTGGGATTTGGGTGAAGGTGTCGATGAAAACGAGGAAGACATCGAATTGATCCAACGCGAGTTAATTGCGCGCCAAGGCGAAACCCGGCTGCAAGTTCAGCGGATCGAAAATGAGCAACGGTCGCAAGGTGAAGACCTTGATCAGATACTTCTTCTGCTTCAACAGCAGATGCAGGCCAACTGAAACAGACTGTTTCGTTTTTGGAAACTGCCGTGCTAGGCTTCCGGCTCCGAAACATGAAAGGGAAAAAGATGAAATACTTCTATGCAACTTTGATTGTGCTGGGGCTGGCTGTAGCCGCGAACGCGAGCGGTAAGTCAGACAACTCGTCTGAGAAATCACAGCACGTTGATGCGTGGCACGGCACAGGCAGCAACCATCAGGGCAATAACAACCCCGGTGACACGGCCTCTGACCGCCACAACTTCGACGACGCAGCCGCTGGCGGCTCAGGCAAGAACCCACCTGCTGACGAGTAGCCTCAGGCTAAGTCAGAAAACATCAACCGAAAGATAGGGAAAGACTATGACTGCTAATGCAAATACAGACCTAGACGCTGCACAATCGGCTGGGGCCACAAGCGCTGGGCAATCCGCACAGTATGACGTGGGAACCAATCGTTCTCAGGATGTGGACAAAGACACAGGCACCGACGAACGCTTTGAAGTGGCCACGGCTGACCGCAGCGACTCGTGGTTTGCGAATGGGAAGCGGACGTATGATCTGCACCAGACGCTCGACACCGACAAAATCCTGCAGGCTGGCAAGCAACAGGCAAAACTGGACAGCATCGAACTGGCAGAGCGTGAGCAGCGCATCCGTCACGTTGAGGCTGAGTTCAACCAGCGCATGCGCCACGCAGACACAAGCAACACCGTGGTCGCTGCATTGCTTGGCGACATGGCTGAAAAGCTGGAATACGTCAAAGAGAAGATGTCGAAAGCCTAATCCTGATTGGCCCCACTTCGGTGGGGTTTTTCTTTTCTCTTTCTAAAAAGTTTCATGAGACTTATACT
>Ga0070747_1001044_pt1 | contig 13760 bp, 21 predicted proteins | sample VirMetDEL_Mar_31_FD_77321 | JGI IMG/M metagenome (GOLD analysis project Ga0070747, IMG submission 77321) | Aqueous microbial communities from the Delaware River and Bay under freshwater to marine salinity gradient to study organic matter... | ecosystem: Environmental > Aquatic > Marine > Coastal...
AGTGATACAGACAAGCCTAAGCAGCCCGATCTGATAACCGCGCTAGCGCAGTACAAAGATGATTTAGCTCTATTCCATGGGCCACCGAAAATATACGTGCAAGGTAGAGTTGATGGTTTTGCGGATGGATACAATGCAGGCAAAGCCAGTGCAGAGCAGCCCGACACTGATAAGTTAAAAGCACACGCATGTGCATTTGCTGAGTATGTAACGGGGTTCCCTTTAGTCAAGCACTCTTATACTAATTTTATGGCGAAGATCGAGGAGAGTGAGTGATGAGTGACATAGCAGGAGGGATTATTTTAGGGGTGGGGGTACTTTTTGTTGCGCGTATAGCCCTGTCTATGTTCTTTGAGTGGGCTGATAGTATGGCATACAAACGTAGCCTTAAAAAGCACAGGAAGAAAGGGGAGTGAGTGATGCAGGATAAAATTCGGCTGAGTACTTACAAAAACCATAAGGGTACTTATGTGCAGGAAGTATGGCCTGAAAGCGCAGGTACTGACTACATCAAGCAAGAGCTTTACGACAAGCTGGAGGCAGACAACGAACAGCTGAAAGCCTTTGCGGGGGACGTACTTTACACTGCATTTGAAGATTGCGAGGTTGACAGCGAGTATATGCAGGCTTCAGCGCTCAAACACGGCTTGCTGAAAGAAGTGGGAAAGAGCGAGCCTTGTGGGGAAGCGTGCTTGTGCGCGGATTACGGGATTGATTTCCCAACCGGCTGCTATCAGTTTACTGAGGTTATAGCCACACCAAAGGAGAGCACCCCATGAGTGATACAGACAAAGTCGTTTTATGTCCAGTGTGCGGCAGAAAACTAGATGACCACGCATACGTACCCGAAATGGGAGGCACCTATAGGGATGACAATTACTATGAATGTCTCGTCCACGGCCCTATTGATAAAGAATTTGTGGATGGGGTGATAAAGCACATAGCAGAGCTAGATAAACAGTTAGCTGAGTATAGAGCAATAGCTCGCGGATTGATCACGGATACACAAGACAGCTGGGCGAGAGAGAGACTCATCGTTTTGGCATTACAGGAGAGCAATAGGGAATAATTTCCCCAGAAAACCTTATATCTCTTAGTTACATTGCAACCTTCATTTACATTATGAGGTCGCAATGGACTATTCCCACCTACTCCCTTTCTGTAAAAATGAACAACAAAAGCAGTTAATAGAAACCCTCACCACTCAAGGTGGTGCCACAAAAGCTGCAAAAGAACTGGGGATCAATAAATCTAACGTAAACCGTAGACTCCTGGTAATAAAGAAACAAGCAGCCGCAGTAGGTCACGCACCTGAAGCTCAACTATCCCACCCCGTAGCTGCGGGGTATGAGCTGAAAGGCTACTCCCACTTCACTAAGACAGCAGAAGGGGAATCTATTTGGCTTAAAGCTAATCAGTCATCTGAAAATAGGGAACAACACTTTCTCGCTTTTATAGCCGGCCTCAACGAATACATCAAACCTGCAAAACCCCGGAAAGCCCAACTCAAGAAATATCACCAGGATATGGCTAATGCCATCATCATGGGAGATGCCCACATTGGCATGATTGCACATGCTCTGGAAACCTTAGACGAAGACTACACCTTAACTACTGCTACTCGTGATCTCTGTGATGCTTTTGATTACCTCGTAGACTCTGCCGCACCGTGTGAAGAAGGTTGGTTTGTAAACGTAGGTGATTTCACCCACGTTGATAATACAGCCAATACAACTACCAGTGGCACCAAACAAGACGTAGCAGCCCGACACTTTGAGGTCATGGAAGCTGCAGGCAAAGTTATGCGTTATGGCATCGACAAGATGCTCACCAAGTTCAATAAAGTGACTGTTATCAATGCCCGGGGCAACCACGACAATGACACAGCCTTCGCCCTTAATATGTATATCCAGGGAGTTTATGAGAATGAACCTCGGGTAACCGTGCAAGGTAACCGGTCTAAGTTCAATTTTATTGAGTTTGGTAAATGTCTTATTGGTGTAAACCATGGAGACAAAATTAACACTAACCGCCTCGTTGGTACCATGTCTAAATACATGGCTGAAGCATGGGGCAAAGCGGTATTCCGTCGTTGGTGGATAGGACACATTCACCACAAAACCAAACAGGAAACGGATTTCGGCTGCTCAGTCGAATCCTTTAATACCTTAGTTCCTCTTGAGTCCTGGCACTCAGCCTCTGGTTACGGAGCTGAGCGTCGCATCACCATGATCACCCTCCACAAAGAGTTTGGGGAGGTGTTTCGTATAGAACCTTCCATCCAACTAATACGGTCTATTAATGATCGCTAGGAAACTTTATGAATGCAGAAATGCCCCAAGAAAAAATCCAGGGATATTTATCCCTGGCTGGAGGTGAAAGACTGAATCTTCTTGCTCCTGAACCCTCCAAGATGAAGATCAAAGGTATTGCTTCTGCTCTCAGTAAGATATGCCGCTTCTCTGGACAAATCAGTGAGTTTTATTCTGTTGCCCAACACAGTGTCTTTGTCTCCCAACTTGTGCCTGAAGAGTATGCCCTCATAGGTTTACTCCACGATGCGACAGAAGCTTATACCGCGGATATGCCTAAGCCAATCAAGCAGTTGATGCCCGAATACGAAGTCCTGGAAGACAGGATGTATAAAGCTTTGGCCACCAAGTTCACACTCCCGCCTGTAATCCCTGAAGTAGTTCATATTGCTGATCGCATCGCAGTGATCACGGAAGCTCGAGACTTACAAAATGGGGATAACTGGAAGACCTGGTACCCCAATCTCCTACCGCACCCAGCACACGTTGTGCCCGTTGATTCTGCAACTGCAGAGCACATGTTTCTCCACCGATACCACCAATTAACAGGAATACATTACTATGCTTGATACAGCCATCATTCTGAATGGGCCACCTGGAGTGGGCAAAGATACTCTTGCCAATCTCCTGGTCCGGTCCTTCGCTATTCCAACTATGGCCTTTAAAGAGGTCCTGTATCGAGAGACAGCACGGTATTTCAGTGTTGAGTTGAATACCTTTATCCGTATGGCTTCTGGCCGTAAAAGCAAAGAGGTTGTTTCTCCTATGCTACGGCTACAACTCCCTTGGCGGAAGAAACATGAAGTAAAGTATCGATACCTCACACCCCGCCAAGCTCTTATCTTTGTCAGTGAGTTGGTTATCAAACCCCGAGAAGGGGTTAGATATTTTGGGGATGCAGCTGTAGCACTCTGCGTAGAGCGTGATTATAAGTGGGTTGTCTTCAGTGATGGCGGCTTTCCTGAAGAGACTGAATCAATCTCAGAGGCTTTCCAACAAACCTTTCTTTTCCACTTACACAGAGATCCCTGCACTTTTGAGGGTGACTCCCGTGACTACGTCAGGGGCTTTGCTAATACCCACACCCTCAACCTGATAGATGGTGACCCAGAAGAAGCGGTCAATACTATCGGTAGTATCATCCGAACTACATCTCGCAACGGGAAAGGAGCACCATCGTATGACACTAATATTGGAAATACTTAAAGCACTCATCACTCTTGGAGTTCTACTCTTCTTGATGCACGAAATCCTCATTAACGCCAACGTAGCTGCGGCAATAGTAGTAGCTACTGTGCTCCTGCTTGACGGTTTCTTCTTCTACAAGGGCTATGACAACTCCATCTTTTGGGAAGTAAAGACCGAACAGGATAGGGCTGCCTGGCAACAAAATACCGGGCTAGTTTATAAGGATTACGAAGATGATTAAGCCACACAAGGAGAAGTATGACTCCATGTACTGGGCTATAGCTGAAGCCGCTGCTAGTCAAAGCATAGCCACCAGGCGTAAAGTAGGTGCCCTTATTGTTACCCCTACAGGGATGCTCAGTATTGGCTGGAATGGTATGCCTTCTGGTTTTGATAATTGGCCTGAGGAACCTGCTTATGATGAAGGCATCTATATAGGAGAGCTTACCAAACCAGAAGTGATTCACGCTGAACGTAACGCCATCGATAAGATGACCCGTCAGGGTGTGCCCATTGAAGGCTCCATACTGTTCACTACCACAGCCCCTTGCCTAGAGTGTGCCAAGTCCATTCATGGTCTTGGCCTCGCGCATGTTTTCTACCGGGATTTGTATTCTTGCTCGAAGGGCCTGGATTTCCTCACCCAAGCCGGGATTCCTCACTCCCACAGCTTCTGAGAATTCTCAGAATTCCTGTATCAACAGCCCTAAAGTAGGCCTATTTCAACTGAGGAATACTGACTGTGAAAACAATAAAACTCTTAGGGCAACTACCCACTCTGACAGGAAAAGGCTTAACACAGAGCACGGTTGTATTATCTTCTTCCTATTACTACGAGTTGGATGGGGCAACTATGACGGCGACAATGGGTGTTCCTTGGAAACCCCTGGGGTCTAACTGGAAAGTAGAGGTAATGGCTGTCCTGGACTCCCCTATTGATACAAACCCTATTTTGTTCTCTGGTCTAGGTAATCTTTTCAGGTTACGACGTAATGCTACACTTGGAGCAGTTCAAGTGTATCTGCCCCTAATTTCAGGAACAAATCCTACTGTTATTCCTAGTACCGATGGGGAGCTTACGCACTACACTATTACATCTGGGTTTACACAGACATTATTTCAAGCCAATGAAGACGTTGCGGTAGAAGCCCAATTTAAAAATTGGTCAGCGGATGATGATATTAGTATCCGCCATATTGGCTCTGCTCCCAGTATTGCCGATAAGTGGAAAGGAGGTCTTCACTACCTTAAAGCTACCGACTATGGCGACATGCAGAACCGGTGGATAGCGGAAGGAGATGGTGCTGCAGTTCTAAACTTGAATGACCCCTGCGCTCACTGGATGAACTGGCTGTCTATTCAATTTTTCTGCCGGAGGTTTGACCGCAGTCTAACTAACGATGCTACTGCTCGAGTAATGGGTTCCGCAGATGGTAGTACCCGTATACTGTTTTATGACTCACAACATGGAACTTCGCCTAATAGAATTGCAATTATAACGCCGACCAAGACCGTCAATTTTAACAATGCGCTTGAATACATCTCACCAGACGGGGAAGAATTTGAGTTCAGATTAACCACCAGTAATGGGTTTCCCATGCTGCAGATTAATGGTAAATATTATGGAGGAGATGGGATCTTCTCCGGCGTTAGTGAATTTCTACTAGAGCAAGTGTATGACGCAGGCAATAGTACGAATAGTCTCCATAGAGGTTGTGCCCTATCTAGTCTGCAGACTAGATCTCAGAAGGATAACTTGTCGGAAGCCCGTTCTTTTACGTTGGCCCTAGATGAGGGTTTCGGGGATGTATCTGTGAACTCACATCCCGATGCAGCTACCCAAACCACGGGTGTCAACTTATTCGATGATGCGGAGATGACCCCCACTGATGGCATTACACGTACTTCTCCTGGAAACTTTAATGTCGCCGGAACAGGAATAATGACAAGTACCTCTATTATACTGGAGGATGAAAAACTTCACAGAGTAACCATGGATATTACCTCCAGCAATGGGATGGGAAGCCTACAACTCGCTAATGGTCTTTTTGGTGGAAACGTCACTGTCGATGTTATAGATATAACGGAAACAGGCTCGTTTACTCTCACCTTTGAGCTGGGAGGTAACGGGCTTAACTTTTTCATTCTGGCCGCCAAAGATGGTTTTACGGGCAACATGTCCAACATCAATATAGAACGTGTTAACGCGGACTTTAATGCTACATGGTCTCAAACACCCACCTGGTCCTACCAAATAGACAACACATGCTACCTCCCTATGAACACTGTCGGTGATACATTCCTGGCCTATGATGGGAATGGTGCTCGCCGCGGTGTCTGGGATGCTGCTATTTCCGGCTACTTAGAGGCTAACTGGAAACTCCGCTAAGTAATAACCACACGCATACTGCTACCCCCTCCGGGGGTTTCAGTGCGTGTGTTCTTTTCTTTATATGGAAACCTTTATGAGACACCACCCTATACTGGGTGCCAGTGTTGCGGACGAGGCGTATGTAAAACAACAGGTTAACCAAGCACTGGCAAAAGACCGCCTAGTGAGGGGGATGCCTTATGCGTTATTCCCCACTGTGCACGGCTTTGATGTCACATTATTAGCCACAGGTAAACAACATCCCTCCCTCCTCGATGAAGCTATCTTGGAACTAAAAGAACGCCATGACATCCTTTCTTCCATGATTCTATTAATCCCAGACGCATGGTTATGGCACTAAATAAGCAAAATAAGTGAAATAAACCAGAAAAGTTCATTTTGATGTTTTATTTTCTCTTACATGTTCAGCAAAGAAAGGAAGCTACATGGCAACTTCGATCACCCCTAAGAGTGTTTTTCGACAGAACGACAATATCAGCGTAGGTTATGGAGAGGTCCCAGCCTGCTATATTACGAACACCAAAACAGAACAAAGAGTACAAGGTTGGGTTCATCCCGACGGTACCATCACTTTTCGAGAATCCGTAGCTATTGCCTGGGCTACCCAGCTAGATGACTACTTCAAATCCCGCAACGTCAAATCCTCCACGCTACTCAGAGTAGCCTAATAAATCAGAAAATCTTACACCACCACCCTACAATCAAATTTTTGGTTGTAAGGACTTACTGTGTCTATAGCGCATAATAAAGAAGATCTTGACCCCAACCTACACTGGGAACAAACGAAACAATCCATTGAGGAGATATCTCAGCTAAAATCCAGCACAGTCCGCTTAGAGACCGGGTTTGCTGGTTTACAGCGTCAAGTCGAAGGCGGCTTTGCTAGTATAAACGTGACCCTCAAAGACATGAACCAGCCCAAACCAGGACTACCGTACGTCCAGTTAGGTATGTTCGCTTTAGTCTCTCTTGGCGCCATGTCTAGCCTGCTTGCTTTTATCTTCAACCTTACGATTTCCAATGTACAACGTGAAACTGATATGCGATTCAGTGATGTGAAGCAAGGCTTCAATACCACAGCAGGTTATCGTGCAACTTTAGAAGCAGAAATGGAAGAACGCTTTAAGGTTGATGCCCTCAACGACCTAGAACAAGCAGAAATGCGCGGAAAGATTATTGAGCGTATTGAACAACTTTATGATTGGGTCACTATCATTGAACTCCGTGGGTACCAACGCCAAGTCAAAATAGATGACACCCTAGGGGACATGGCTACCCGCCTCGAACGAACACATACCGGTATGGTAGCCGAAGGTGACTACCTGAAAGAACATGTCAATAAATCAGGAACAGCCGGTCACCCCACATCCCATTAAGGAATAACTATGCGAGTAACCAGTATTATTGTCCACCACTCCGCCAGCAGATATTTCCCAGGTGAGGATGAATACTACAGCCTGGAAGGTTTTGATTACAGGGCCATGCTGGCTGCTAACTTTGAGCCACCCGAAGACACCAATACTTCGGTATCAGTACTCTTCGATACTGGCTTACACATGGAATGGTTAGACTTTGAGATGAGTAAGGCACAGGGTATCGGTATTCAAGATATGCTGGCAGACTTTTGTTTATCTGATGTAGAGACCACAACGCGGCTAGGATTAGATCACATTGACTGGACCGGAAGACTCCACTAAAAGAAAAGCCCCTACTAGGGGCCAACTCTCCGGGTAACTAAGAATCCCTTCCAGGTAACCGTAGCCTGGTGCGGAGAAGCATCACCCCCTTATAGGCCTTAGTGCCCAATTGCATGTACGACGATATACCCGGTCTCAATAACTACTGTCGCTACCAAGGGCCATACCACCACATGCCCGAAGTAATAAGGGCTAGCACGACCGCCCTCAGTAAGCAGATTAGTGAACGCGTGGAACCGCTTTAACCCATTCGCTCTAGTGAACCTTTCCCAGTGTGGCCGCATAGCCATACGCCAAGGGACACCTAACGCACGTAGTTTCTTGTAGTCCCGGATTAGCCCATCTTTCCCTGCATAACTCATAACGGTAACCTCGCTTGATCTTTCTTCTGAGATCCAGAACTAGAGCCAAACCAAAAGTTCATGATCTGCGCCACTGAATTAGCCATTACACCGATCAGGGCAGAAATGAGTGCAATGAATTCCATAGCCAAAGTTTGCCCTCCAAACAATTGCCAGAGTAGAAAGAAGAACAGCCCGAAGTACCCCACAACAAACACCAGGGATAGCGTGGCTTGCACAACGATACCCTTAGTAGCGGCCAGCAGCCGTGCACCAGAGCGATCCTGAGCATTCACTTTAGCCAGGTCGATCTCCAGTTCTCTGAACCTGATCTTTAGATCCGCATCGATCTGCTTCAATGCTGTGAATTGGGCAGGGTCTCCCTGCGTCACAGCTTGCATGAGAGCGTCTTCAGTCTCCTCGATACCTAGAGCACTGGTAGCCATCTTCACCGCCATACCGGCCATAGGGCCACCTAGCGCCGTAGCAATAGTAGGAGCCACTGTCGCTAACGTCTTCTTCCAATCAAATGCCATACCAACCTCTAATTACTAAGATGGTTTCATTATCAGGAAGCTACTCACTGTTTTCTGGGATTTCTAATTTGACAAACCAGGCTATATAGCTAATATTGTCATCAGAGCTATTCAGCAACCGCTCTTTCTCCCCCAGGAGTACACCATGGAAACCCACCCATTCATTGAGTTACGTCAGAAGATTCGTAAAGCCGGGCGCCAATTCCGCAGAAACAATGACAATTCAAACAGTATCTTCCACCCTACTGGTGGCTTCATTTATGGTTATGACATGACTGAAGTAGAGGATGCTTTGGATGCTTATGAAGGTTCCTTACCCACCGAGTTCCAAGCGTCCTACCGGACTCTTACGATCGAAGAGAAGCTTATTAAAGAAGCTCAACAGATCACAACAACCAACGGTGATATAGATATTAGGGATTTCGCCCGGTCAGTAGTAGCCTACTTGGTTATTAATGCTGATCCCCAAAGACGTAGAAACCCGATGCCAACTCTCAGAGTAGAGCTGACTAAACCAGAGAAAGATCTGATCTAGTCCTCGACCTGCTCATCTGCCATGGCCTGAGTAACACGCTTTAACAGCTTTGCTATGATGGCCATGGCATCTTTAGCTGATTCCAGATTAGTTACCTTATTATCCATCCAGGTATCAATCTCAGCATCTGACATTTTCAGTAGGGCATGGTTACGTATCTGCCGTGCATCACTGATTTGCTTCTTAGGTTTAGCCTTAATTTTCATGTGAAGGTTACCTCTATAGTTTGACTCAGATGTAAGCCATGGCTTAATTGGACCTCCCCAATACCCGGGACATCACTGGAAACTTCAAGGGTGCTGTCGTCAACAATGACGTTAACTTTACCATCCGGCAAGAAGCAGACTGCGCTTGTTCCTACAGGTAAACCAGAAATAACAATCTCACTCACACCATCACCAGGCACACTAGTATTTGAGTACGTAGTGGGTAAAGGTGACCGCAGAACCAAAGCGCCAGATACTAGATCGACACACGAAGTCTCTAGGGTGGTACCTTCAACCTTCTGAATCCAACCCCTTCCTGCTTTCGCAGGGTAACCTTCAGCCATTACAGCCGGCATACCCCGCTCACCGCATAACTTACCTGTGGTTAATTCATAGACAAAATAGACGTACATACTTCCTCACTTCAGTGCTGCCATGGTGTATATAGCCGCTTGAAAACATTTCCTGGAGTGATCGGTACTTAGCATCAAGGCAAACTCATAGGTCTTGCCTGGGTCTCCGTAGAACATAAACGAGCCGGCCAAAGTATTTGCCGTGTTATACATCCGGTAGTACTCCAGGTCATAAGGGCTTGGTGTTATTACGCCAAAGAGACCTACTGTACGTGTAGTCCAGACACCACCACTTGCTTCACGCCCCAGTAAATTGATAGATATATAACCTGGGTTAGATGTTTCCGCCTCAACAAGTGCGTGCCAGTTAATCAGTATTGCAGCACTGCCTGCACCTCCCCCAGTTTCAGATATAACAAGGTTGTTAAGCTCACAAACATTCACCCACCCAGTCAGGGTACGCTCTGTAGTATCTTTATAGTACTCCGGTAGCGTAACTGCCCTTCCCTTTATCTGGAGGGAATCAACAGAAAGGTTCTTGATGTAGGTATTATCAATGGCTTGCGGTGCAATAAGATTCTGAAGATTGGATGAATCATGCCTACCACCATTACCAGATCCACTGCGGCGACCAATCCTAATCCAATCAACAAAGAACCTATCGGGTACGTCCACACCCCAGTCAAAGCGGATCTGCGTGATTACGTTATCCTTGTAATCAGTACCTCCTAGAGTCAAATCGTGCATGTCAAACTCTACGACGACAAATTCATCGTCTATACCAACAGGCTCAGGAACAGCTTTATGATACAAATAAGAATAGTTGTGGCTGGCTGTCCTGTAATAACAGACCCCTTGCCACCCTGTACCCTCACTACGCTTTATACGCACCTGTATGATCGGGTTATCCTCCCCGTCCCAGGTGTTTACTTGGACCGGTGGCGTAGACTCATCAAATACTTGTGGTGAAATCATTTGAGGGTCGGGCGCACTAACATCATGGTTCAGTGTATTGAAGTATCTGTAGTGGTTTGCTGCAGAACTAGTCCAACCTTGTCCGAAAACCACATCACTATTTGCGAAGTCCCAGGCTAAGGTGCTCTGGAATGAGTCACCGGCAGCACCATCACTCTGAACAATAATATTACCTGAGGAGTCACGGATAGTTGTCCCGGCCAGCCTGAGCGCATCAGAGGTACCACTGGTCATAACAATGTCGCCATTGCTATCAACTATTGTTATGGCCCCAAAGATAGCCTCACCGGCCTTATCTATTTTCCAGCCACTACCAGTAGCATAGTTGTAGTTATTGGACTGGATGACACCCTCAATCATCGCATTAGTAATGTGAGCATCCGGTATTAATGTCCGGGCATTCAGAGCTATCTGAGTCTCACCGTTAACATCCGCAATGATGAAAGGGAACACATCAGGGTACGTAGGACTGCCTATTGCAAAGGTGTCTGCCAACACCAGGAAGTCACTGGTGGCGCCATCACTGTATAGACCGAAACCAGAGATATAGCCGTTGATGTCAGTCTTCACCTGCCACTGGGCAGTGAGGCCATCAGGCCCGGAGACAACCACAGCCAGTGCCTCCAGGGCAGCTACGTCATCACCAGCCTGGGCCTCTATTGTTTCAAAACGTTCAACCCGAGCAGTTTCTGCCGTAACTTGGGCAGCAACATAATTGGTGTGAGCAGCAAGATTATTCCCCGCTGTGGTAGTAACAGAAGCAATCAGTACTCCCAGTGCAATATCTTCCGCGACCCGTAGGGACGCCTCCTGGGCAATAGCAGCAGCAGAATCTCCACCACCACCCTGGGCTATCATGAGGTCCAACTGCTCTATCACCGCGGCATTGCCATCTTGCCGGGCAGTCACTTCACTGGCAAGGAGAGCATCTGTATCGCCCAACGAGCTGATCAGATCCGCAACCATATCAGAGAAGCCAGTCTCATTTGATAACCGCGAAGATACTTCAAAGGCTAAATCGCTAGTAATAGTATTGATACTATCAATCTGGCTTCGGAGAGTCGTATTCAGAACAGAGTTGCTTAACTGCCCTTCCATTGCTTCAATCAGCCAAGCAATAGGCGGTTGCATTGTTGCACTCGCCGGCCCAATAGGGTCACCTAAAGTGCTGTTCACAGACAGCAAGCGGATCCAGTAGTAGTAGGTGGTTCCCAGCTGAACATCCACACGATCTTGGAAGTAGTCACCTGCCCAGGTCCGGATCAAGGCTGCAGTATCAAAGTTATTAACTGTGTTTCTGTAGATCAATACTTTAGATAACGCACCCACGTTTATAGTAGGCAAGGTCCAGCTTAAGGCAATGTAGTCTTTTGCTGATACAGCAGTGAGTGCTGAAGAGTTAAGGTCAGGATCCCCAGGTATGACCAGGGTACCTTTACCGGTACCACAAGAACCTCCACTGTGTGTATTGCTCTCTGCAACACCAGCAACTACGGAGAAACCACCTAAGGTAATAGAAGTTGTGCCAGAGACCTTGGCGATTCCCTCACCATTACCAGATAATGTAAAACCACCCAGTGCTGCTGTCACAGTGCCTTGGGTTACTGGTACAACTCCGGCTCCAGAGACAGAGAAACCACCGAGTGTAGAAGTGACTACTGCTGCGGACTCCCCAGCAACATTTCCATTCCCTGATACGCTGAAGCCACCTAAGATGACCTGAGAAACTATGGTGTCTACAGTACCGTAAGCAAAACCAGAAGAGCTGGTGGCGAAGCCTCCCAGTGTAGCTACAAGCATAGCTTGAGCTGCAGCACTCGGAGTTTGGGCCTCACCTAGGGCACCAACAGTCAAGCCACCTAAGCTGACCGTTGAAGTACCAATATCAGTACCTTGGGCTTCTCCTCCAGCAGATACACTGAAGCCACCCAGAATAGTCGCTAGGGTCCCAATGTCTGCACCTGTGGCATCTCCGGAAGAGGTAACAGTGAAACCACCAATAGTGATGGAGACAGTACCAATATTTGTTCCTTCAGCGTCCCCGGAGGAAACTACAGTGAAACCTCCTAAGGAGGCTGTAGTGACACCATTAACTGTACCTAGGGCACTACCAGTAGAGCTTGTACTAAAACCACCAAGGGTAGTTGCAACAGCACCATTAACTGTACCGGTTGCATTACCAGAAGAACTTACACCGAAACCCCCGAGGGTAGCTGATGTAATTCCTTCCTGGTTTCCAATAGCAGAACCTGAACTACCTAAGGCAAAGCCACCAAGGGCTGCTAGCACAGTTCCTATTGCAGCTATTGTTGTTGAAGTTGCCGTACCAGAAGAGTTCCCACTAAAGCCACCAAGGGTTGTAGCTACTGTCCCAATAGCTATGTTACTGGCAGGCGGAAATGGAACCGTGACCGTTTCAACTAGTTCGACACTTTCTGTAACACCGTCAATCGTCGTTACCCGATAGCGATACGTGCCGTCCGGCACATCAACGTCTACATACGTTAAGTCAGTGCCTTGGCCCTGATAATCGCGAAGGACTATTAGCTCATAAGCCACGGCGAGTTCCTGGCATAATGGTGTAATTCTCGTCGGCTTCGATAGCGTCCATTACTGCGGTTTCTGCTTCGAACTTAACAATAAAACTGTTCGGAACAGGCAGACTTGGGTTTGGATTCCATGTAGGCGGCTCCGCTGTTGGTTGTGATAAATCAGGTATATCGGGGTTATCTGCATAAAACGGTAAGTTGCCAGTTACTTCTTTCCACTGGCCTATAGCGGGGTGGTCGACGCTCAAAGCAGGAAAGACACCTTTTATTTCGCCATCAACCTGCTCGACCCAGTGTGTCAAAAGTTCCGCACATTCCATCATGGGGTCATAACCTTTACTGACGTAAAAATACCCGCGCCATAGTACCCAACAAGTCCTATTTTCGTTGTCGATTCATTCCCAATGCCGCTGTATGTAAAACTAACTGTTCCGTTTAAATCTGTTGCTGAACACTCAAGCTCAGAGCCAATAACTGTAAAGTCTACGGTAACTGGGTTTCCTTCCCCTAGGTTCCCCAAGGCAGCAGTTGACGCTACGTTCACATTATTAATCATTAGGCGGGCTTTTCTATCATTAACATCGCCGGACACTTTCATCGTATATGACGGATATCCATTCCAGCCCCACACACTGTTTCTGAAATTAAACCCAGCTCCGGTGGTGGCGGTTCCATG
>Ga0070747_1001046_pt1 | contig 13753 bp, 11 predicted proteins | sample VirMetDEL_Mar_31_FD_77321 | JGI IMG/M metagenome (GOLD analysis project Ga0070747, IMG submission 77321) | Aqueous microbial communities from the Delaware River and Bay under freshwater to marine salinity gradient to study organic matter... | ecosystem: Environmental > Aquatic > Marine > Coastal...
CTTGTTCTGGTGACTCATGTGAGATCGTAGATCTTGTCTAATGTGGCGCATCTGGGCTAAAAGCTTAGGTGAGAAAGTAGGTGAAACGGATGCGCAAGCAGACATAGTAGCCATCATTCGCACATTCTGGTGGGTGGTCCATGTGGCCACCTGCTTTATGATTATCATACACAACGGCGCTAAGCTGGGGTGGTGGCTTTAGAGGATACACTATGTATACTATCATCACACGAAACAACTGTAAGTACTGCGACATGGCTAAGGCTTTGCTTAAAGATCGTGGTATCAACTACACTACGTACAACATCGAAGAAGGCTCAAGCAAGTGGGTGTTGTCACTCATGAAAGAGGCTGACATTAAGACGGTACCACAGGTGTTTGCAGCCAATGGTAATCTTGTAGGGGGTTATCGGGAACTAGAAGAACTATCTGAGTTTATCAGTAAGAAGGAGTATTAAAGAAATGTCTGCAGTAAGAAAACCGTTTAACCGTAGCCTATACGAAGCCTACGACGAACCAGCCCGTAATGCACTTGTGACACACCTAGAAAGTGAAGGTCACACGATTGTCTCTAACGAAGAGAACTATAACGTCGATGTTGTATCTCAGAAGGGTGGCTTCACTTACTTCAATGAGGCTGAGGTTAAGACAGCATGGAAGGGCGACTGGAATACGGACTGGAAAGAGATTCGATTACCTGAACGTAAGCAGCGTCTACTCGACAAACATGCACAAGCTGATCTGTTCAGCGTCCTTAACTTCTACATCTTTCGTCCTGACTTCAAGCAAGCTTGGCGCATCAAGGACACACAGCTTACTCAGGATGGTCTTAAGGAAGCCAAGGGTAGGTACATAATTAAAGGCGAAAAGTTCTTCCACATCCCCTTCACACAAGCAGAGTTGATTAAACTATGAACGATAATGAACCGCCAAAGAAGCAAACACGTTCCCGCCGTAAGACTACCTACAAGGGGGCAGCAGCTAAACCTGTATCAGGTATGCTACCCAAGACTGAGAACCAAGACAAACTTATCAAGGCTATTAAGTCTAGTAAGCAGGTTCTCATCCTAGGTCCAGCAGGTACAGGTAAGACTTACGTGACTGCTACATGTGCTGCAGACTTGTATACTCTCAAAGAGATCGACAAGATTGTCATCACACGACCACACGTAGCTGTAGGACGTGATATAGGGTACCTCCCAGGCACACTAGAGGAAAAGGCGCAACCTTGGGCCTTACCAGTGTTAGACGTCCTTACAAAGCATCTCAGCAAGGGTGCAGTAGATACGGCTCTGAAGGCAGGAAACATCGAAGTTGCTACACTGGCGCTGATGCGTGGTCGTAGCTTTGACAATGCCTTCATTATCGTAGACGAAGCACAGAACATCGAAGTAGCAGAAATCAAGATGCTGTTGACACGTGTAGGCGAGGGTAGTACTATTGTACTTAACGGGGATATTCAGCAGTCGGATCTTAAGGGTACGTCTGGCCTAGCCAAGGTCATTCATCTCGCTAAGAAGCATATGCTTGATGTCCCTGTTGTTGAGTTTGGCATAGATGATATTGTACGTAGTGGTATCTGTGCTGAGTGGGTTAAGGTGTTCATGAAAGAAGGGCTGTAAAGGTCACGGATGAACGCCTGCCCGTATCGTTGTGTAAAGGACGACAATGGACCTAGAAAAAGAAGCGGAAGACTTCATGGAAGGCAGACAAGAACAGTTCTACGAGGTAATGAGTCTAACCCTTGTACAGCTTGAGATGTTCCTAAAAGATAATCTCAATGCTACACGAGAATTACAGATCGCCCTAGAAAAGCTAACAGAAGCAGAGATGTGGATCGCAGCAAGTGTAGAGCAGTACGGTGTCAAAGACTTTGTGCCTAAGAAAGGTGCTATACATTAAAAAAGGGGCACTTAACGGTGCCCCTCTTCTCGTTTCTACTGTGCGCCTTTGGATAGCTCTCTGAAGTAATCCGTTATGGTCATGAAGTACTGTAACTCTTCCCAGTTCATTTCCTGGATGCTACCTTTGTAGCCATACTCTTCTTCCATAATCTTCATAGCTTCGTGCTTAAATGTCTTGGGTACGCTTACAGCCTTCTTACGGGCTGCATCTACACCAAACTCGCTAGAGTCTTCCATGTAAGTCTTTAACTCTTTCTTGACAGAGTTCTTCCAATAGTTAAGCATCTCCTTACGCTCAGCTACAGAGCCTTTCTTAAAGCCTTCTGTATTTACAAGCTGACTAAACGTATCCTCAAACATAGGCTGGATTAGCTTGTTAAACGCCTTGTCATATGCAGGGATTTGACTGCGTTCGTTTGCCTTCCAAGGATGTGCCTCTGCCATGCTGTACACTTTCTCTGTAGCAGTACGTGAAGGCTTTATTGTCACACCCATGATACGTAGGAGAGGGTTAGCATCTTTCAGTGCACCACCACGTGTAGCAACATAAAGCTCCTCACCAGTAACATTATCCAGTTTATCCGTGAATATCTCAACAATGTTATCTACATACTTTGTAGACCCCATAATGCCAACACCAATGCCTGTCTGTTGACGTGCATCACGTGCAGCATCTGTATCATTGATAAAGCCTACCATACGGTTAACTGCATCTAGTGGGCGTGTGAAGCCAGCCAAGATGTTTCCACCCTGTTTATACACAGCATCCATAGAAGCCTGACGTGCACCTTCTTCACCATTGAATAGTGTATCAAAGACATTGTAGAAGTCATTAGCAAACTGTGCATCCTTAGCGAACTGACCCACTGCAAGCTGTGCACCGATGTCTTCGATAAGCTCTTTAGGCACCATCTCACCCTTACGAGACAAGTTACCAGCACGACCAATGGCAAACCATAGTGATGCAGGAAACAGGTTACGTGCATCCATAATCTTACCACCACCTACATCAATCTCGTTGTAGGCCAGTCCTTGCTCAAGCTTCTTATCGTCATACTCCATTGCAAGACGTAGTGCTGTCATACCAACTAGGCTACGAGAGAACGCCTCTGTAGCATCTTTAGGGATAGGAGCACCTTCAACGGATGTCTTGTACATAGCTTTAGCCATTGCAACACCACCACCAACAGACCACTGGTATGAGGTAGCAATAGTGTTGTTAAGGAATCGACCAAACGGTAGGATTGTACCGATCACAGGGATGTTAGAGAATTGTTCTACCTGCTTAGCTACATTACCTAGAAGCTGATCATCCGTAGTGTAGTCTTTAGAGAACACAGACTTGAGTGTTGTATCTAGGGCGGAACCGATCACATCATTGTCGATCATGTCGATGTCGCCTTTCTCCAGCACATCAGCTAGAGTACGACCTTCTTTGTTAAGACGAATCCACTTGTCCATCTCTGTGATAAACATTTGAGACTTAGTGAAGGAGTCTTGGATCTTAACACCTGTAAGACGGTTAGCACCATCAACGATAGTCTCTGTAGTCTGGAACCACTTAGCATCAGGGTCCATACCGAAACGCCCAGCGCTACGATCTACACCACCAGTAAAGCTCTCAAACAAGACCTTGCTTACATCATCATTCTGTTTAAGGAATGCCATGTACGCATCGTGTGTCGTGTGTGGGTCCATCAAGTTACGCATCTTCTGTGTCTGAATGTTGCGATACACTTTACCTACACGTAGAGCCTCACGCCCTGCCTTAGTCATGGGACCACCACGAGCTAAACCATACATAGTATGGCCTGTGCTAGACGTTAGATCAGCCAGAGTTTGCCCAATGTAAAACTGTCCAAAGCCCATGACGTTGATTGCTGTAGTAGCAGGAGATGAAACCAGTAGTCTACGCCAAATGTTCTGACCATACTGTACGCCCTTAGAGCGCTTAGCTTTAGCTGCAGCCTCATCCAAAGCATCAATAGCAGCTACACTATTCTCCAATACATCATTGCCGTATAGAGTAGCAGCGTCTAGAGATTTACGTACCTGAGACATGACGTTAAGGGCTTGACCACCCTTGCTGATCTCTACAGCAAGTAAATCACCAACGCTCTGGCCCCACTCAGTAGTATCACCAAGAGTAATACCCATAGGCTTCATCTTATCGTTGATGTCCTTGAGTGTCTCCTGCGGTAAGCGTGTAGCAATAGATGTCATCACATCAGATACAGTAGAACCCTTAGGTAGTGCCATGCCCTGCTCTTTGAAGAACTTAACTAGGCCACCCTTGTTGTCCTCACCTAGCATTACTTCCTTAAGGAAATCAATAGATGTAGGTACATCATCATACGCATCTTTGCCACGGCTTACCTTAGTCTTCCAACTATCGGCTTTCTCCATGATAATAGCTGCAGCATCCTGTGCCTGCTCTTTTTTGATGTTAAGCTCTTTACGAGTATTCTTAGCAGCCATCTCTGTAACGGCTGTATCAATACGAGCACTTTCTTCAGTACGCTTACCACCAATGCGTAGGCTAATATCTGTATCAGTAAGGCCTGAAGCACCAGAAAGCTTACCGAATCCTAGTTGAGCTAGACCACCAACGCCACCAAGCAAAGAGCTAAAGCCTGTCTGTAGTAGGCTGTACTTTTCTTGTGCACCAGCTTCCATAAGTGTGCTCTGTAGTGTTACGTCATGTAGTACAGCAAAGGAAGCATCAGCAGCAGTGGTAGCAGCTAGGATCTTCTTGCCATCCTTAAGTGATGCAGTACGGACAGAATCACGCTGTGCTTTCTTCTTAGCTTCCAGTAGGAAGATGTCACGCTCTTTACGTGCAGCCTCTCTACGTACCGCTTTAGACTGTGCTGTCTTGATGTTGTTAGACGTAAAGCGTTTAGCAGCTTGCTTAGCTGCCTGCTCACCTGCAGCCTTAGCCGCCTCTTGTGTAGCACCCTTCTTAATGGCCTGCTGTCCTGCTTCAATAGCAGCTTTCTTAACAGCAGCACGACCTGCTTGTGTAATACCTACACCTGCAGCCTTACCAATACCACCAGTAAGGATACCAATGTAGTTAGATGGGTCAGCTACAGCAGAGAAGAGGTAATCTTTAATGCCATCTACGGCACCAGTAAAGCCGTCATTAGTGAAGACGTTACCTAGCTGGTCATATATCTTGTATGCATCACCCGCACGTTTCTTAGCATCTTCCTCAGCATCATGAATGAAGCGAACTTCACTAGCTACAGATACAGTGTTGGTGTTCATCCAACGCATGTTATCAATGAAGTCTTCTACAACCGCATCGTCAGACTTACCTGCAGCTGCCTCATAGTCTACACCATGACGGTCAATCATGTGAGCACGGATCATCTTAGCACGTTGCCCTGTTTTAAGGTCATCCTTCTTAAGAGTATCCGCAGGGTCAAACATGTATTCGTCTTCAGGCTCTACACCCTTGTTACGTAGTGCGTTCAGGTCCGCTAAACTGCTAATCTTGTTAGTAGCAGGTTTAGACGTAGCGCTAAAGGCGTCTTGTGTCTGTGTCATTACAGGGGGAGTAGTAGGCGAAGGGGTAGTGATACCCCTAAGCTTGTTCAACTCTTCTAGCGACGAAATCTTGTTAGCCATCTAATAGTCCTTTGCTTAACCTAGTGCCGCTTTAAGTACGTATGTGATTGGGCCTTTGTCCATAGGAGCGGAAGGCAGGGAAAGATTGGCACTGTTGTTAGCATACCAATCAGCTAAGCCTTGTGCAATGTCTTCCTCTGTATCTTCACTGGTAAAGCCTTCATCACGTAGGAACTGTAGGATGTCTCTACCGTGCTCTTTAATAAGCTCTTCAGCAGCTACATCTACTGCAGCAGCTTCAGGCTCAGGCTCTTTCATCAAACCCTCAGGTCGTGCCTTAGGACGTACAGAACCGTCTACAGTAACAGCCTCTTCTGCCTCGCCACCTTCAACAACTACACCTCTGTCAGCACCCTCTGTACCGTAAGACTTTTTGACCTTACGTTCAGAGAAAGTCTTCTTAGGCAACTCTTCATCCATATCGAACTCAGAGATCACTACATCTCCGTATGCAGCTAAACGAGTGTCTGGAATAAAGAATAGGGAGCTACCCTTTACTTTGTAAGGGCGGTTAAGGTTCATACCTGGAACCATCATCTTGTACCACTTTTCTGGATCAGCATCACGCTTCAACAGGATAGCCGCTTCACGTCTGTCACGCTCTTCACCATCAGGCAAGTGCTGTAGTAGCTTACCAAGAGGGCTGTACTTTAGACCTGCAGCCTTTAGCTGACCCTTAGATAGAGCATCACGCTCTTCTTTTGTTGTTAGTGTAGGGTCTAGTGTAGGCATTTCATCAGGAGATAAAGCCGCTAGATCAGTGTTAATATTTTCTAAGTTTAACTCACGCCCTGCAGTGCTAGGCTTGATGTTAGCAATCTCTGTCATTGTAGCAGTTAATGCTTCGCCTGTTAGTTCGTACTCAGTGCCATCAAGGGTGATCATAGCTACTTCAGGTTGACCATCATCACCAACCTTTGTAAGGGTTATAGCCCCGCCAGGGATGTCAGGGTGTGTCATTGTAGTCCCAGCGGTAGATACTTCTACTTTACCACCAGCAGCCTCTACGTCTGTAGCCGTCTCGGATACATCTTTAGGGACAGGTTCACCTACTTCACCACCAGCAGCTGCTACAGTTGCTACGGATGGGTTAGTAATATCCATAGAAGAAAGAAAGTCTTCACCTAAGTAAGCAGATATAGTACTACCCATTACATCAAAGTAGTTACCACCTGTGAAACTAGCAGCACGGTTCTGAACAAAGTCCCCTAAGAAGTTACGCTGTGCGGCAACCATACCTGCTCTAGCCTTCTCAAGCTCTAAGTTGCGTTGTAGTTTGTCCTCTTTTGTAATGACAGGCGGTAAAGCCTCAATACGTGCTAACTCTGATGCTGCGGATACGTAATCTTTAGTACCTTTTGCACGATCCATCATTAGCTCTAAGGTGGATACTTCCGTAGCCAAATCCTCAGCGTTAAACATCTTAGGCATAGCGTAGTTAACAAAGGTGCCATTAGTAAGGCTCTGATACTCTGACTGTGCTGCAGCCTCATTCACGTCCATTACAGAGTAGCCCTCATAGAAGGACTCTTGATCTAGCTCAGCACGAACGGCAGCTTTACCGTTTTTACCCAAGGCCTTCTGCCAGAATGTACGATCAGGTGCAGCAGTAGAGCCAAGTGATGCTTGAGGCAATCCATAAGTTGCAGCAATACGGGATTGTAGATCACCCGCTGGTACTTTATAGCCTTCAGGTAGCGTAGCAATAGTCTTAGCTGCTTCTGCATCCCAACGATCCTCGTAAATACCCTTGCCCTCAGTTAGCTTTGAGACTAAGCCCTGCAACCCGCCTGGGCCAGAGTCTAATGCAGCACTAATCATTTCAGGGGTAGCAAACAAGCCTTCAGCCTGCTTAGCCAGACTTAATGCCTGACCTACGATTTGCTTACGCTTAGATACAAGGCCTTTGCTCTTCTCAGCAATCTCACGTTGACGCTCTTCGTAGTCTTCCGTCTTGTCTTTACGCTCATTAATGTTCTTAGCTGTACCTTCTAGGAAGGACGTCAGAAACGCTTGATAATCAACACCCATTATTCTGTACCTCGTGACATGAGACCCATTGGCTCAGCTTCTGTTTCTACTTCTTCAGCCATAACATCTTCTTGAGGTTCAGGCATTTCCATGTCAGGCTCTGCAGCCCCTTGCATCTCTTCTAGGACACCTGAGGATTCACCCTCATCTTTATCTATAGCTTCCTTGATGAGAATCTTAATACGGTTATTCTCCCTATCGGTAGACTCTTGATCAAGGTCACGGTTTGTCTCTTTAGGGTTGATACCCATATCATTCATAACAACCTTGATGTACGTACCAACAATAGGAGCTACTATCATACCAGCCTCTACAGTGTGAAGACCCTGCTGTACGCCAATAAGCATCAATGCCTCTGTGGTAGAGCGCAAGTCACCGCCTAGTTCAAACACAAGGCCTAAGTCCTGTAGCAACTCATCGTCGCTAAGTTTCTTGATGTAATACTCTGTGATCTTAGCAGGCTCAACCATCTCAGGTGGACGCTCCCAAGGGGCATTGCGTGGGATGTCAGTCAGTGACTGGCCAGGAATAGGCTGTGCGAATTGATCGGGCATAATAGTACCTTACTTTGTGAAACCTGCGCCAAAGTAGAGACCTACAATAGCTGAGACAATATGTGTATCTAGGGGTGTAATTACGAAGCCATAGGCTGACTTCCATTGGATTGCTTCTTGAGTGCCGAATAGCCAGTTCCATAACCCGCCATGCATTTCTGTGTAGCCAACAACTACGCTTACTTCAGGGTACCATACAGCCACTAGCTTTGGCAATACGATAATAGAGAACACAGCAGATAGAGCAATGATACGGCGTGTCCACGCAAAGTGTACGTCTGTCTTGCCGTGCTCACGTGCTTGGCTAACTGCACCGACCAATGCTTTCTGGTGTTCAGCCTTGTTCTTATTGGATTGACCCCAGATGGACATTACGCCACCTAAGATCGTTGAGAATAACATTGTGATGAGTTCTAAGGGTAAGCCAAACATTACTTCACCGCCGCTTCGAGAACGGCCCTCGTTTCAGCTACTGTGTGACCCGCTCTGTTACCCTTAGAGGCCTTAGGGTTCTTATAAAAAGAGTCCCCTGCAACTAAATCTGTCTTAGGCCACTTACCGTACTTACCTTTAGCTATAGCGAACGGTACAGGTATGGACGCAAACTCTTTAGCTAACTCAAGCATAGCTGTGTTCGTGGTTACGTCACCTTCACCTCTGAGGAACTTACCAACCGTAGGTCTCTTTTCTGCTACAAGGTATAATCCTACTTGCTCCTGAACCTCAGGTGTAAACACTGTGTCATCAGAAAGACCTAGACCTTTGACAGCTTGGTTGAATGTGTCAGGAATAGCCTGATACTTACCTACTGTGAATAGGCGGTCTTTGTTGTTAGGGTCAGTGATGCTTTGGTACTTCTTGATCTCAGCTACAGTTAGCTCTGATACCTTTTTTCCTCCACGAGAAGCCACCCTCTGACTACCTATTACGTTACCTCCAATAGTCCCTCTGTTTGCTGAGTCGTAACCACCTTCCCCTGTACCAATAAAGTCTAGTAGACCTCCACTGGTATCCTCTGAGCCAACTGCCGCACCAGTATCCGTATCAACCCCTGATACACCCTCTTGTGCTGGTGGAGACATAAGACCTGCAGGAGTAGGGCTACCTACAGGAGAGTCTTTACCGTTAGTTACAGTAGCACCCGCTTCATAAATAACAGGCGTTTCAGGTTGAACAGGTGCACCACCAAGACCCGCAGGCGCTGGGCGTCCTAGTGATTCAGTAATACCAGAAGTAGAACGAATAGCAGCCTGCTCCTGTGCATCCTGCATAGCCATTGTGTCTATGGTAGGACTAAGCTCAGTAGTAGTTACAGGGGGTGCTTTAAGGAGCTTAGATGCAGGTACGTCACCAAGAAACCGAGGCATGAAAGGTTCCGTAGAAACAGTCCAATCACTAAGAGCCTTACTGCGTCCTGCAGAGGTATCACCTTTAGGTGCTGCACCCAGTGCTGTAGAGTCAGGGAATACACTCTTTAGAGCATTAGCCATTCTAGTTTTTATGCTATCTGTAGCATTCTCAACAATAGGTTCAGCTTCCTTAACGGGACGCTTCATAACACCTTGTTCGAGTGCTTCTATAAATGCTGTCTCCTGCTCTTTTAGATAAGCTTCAACATCAAAAGTAAAGGTATATGGGTCAGCCATAGTGTTATTATCCTGTGGATTGTATTGTTTATCTAATGACAGCAGCAGCAACAGAGCCAATAGCACCCCAAAGACCCGCAGACTTAGAGGCTTTAGCAGCGACTGCAGCATCAGATGAAGCAATCTTAGCGATAGCCAGTTGTGTAGCACGGTTCGCATTACTATCCTCCGTCTGCCAAGAGTGGCTCATAAGATCACGAGACTCTTGAAGCAAGCCATTAAATGCTAGAGACGTCATCTCTGATGCAGCCATAGCTTCGTCACGGTTAGCCAAGTTCTGTGCTGCAGTATCTGCGGTAGACACGCTTTGTGCCCATGCCGCATTAGCCTGCTCAACAACAAGAGAGTTTTGTGCATTGAACTGGTCTCGCATATTCACAATACCCTTGTTGAACTGCTCCATAGCATTGGTTTCACCAGCGTTAAAGCGATCCTGTGCAGCCTTCTGCTCTGAGTTAAACATAGACACAGTAGAGGATAGATTAGCAAAGAATTGATCTGTCTGCATCTCAGAGGACGCATTGAACTGTGCAGCAGCATTGGTTGCAGCTTGGTCTGAGAACATAGAGTTTGTAAGCTGTTGTGCTTTAAAGAGTGATGTCTGTTGCTGGTTGTTTAGGCTAGTCATATCCATTTCTAGGAAAGACTTAGCATTCTGTACTTGTGTCTGTTGACGGTTATTTAGGTTAGTTAAGTCTGTTTGAGACATAGCTGCAGCATCAGCCAATACTTTAGCGTTAGCGGCACTCATGTTAGCCATGTCTACAGTCTGAGCCATACGAGCATTCTCAAGAGCAATGTTCTGCTCAGCAGAGAAGTTCATATTAGCAATGTCAGAGATCTTAGCTGCATTAGCAACACGAGATTGGAAGTCTTGATTAAACTCTAGACCAAGGAACTCAGCACGTTTCTCTGCAGCAAACATAGCAGTCTGTTGACGATTAGACAAGTTCTGTGATTCAAACTTAGCAAAGGTCTGTGAGTCCATCTGTGCAATAGGTAGTGCACTCTCCATAGCAGCTTGAATAACAGCCTGTCCTGCCATAGATGAGGAAGACAAACCACGTGAAGCCATCATAGCTGCAGCCTGACGCATTGCACCAGCAGCCCATGCAGGAGGTTCAGCACCCTCAAAGTCTTGCATCAAGCCTGTTAGCTGACCCTGCACAGTAGCATCCGTAGATGGTGCACCTGTTACAGCTTCAAAGTTTGTCTCTTTCTTAACACGAGACATATCAACAGTAGAGCCTTCAATAAGCTCACCGTCTTGTACTTCACGTACATCAGGGGCAACAACCTTTTGTGCCTCTTCAATCTGTACAGCATCTAAGCCTAGCTGAGCTAGTTGATCAGGGGCCATAGTAGCAGCATCAGCTAAAGCTTCATCGCTAGGCTTACCTGTAGCTGCTACAAGCTTATCAACAACACCCTGAACACCCTCTTGTGTTAGTGTTGGTTCTACTTTTACTGCAGGTGTTTTCTCTGGACCAGTAACATTCTGTACGGGTGCTGCAGTTGTTGCAGTCCCTGTAGGTGCATCACCCTCTAGTTGACCTGTAGTAGGATCAATCTTCTGGTCGTCATTAACTTCAATCTTTTCTACATCAGCCTTAGTAACTAAAGACTTAGGATCAGTCATAGCATCAGAGACAAAACCTTTTGCGTCTTTAGGTGCATCTTCTTCTTCTGTGACGTCACCACCCTCAGCATAACCCCCCTTAACCATACCGCCATATGCCATGCCGATACGTTTCTGTGCAGCCTCTGTCATCTTACCGACACGTGCAGCAGCACCAGGAGTAGCAGCTAGGAACTTAGCCTGTTCATCAGCCTGCATACCCTGCATCTCAGGGATAATCTTCCCCATCTGTTCAGGTGTGAAACCACCAAATCTCTTAGCCATAATATTAGTCCTTACTTATTGCCTAGCTGCATCCAGATGGCTGTAGCGATGAAGCCGAATACGGCAACTGTTGTTATCTTTACGAAGGTGTTCCAGATACTAAGACGTGTACCCTGCCATGTCTTAAGTAGAGTACGTAGCTCACGCATATCATTAGAGGCCATCTCGTCATGAAGGCCTAACTCAGTTAGTACAACCTTTGCACCACGCTTAGCGGCACGGTCAAGCATAGCTTCTAGCTCATCGTGTGTCAATGTTACTGGGGACATCTGATAAAATACTCTACTGAGGCTTAGTAGGCCAAGTTACGTTTTCATGATGTAGCAAAGTGCATAGTACGGCGGCAAGTTTGCGTTTGTGCCAGATCCGCCAGCGCTGTCTACGTTCAGAGTGTGGTTGTGGGAGGCGTCAATGCTCAGTCGGCCAGCGGCACTTATATCTGGGCTGTCTGGGGTGCCATACTGATTATACCCACCAGACTTGCTGAAGATACCACTTGTAGAACCATAAGCCGCCCAAGTTTCAGAAATATAAGTTGCGGTGCCTGTGAGGCTCTTCGTGCTTGTTGTACCTGTGTGGGTGTGATCCACCACAATAGCGTCTTCTGAGCCACCTGTTGCGCCGACTGCGTAAGAACCACCAGCACCCACGACAAAGCGGTTTCGCAAGTCAGGCGTACTGTTAGCTCCGTCACACAAAACATAATTAGCAGGGATTGCATCCGCAGCGCCAGACCACATCATGATCGCACCAGATGGAACGGCGTTAATTGCATCTAAGACAGTCTGTAACCCGTCTACATTAGCGATAGTGTGGTTGTGTTGATCATCTACTACAGTAGCTGCAATACTTACGTCAGATGAACCATTGAATGATACAGAACCCGTTACGTCACCAGTAAGGTTAATAGTACGTGATGTCTGCAGGGTAGTCGCTGTAGAGGCATTACCTGTTAAGGGGCCTTCAAAGCTACCCGCCTTAATGCGTTCACCAAATACAGACCACTCATCCTCAGACTCATCCCAGTGGAAAGACTTATTAGCAGATGTACCACGTTCAATGGTGATACCAGCGTCTTGGCTAGGTGTACCTGTCTCATCAGAGTTAAGCGTTAGGGTTGCGTCACCAATGTTTACGTCATTAGAGTTAACAGAAGTTGTTGTACCGTTCACAGTTAGATTACCGTTAACGATAGCGTTGTTAAAGGTTACGTTAGATGATGTACCTACGGCTTGACCAATAGAGAACTGACCACCTGAGTAAGCTACACCTGTACCTGCTGAGAAGTGTGCACGAGTTTCTGCAGCACTTGGGCCTGTATACGTAATAGTACCTGCTGAATACGTGACACTGCCGTCACCGCCTGCATCAGTTACAGAAATAGCAGTCTTAGCATCTGTTTGTGCTCGTGCTGTGGTGTAGTACAGGTTAGTACCCTCAGTTAGACCACTGGTGGTGTGATTGGATAGAGTAGAGATATTACCTGTGATTAGACCTGTAACACCTAGAGTACCACCAATTACTGCATTACCTGAGTTAAGTGTAAGGTTAGCGGTAGGGATAGTCATATTACCTGTGACAGACATAGTGCCGCCTACAGTAGCGTTTGTAGTTACATCTAAGTCACCACGAGCTACAACATCTGCACCTGTAAGGGCCAAAGCCTCTGTTGTACCTGAATAGATAGACAGTTCGTTAGAGACACCCTTAAGGCTACCGTAAGTAACGCCACCGTCTTTTAGGACAACATCACCACCGTCTGCATCAAGTGTAATATCACCTGCTACATCAAAGGTTAGACCACCTGAAGTGACATCATACTCGTTGTTAGAGATGTTTGTGTAGCTGTTGTTACCAACAATCAAAGTATCTGTAGAAACGGTACCATCAAACCAAGCATCCTTGAACTGAGCAGCCTGTGAGCCTAAGTCCATGATGTTGTTAGATTTAGGTAACACGTTAGTTGTACCTACAATAATATCTTGGCCTGGACCTACCTTAGAGATAGCAGCACCCTGACCTGCAGTACCATCATGAGAGTGGCCTGAAGTCGAGTTAAAAGCATCCTCAACGGCATTGAAC
>Ga0070747_1001050_pt1 | contig 13729 bp, 7 predicted proteins | sample VirMetDEL_Mar_31_FD_77321 | JGI IMG/M metagenome (GOLD analysis project Ga0070747, IMG submission 77321) | Aqueous microbial communities from the Delaware River and Bay under freshwater to marine salinity gradient to study organic matter... | ecosystem: Environmental > Aquatic > Marine > Coastal ...
CCCATCCAAACATCATTTTTGTCGACATCATGATGCCGCGGCTCGATGGCTATCAGACCTGTGCCTTGATCAAGAACAACAGCGCTTTCAAATCCACCCCGGTGATCATGCTGTCCTCTAAGGACGGTCTGTTCGATAAAGCCAAGGGGCGCATCGTTGGCTCGGATCAGTACCTGACCAAACCCTTCAGTAAAGAAGAGTTGCTCGGTGCGATCAAAGCCCATGTGCCTAATTTTACGCCGGTGGAACAACAAGCGTCCTGACGCCCCGCTGACCAGTTGGGCGCCTTTTTAAAGTATTGGGAAACACCATGGCTCGAATTCTGATTGTTGATGACTCGCCGACTGAAATGTACAAGCTGACCGCTATGCTGGAAAAGCATGGCCATCAGGTGCTAAAGGCGGAAAATGGTGCCGATGGCGTTGCGCTGGCGCGTCAGGAAAAGCCGGATGCTGTGCTGATGGATATCGTCATGCCTGGCCTTAATGGTTTTCAGGCGACGCGTCAGCTGACCAAGGATGCTGATACCAGTCACATCCCGGTGATCATTGTCACCACCAAAGATCAGGAAACCGACAAGGTCTGGGGCAAACGCCAGGGCGCGAAGGATTACCTGACCAAGCCGGTTGATGAAGCCACCCTGGTTAAAACCTTGAATGCGGTACTTGCCGGTTAACGCCGGGTTTGTCCGCAATTAAAAAAGAATAAGGCCGCAGCTGGCATGTCGGACGCGCAAACACCTTTTCAAACCCTTCAGGATATCGACAGACTTTGTCGTTCGCTTGCGGCAGGCTTGCCTTCGCAGCAAGCGGTCGTGCAGACCTGGAGTGGTATCGGTTTTCGCATGGGCGAGCGTTTTTTTGTTGCGCCCATGGGCGAGGTTGGCGAGGTGTTACATGAGCCGCGCCACACGCTGTTGCCCGGTGTTAAAAGCTGGGTCAAAGGCGTGGCCAACGTGCGTGGCCGTTTGTTGCCGGTGATGGATCTGTGTGGTTTCTTCGGCAATGAGCTGTCGCCGCTACGCAAAAAACGCCGAGTGCTGGTGGTTGACCATCAGGAGGTCTTTGCCGGCCTCACGGTCGATGAAGTATTCGGTATGCAACATTTTCCTGTGGACACCTTTTCCGAGCAGCTACCGCCGCTCGAGGCGTCCATAACACCTTTTATCCACGGAGTATTTCAACGTGAACAGCCCTGGTTGGTGTTCAGCCCACACGCGCTGGCCCAGAATCCGGGTTTTCTCGACGTGGCGTATTAACAGTTTATCGGTGGGGTCGGCATTGCCGGCCTTTTGGCGTTACATGGGAACCGTAGTGCGGTCGGTCCAGGCGGGGGCCAGTAAATGAAAAAACTAAATGCAGGTAATTTGTTAGCAGGTGCGCGCAGTAGCACATTGATCGCTGGGCTGTTTATCGTCCTGATCGTTTCGATCGTGCTGTTGTTCGCCAACTTCGCCTACATCAACACCCAGTCCAACTACGACACGGAGTACATCGGCCACGCCGGTGAGCTGCGCGTACTGTCCCAGCGTATCGCGAAAAACTCCACCGAAGCGGCGGCCGGTACGGCTGAAGCGTTCGGTTTGTTGCGTGATGCACGTAACGATTTCCAGGCGCGTTGGGGTTACCTGACCGACGGTAACGAGGAAACCGGGCTGCCCGCAGCACCGGAATCCTTGCAGCCTCAGATTGCTGTTGTGCAGCAAGATTGGGATACGTTGCGGCAGAACACCGACGCCATCTTGGCCAACGAACAGACTGTACTGTCGTTGCACCAGGTAGCGGCCACGCTTGCGGAAACTATTCCGCAGCTGCAGGTCGAGTACGAGGAAGTGGTCGATATTCTGCTGGAAAGCGGCGCGCCGGCAGCTCAAGTATCGGTTGCTCAGCGTCAATCCTTGCTGGCAGAACGTATCTTGGGCTCGGTAAACAAGGTACTGGCCGGTGACCAGGATTCGGTGCAAGCCGCCGACATGTTCGGTCGTGATGCCAGTCTGTTCGGTCGTGTATTGAGCGCGATGCTCGAAGGCAATGCCGCCATGGAAATCGCTCAGGTGAGCGATGAGGAAGCGCTTGAGCGTTTGGCGGAAATTTCCGAACTGTTCGAGTTCGTATCCGGTTCGGTGGACGAGATTCTCGAAACTTCACCTGAATTGTTCCAGGTGCGTGAGTCGGCTAACGTTATTTTTACCGTCTCCCAGACCCTGCTGGATAAAGCTTCAAATCTGGCTGTCGGGTTTGATGATCTGGCCACTGGGCGTGCGATTAACACCCTAGTTGGTTATGTGCTGGGTGCTTTGGCGCTCGGTTCGATCATTCTCATCGGCCTGGTGATGGTGCGGGAAACCAACCGTCGTCTGGCGTCCACCGCTGAGAAAAACGAACGTAACCAGGCGGCGATTTTGCGACTGCTCGACGAAATCGCTGACCTCGCTGACGGTGACTTGACGGTGGCGGCGACGGTAACCGAAGACTTTACCGGTGCCATCGCTGACTCCATCAACTACTCCATCGACCAGTTGCGTGATCTGGTAGCCACCATCAACCTGACCGCTGTTCAGGTAGCGGGTGCGGCCCAGGAAACCCAGGCCACGGCGATGCACTTGGCTGAAGCTTCCGAGCATCAGGCTCAGGAGATTGCCGGTGCTTCCGCGGCCATCAACGAAATGGCTGTGTCGATTGACCAGGTATCGGCGAACGCCTCGGAGTCGTCCGCGGTAGCAGAACGTTCCGTAGCCATCGCCAACAAGGGTAACGAAGTCGTACACAACACCATCACCGGCATGGATAACATCCGTGAGCAGATCCAGGACACCTCGAAGCGAATTAAGCGCCTCGGTGAGTCGTCCCAGGAGATTGGTGACATCGTTAGCCTGATTAATGACATTGCTGACCAGACCAACATCCTCGCACTGAACGCCGCGATCCAGGCCTCCATGGCGGGTGACGCAGGCCGAGGCTTCGCCGTGGTAGCGGACGAAGTACAACGCCTCGCAGAACGTTCTTCTGCTGCAACCAAGCAGATCGAGGCGCTGGTTAAGACGATTCAGACCGACACCAACGAAGCCGTTATCTCGATGGAACAAACGACGTCCGAAGTGGTGCGCGGTGCTCGTCTGGCGCAGGACGCCGGGGTGGCACTGGAAGAGATCGAGAAGGTATCCAAGACCCTCGCGGCCTTGATTCAGAACATCTCCAACGCGGCTCGCCAACAGGCATCGTCGGCGGGCCACATTTCCAACACGATGAACGTCATCCAGGAAATTACCTCGCAGACCTCGTCCGGTACCACCGCAACCGCCAAGAGCATTGGTAACTTGGCCAAGATGGCCAGTGAGATGCGCAAGTCGGTATCCGGCTTTACCTTGCCGGGTGGGGAACAGGCTTAATCAGGTGCTATGCGGCAGGCTGAAAAGTTTGCCGCAAAAGGACTATGGCCGTGAGCGAGGGGCACGACATGCAGTCAGGCGTCTGGGCCTTGCAGCCTCTAGCAGATATGACAGCCACGGAATTCCGTGACTGGCAGGTGCTGCTAGAGGAGCGTACCGGGGTCGTTCTCAATGAGCGGCGGCGAGCGTTTTTGCAAACCAATCTAAGTGCACGGATGCGCGAGCTAGGCGTTATGGATTACGCCGCGTATTACCGGCAGGTCACCGATGGTCCCCGCGGCGCGGTGGAATGGTCGACCCTGTTGGACCGGCTGACTGTGCAGGAAACCCGTTTTTTTCGTCACCGCCCATCCTTTGATGTGCTCGAGAGCTATTTGCGTGGGCGATTGCAGCAAGGGGTGACGCAGCCATGGGAGCTATGGAGCGTGGGGTGCGCCAGTGGTGAAGAGCCATATTCACTGGCGATCAGCGCTGCCGAGGTTTTACGTGAAAGCGAGCATCCGGATCACTTCGGGGTAACAGGCACGGATATCAGCCTGAACGCCCTGAGTAAGGCGCGTGATGGCCAATATGGTGCGCGTCGCCTTGAGCAGTTGGAAGCCGATTTGTGCCAGCGTTATTTCCTGGCTCAGGACGATGGACGCTTCAAAGTGGTGCCGAATTTGGCTGCGCGGGTGTGTTGCGCCCGGCTTAATGTGCTGGAGCTGGCCAAGGCACCTATGTCCGGAATGGACGTTATTTTTTGTCAGAACTTGTTGATCTATTTTCGTCGCTGGCGTCGCCGCGAGATCCTCAACCGCCTGGCCGAGCGCTTGGTGCCCGGAGGACTGCTGGTGGTGGGAGTGGGCGAAGTAGCAGGTTGGCAGCATCCGGAGTTAATCCCGGTGGCCGACGAGCGAGTACTGGCGTTTACCCGCAAGGGATAACAGGCTGTTGATAAACGTAAGCGAGGCGGCCAGTGCAAGGCAAAAGCAGGCGAGAACGTGGAGTTTACGAGCTGTAAATGAGCAGTTCGAGTCTGCTTTTAACGCAGCAATGGCAACGCAGGTAGTTTTTCAGCAGCTTGATAAGGCAGAAGAGCCAAGTATATGAGTGGAGTGGCTATGGGTGATCGGCACGATTATGTCGCCCTGGAATGGGTTAAAGGCGAGATCGCGGAAACCCTGAAACAGGCGCGTCAGGCGCTGGAGGCGTTCGTTGAGAACCCCCAGGATGCTACGCGCATGCGTTTCTGCCAGACCTATGTGCACCAGGTGCTCGGCACCCTGCAGATGGTCGAGTTTTTCGGTGCGGCATTGCTGGCTGAGGAAATGGAGCAGCTGGCTGGCGCCTTGATCGACGGCCGGGTGACTAACCAGGGTGAAGCCCTGGAAGTGCTGATGCAGTCGATTCTGCAGCTGCCGGTGTACCTCGATCGCATCCAAACTGCCCGCCGCGACCTGCCAATGGTCGTGCTGCCACTGCTCAACGACCTGCGCGCTGCTCGCGGGGAAAAGCTGCTCTCTGAAACCAGTCTGTTTGCTCCGGATATGTCCGGGCGCACCCCCGTGTTGCCGAGTGAGTCACTTGATCAGCTGCGTACAGCTGAATTACCCGGCTTGCTGCGCAAGTTGCGGCAAATGCTGCAAGTGGCGCTGGTTGGGGTGATCCGTAATCAAGATCTGCCAACGAATCTTGGCTATATGGCACGCGTATTTGCGCGCCTGGAAAACCTGTGTAAAGACTCCCCTCTAGGTCCGCTGTGGCAGATCGCTTCGGGTGTCGTTGAAGGGCTAGCGAACGGTAGCGTGGCCAATGGCTCCTCAGTCCGTACCTTGTTACGTCAGGTGGATAAAGAGCTTAAGCGTCTACTTGAGCAGGGCGCGGATGGTCTCAACCAAGCTGCTCCGGACGAGCTGAGCAAGAATCTGTTGTTCTACGTTGCCAAGTCCTCGGCGCAGTCGCCGCGGGTACGCAGCCTGCGTGACCAGTACCGCCTCGATGATGCACTGCCGGACAACGATGTTGTCGATGAAGAGCGTGCCCGTTTGGCCGGCCCTGATCGCGATGCCATGCGCTCTGTGGTCGCCGCACTGTGTGAAGAGCTTGTGCGGGTCAAGGACAGTCTCGACCTGTTCGTGCGCAGTGATCGTACCCAGGTCGCTGATCTGGACGCGCTCGCTGCGCCGCTTAAGCAGATTGCCGACACTCTGGCCGTGCTTGGTTTTAGCCAGCCGCGCAAAGTTATTGTCGACCAGCTCGATGTTATCAATGCTCTGGCCAAGGGCCAGGGTGAGCCGAGTGATGCGGTGCTGATGGATGTGGCCGGCGCTCTGCTGTACGTCGAAGCCACCTTGGCTGGCATGGTCGGTCCCGCGCAGGACGGCGGCCGCGAAGAAAGTCATCTGCCCACCACTGATGTGGCGCAAATTCACCAGTTGGTAATCAAAGAAGCACGCAATGGCCTGGAACAGGCCAAAGACGCGATCATCGAGTTTATTGCTTCGCAGTGGAACCACGAGCACCTGGCCCGCGTGCCTGAGTTGCTGACTCAGGTGCGTGGCGGCTTGGCGATGATTCCGCTGCAGCGCGCTGCCGATCTGTTGAATGCCTGCAACCGCTATATCCAAGAACAACTGCTGGCCCGCAAGGCCGTGCCCAACTGGCAGAACCTCGACACGTTGGCGGATGCCATTACCAGCGTCGAGTACTACCTCGAACGACTGGCCGAAGACCATGCCACTCAGGGCGACCTGATTCTCGATGTGGCCGAAGAAAGCCTGGAGAACCTGGGCTACCCGCTGAAAGAGAAGCCGTCGATTCTGGACTGGGTCGAGCCCCCTGTGGAGTCTTTCGCGCCATTGGCCGATCCGCTCGACGACATGGAAGTGCTAAGCGCGGAACCGGAACCGGAGGCCAAGATTGAGCCGAGCTCGGAGCCGCTTGACGACGAGTCGATGAGCGTAGACCTAGCAGAAGATTTCAGCGCTGAGTTTACCGACCTGAATTCGACCGTAATTGAAGCGGCGCCCAGCGACGCTGAGTGGTCGAATGAAGTGCCCTCTGCCGACCTTGATCAAGCCGATTTTAATATCGACCTGGCCGACGTCGACGCGTTGCCACAAGCCGAGAACCCGCACGCGCAACCCTTTGCTGGTGAAGAGCTGCAACTCGGTAGCTTTGAGCTGGATGAAAACGACAGTCCGGCCAACTGGAATGAAGCCGAGATGGCTGCGCTCGAGTTGCCTGAGGTGGAGTTACCCAGTGCCCCGCTGACTGAAGAGTCCGTGCAGCCGGTTGCGGAAAAGCCCCTGTCGATGGCCGACGTAATGGCTGCGCCGGTGCAGGCCATCAACCCGCCGGCTCATGATGTACCGCCTAGCCTGCTGCCACCACCGGCTGATGAAGAGCCGATTGATGAAGAGCTGTTGGAAGTCTTTACCGAAGAAGTTGGCGAAGTACTCGAAACCATTGGTGAGTATTTCCCGCAGTGGTGCGCCGACACTGAGAATAAGGACGCTCTAAGCGAAATCCGCCGTGCTTTCCACACCCTTAAGGGCAGTGGGCGCATGGTTCGCGCTCTGGTTATTGGTGAGCTGGGCTGGTCAATCGAGAACCTACTCAACCGCGTGCTCGACCGTAGCATTCAGCCCGGTGCAGAGGTGCAACAGGTTATCGCTGATGTCGTAGCGCTGATGCCCTCCCTGGTCGATGAATTTGCTAATAAAGCGCAGCGTCAACGCGACGATGTTGATCATCTGGCGGCGACAGCCCACGCCCTCGCTAAAGGTCGAACCCTCCCAAAACCTGAAGCCCCGGTTGAGCTGGTAGCAGAGCCCGAGGGCTTGCCAACTGCTACCGCCCAAAGCGATGAGAACGACGAAGGTCTGGACCCGCAGTTGCTGGAAATTTTCCGTAATGAAGCGGAAATGCACCTCGATACCTTGGTCAGCTTCCTCGCGGACTGTGCCCAGGAGTTGCCGCAGCCGGTTACCGATGACCTCCAGCGCGCCTTGCACACGCTCAAAGGCAGTGCCTCGATGGCCGGTATTCTGCCTGTGGCAGAGATCGCGTCGCCGTTGGAAAAACTGGTCAAGGAATTCAAAGCCAACCTGATTCCGATGGACCTTGCCGAAGCTGAGCTGCTGAGCAGCGCCGAAAAACTCTTCCGTTTAGGTCTGGAGCAGTTGGAAAGTCAGCCGTTGGGCGTGCTTCCGGGTGCTGCTGAGTTTCTTGAGCGCGTGCACAAGCTGCACAGCGATCGGCTTGAGCATGCCGAGAACAGCCGCCAAGACGGGCAGGGTGAGAAGCGCGATCCGCAGATGATCAGCATCTTCTTGGCTGAAGGCATGGATATCCTGCTGGATGCCGAAGATCTGCTGCGTAAGTGGCGTGAGCACCCGTCCGAACGTCAGGAGCTCACTTCGCTGCTGGATGAGCTGACCACGCTTGGCCGTGGCGCCGAGATGGCAGATCTGCCGCAAATTGATGAGCTTTGCGAAGCCTTGCTTGACCTCTATGGTGCGGTCGAAGAAGGCCGTCTAGCCGTCAGTGAGCGCTTTTTCAGCGAAGCAGAACAAGCTCACGAAGCCCTCATCGGCATGATGGATCAGGTCGCTGCCGGCTTGCAGGTCAGCGCTGCTCCTGAGCGTGTGACAGCCCTGCGTAACTTGATGATGGAAGCCCTGGACCCTAATACTCTGGCGCTGTTGTCTAACAACGGTGCTGCCGGTATCGAGGTTGTTGAGCTGACTGATGCCACTGCAGCGCTGGAAGAACTTAGTCTGGCTGAGCCAGATGAAGTGATCGAACCGTTGCCGCTCGACGCGGCGCCAGTTGACCAACTGCCTGAGTCTATTGAGCCAGTCAGCGAGGCGCTGACTGAGCCGCCGGCTGCTTCGCTGTACGAGTCGCTCGACGAAGAAATGGTGTCGATCTTCCTCGAAGAAGCGGTCGATATTCTTGAGAGTGCCGGTCAGGCGCTGGAACGCTGGTTGGGCGATCCCGACAACAAGGCCGCGCTGTCCTCGTTACAGCGCGACTTGCACACCCTCAAAGGTGGTGCACGCATGGCCGAGATTCGCCCGATTGGTGATCTCGCTCATGAGCTCGAATCGTTGTATGAAGGTCTGGTTGATCGCCGTTACAGCTTCTCGCAGCCGCTGGCGAGTTTGCTGCAGCAAAGCCATGACAGTTTGGCCCAGCTTTTAGAGCAGTTGCAGGCGCGCGTGGCCATGCCCTCGCCGGTGGCGCTGATCGAAGCCATTCGTAGCTTCCGCCAAAGTGGCGGGCAGAGCTTGCCAGTAAGTGCCGCGAACGCAGAGCCTGTTGCCGAAGCCGAAGCCGAAGCCGAAGCCGAAGCCGAAGCCGAAGCCCTGCCGATGATCGAGTCGCTTGATCTGATAGAGCCTGAGTCAGAAGCACTGGAAGAGAGTGAAGAAGGGATCGATTTTGGCATTCTGGCGGATGTGCCGCAGGAGCCACTGGATCAAGCTCCGTTGGCGACGGATCCGTTAGAAATGGAGGCGGTCGAGTTGCCTGCTGGCGAGCTCGACGAGCAACTGCCGAGCGACTCGGCTACTGAACACGAGATCGAGCCAGCTGCGGTTCCGGCCATTGAGCCTGAACCGATGGCTGTTAACGCTCCCGCCGTACTTGATGACGACCGCGATCCTGAGTTGGTGGAAATCTTCCTTGAGGAAGGCTTCGACATCATCGACAGCGCCGGTGCAGCCTTGCAGCGCTGGATGGGCGACGTCCACAACAGCCTTGAGCTGGAATCGTTACAGCGTGATCTGCACACCCTCAAGGGTGGTGCGCGCATGGCCGAAATCCGCGAAATTGGCGACTTGGCTCACGAGTTAGAATTTCTCTACGAAGGACTTGGACAAGGGCGTTTGCGGGCTAGCCAGGATCTGTTCACCTTGCTTCAGGCCTGCCACGACAACCTCGCCGAGATGCTTGAGGCGGTGCGCGACAAACGCGACGTCCCCAGTGGCGATGCGTTGATCGAAACAATCAAACGCTTTCGCGCCAACCCCGATGAGCAGTTGAGCATGCCCTCCGCCGTGGCGCTCAAGGCTGCTGTCGAGAACCAGGATGACGATGCCGAGTCCGAGATTCTCGATATCTTCCTCGAAGAGGGTGACGACCTGCTGGAGGCAATGGAAGTCGCCATCGGCCGCTTGGAAGCTGATCGCGAAGACCCTAATGCCATTGATGACATGCTGCGCATCCTGCACACCCTCAAGGGCGGAGCCCGACTGGCTGGACAGAAAAACCTGGGTGATCTGACTCACAGCCTCGAACAACTCCTGACTGAAGCGCAGACCCAAGGCGCGCCTTGGCCACAAAGCCTGTTTGTCGATGTGCAGTCGGGTTTCGAAGGTTTGCAGCAGGAGCTCGATGGCCTGCGTCAACGCCTGAACGACAGCATGGTCGCGGATGAAGCGCCGGCCAGTCACGCCACTGCGCCAGAGCCGACGGCACGTCTGCCGGAACTGAGCTCACCTATTGTCGCGGCCAGCGCCATGCCCACGCAGGAGCTGGTGGCCAAGGTCTTGCCGTTTGTGCGTCGCGCTCAAGAAGCTGCTCTGGAAGCTGCGTCCCGTCGCGCACCACAGGAGCTGGTTAAGGTGCCGGCCGAATTGCTTGAAGGCCTGGTTAACCTGGCCGGTGAGACCTCGATTTTCCGTGGTCGGGTTGAACAGCAGGTCAGTGACTTCGGTTTCACCCTGAGTGAGATGGAAGCCACTATTGACCGTGTGCGCGATCAGCTGCGCCGCCTGGATACCGAAACCCAAGCGCAAATCCTCAGCCGTATCGAGGCCGAAGCCGAGCGTATGGGTTATGAGGATTTCGACCCGCTGGAGATGGACCGTCACTCGCAGTTGCAGCAGCTCTCGCGCGCACTGTTTGAGTCGGCGTCCGACTTGCTCGACCTGAAGGAAACCTTGGCCGCGCGTAACCGCGATGCGGAAACCCTGTTGCTGCAACAGGCGCGGGTCAACTCAGAGTTGCAGGAAGGCCTGATGCGTACGCGCATGGTGCCTTTTGACCGCCTGGTGCCGCGTCTGCGTCGTATCGTGCGGCAAATTTCCGGCGAGTTGGGCAAGCAGGTTGAGTTCATCGTCGGCAACGCCGACGGTGAAATGGACCGTACCGTACTCGAACGTATCGTCGCGCCGCTGGAGCACATGCTGCGCAACGCGGTCGATCATGGCATTGAAGCTGCTGATGTGCGTCGTGCCGCCGGCAAGCCAGAGCAGGGCACCATCCGCTTGGCATTGGGTCGTGAGGGCGGCGATATCGTCCTGACCCTTGCCGACGACGGCGGTGGTATTCGTTTGGACGCGGTGAAGCGCAAAGCCATCGAGCGTGGCTTGATGGATGCCGACTCCGACCTGACTGACTACGAAGTGCTGCAATTTATTCTTGAAGCAGGGTTCTCCACCGCTGAGAAGGTTACGCAGATTTCCGGGCGTGGCGTGGGCATGGATGTGGTCCACTCCGAGGTCAAGCAGCTCGGTGGCTCGATGAGCATCGAGTCGAATCCGGGCACTGGCACCACCTTTACCATTCGTCTGCCGTTCACCGTATCGGTCAACCGCGCGCTGATGGTGCTGTCGGGTGAAGACCTCTACGCCATTCCTTTGAACACCATCGAAGGTATCGTGCGAGTTTCCCCGTACGAGCTGGAAGCCTATTACGCTCCGGATGCGCCGCGCTTCGAGTACGCCGGGCAAAGCTATGAGTTGCGTTACTTGGGCGACTTGTTGAACAACGGTCAACAACCCAAGCTGGTCGGCCAAAGCCTGCCGCTGCCGGTGATTCTGGTGCGCTCCAAAGAGCATGCCGTAGCCGTGCAAGTCGATTCCCTGGCGGGTTCGCGCGAAATCGTGGTGAAGAGCCTCGGCCCGCAGTTCGCCGGTGTTCACGGAATTTCCGGTGCAACCATCCTCGGTGATGGTCGCGTGGTGGTGATCCTCGATCTGCTGGCAACCATTCGCGTGTTGCATGCGCATTTGCTCAACCAACTGCAACCGCGCCTGCTCAAACAGTCGGCGACAGCGGCAGAGATTGAAGCGGATCGGCCGACCCTGGTCATGGTGGTCGATGATTCGGTCACCGTGCGTAAGGTCACCAGCCGTCTATTGGAACGTAACGGTATGAACGTATTGACGGCCAAGGACGGTGTGGATGCCATCTCGCAACTGCAGGAACGCAAGCCCGACATCATGTTGCTGGACATCGAAATGCCGCGCATGGATGGCTTCGAAGTCGCAACCTTGGTCCGCCATGACGAAGGTCTTAAAGACCTACCGATCATCATGATCACCTCACGTACCGGTGAGAAACACCGGGAGCGAGCCATGAGCATTGGTGTCAACGAGTACCTTGGTAAGCCCTACCAGGAGTCTTTGTTGCTCGAAACGATTCAGCAACTGGTGGGCCGTCGCCCGGTAAGCCGCACATGACTGAGAAAACTGCAGCCCGTATTGCGGTGATTGCCGACACCTCGCTGCAGCGTCACGTGCTGCAGCAGGCACTGACTAGCAGTGGCTATCAGGTGGTGATGAACAGTGATCCTGCGCGTCTCGATCAGGAAACGCTGAACGCGTGTGAGACCGACTTATGGCTGGTCGATCTGGCGCAGTCGGAAGATTCGCCGCTGGTCGATAGCCTGATGGAAAACGCTTCGGCGCCGGTGCTGTTTGGTGAAGGGCATGCGCCCGAACGGCATTCGGAAAACTACCCGCGCTGGGAACGACGCTTGTTCGGTAAGTTGAAGAAATTGGTCGGTGACCCGTCGCAGGCGGTTGGCCCAAGTTTGGAAGCCTTACTGGCTGAAGCGCAGCGACCGTCACGCCTGGACCTGCCTGCCGCGCTGGCAGACACGCCCTTAGAAGCCGGGGAGCCCGCTCGCCAGGTTTGGTTGTTGGCGGCCTCTTTGGGCGGCCCCGCAGCAGTTAAAGCCTTTCTCGATGCGTTGCCGGGCGGTTTGCCGGTGGGGTTTGTCTACGCTCAGCACATTGATGCCAGTTTCGAAGGTGCATTGCCGCAAGCGGTGGGCCGGCACAGCCAATGGCATGTTAACCCTGCCCGACATGGCGACCCAGTGCGTTGCGGTGAAGTGGTGGTGGTGCCGATCAGCTATGAGCTGGGCTTCAGTGATGAGGGTCAGATGCTCATAGCGGAGCGTGGCTGGCCGGAACCCTATAGCCCCTCGATTGACCAGATGATGCTCAACCTGGCCCAGCATTTTGCTGCGCTGAGCGGCGTGATTGCCTTTAGTGGCATGGGCAGTGACGGGACGGCCGCCGCGGGTTATGTGCGGCGTCAAGGTGGTTTGATCTGGACCCAGCGCGCCGACAGCTGCGCGTGCCCAAGCATGCCGGATAGCTTACGTGAAGGTGGTTACAGCAGCTTCAGCGGTGACCCGCGTGAGCTCGCTGAGGCTTTGGTCAACCACCTGGCCGAGCAATGCCGTTAATTAGGATATTTTCATGAGCCAAGCCGTCGCCACGCAGAACAGTACCAACAGCCTTACTGGCCTATTGATGCCGCTGTCCGACCGTACTCTGCTGCTGCCTAACGTTGCGGTCGCCGAGCTAATTCCCTACCGTGCACCGCAGGTCAGTGAAGGCATGCCCAATTGGTTTCTCGGGCAGATTGCCTGGCGCGACCTGCGCTTGCCGTTGTTGTCGTTCGAGGCTGCTTCGGATGGTCAAGCGACTGTCAGCCCAGGCTCTCGGGTGGCCGTGATCAACGCCCTCGGTGGTCGTCCAGCGGTCAAGTTTATTGCCGTGCTGGTGCAAGGTATCCCACGTTCGATCAAGGTCGGCGCCGAGCTGGTGCGCGCCGATGTCGCCCTATCGCCGTTGGAGTTAGATGCGGTGCAATTTGGCGAGGCAGTGCTGAAGATTCCGGATTTGGTTGGTTTGGAACAGAAACTGGCAGATGCCGGGCTGATCTGATCCTTTGCACATAAAAAAGCCCGCTGATGCGGGCTTTTTTATGGCTCGAGCTTAGAGCTTTTACATGATCTCGCGAGCCGACTTTTACCCAGTAGGGCCGAAGCGCAGCAGATCGCAAGAAAGTGTTTAAAAATCGCCCCACAATTGCTGCGCCACGCTCAGGGCCACCACCGGCGCAGTTTCTGTACGCAGTACTCGTGGGCCGAGGCGGGCGGCGTGAAAGCCTTGATCCTTGGCCTGAGTGACTTCGTTCTCGCTCAGGCCGCCTTCCGGACCGAGCAGAAAAGCTAGGGATTTTGGCTGTGGATGACTGGCCCAAGGCTCAGCGACCGGATGCAGCACCAGCTTTAGATCGGCCGTTGTTTGCGCGAGCCATTCGACCAAG
>Ga0070747_1001055_pt1 | contig 13708 bp, 18 predicted proteins | sample VirMetDEL_Mar_31_FD_77321 | JGI IMG/M metagenome (GOLD analysis project Ga0070747, IMG submission 77321) | Aqueous microbial communities from the Delaware River and Bay under freshwater to marine salinity gradient to study organic matter... | ecosystem: Environmental > Aquatic > Marine > Coastal...
AGCGTGGTGATCGTCCAATTCGTGAAGATCGCCCTGCTCGTCGTGAACGAGTTGAAAACTGAGTATACTCTAAAAATATAAGAATAATATATAGGTATACACTAGATTTGCTGGATCATCTCTATTAATATAGGTGTCTCTCTTATGGGGGACACCTATATATTTGTATGCATTCATTATGTGGTATAGATTATAGTTTGACATCTCCTGCACTATGCTGTCATGTAGGTAAAGAATGGAAATACGAAAATTGTATTTTTTATTATCTTTCTGATAGAAAGAAATACTGCGGAGTTTTTGACAAAAGAATATACGGTAAGTCTTTTGATGAATACAACACACCAGAACAAAGATACGACAGTATTTCATCTTGGGCATTTGATACATGTTCTTTTTGTAGTTACGTAGGTATAGAAAATTATGCGTATAGTGCAACTGGTAGAGTATTTAATATAGCAGAAAATACTGGAATTCTTAAATATAAATTATATGAGGCAGGAATACCGTTGGAGTGTATAAATATTTCTACTATAAAGAAAAATGCAACAGGAAAAGGTAATGCAACAAAGGGTCACATGTATGATTCTTTTTATACAGAGACACGAATTGATTTGATGGATATATTAAAAATGAAAACTTTAGGAAATCCTGTTACCGATATAGTAGATTCATATTACGTATGTAAAACATTATTTGATATAGTACAAAAAATGGAGAAATAAATATGTTTGTAAAAGATCATGTAAATGCAGTAAATACACCAACTTGGGTACGACTCAATGAGGATGCACAGCGTCAGCATTACAGACGACAATTCATAGATGAGCATGGTGGAAAATTTATACATCAAGGTAGATATGTAACATGGGATGATACAGATGATATATCTCATATTACTGACAGATATGTCATAAAAACTCCAGATAACCAAATAGAACTAACTGAAGTATTTTCTGTGTATTGTAAGAAAAATAATTTAAATAAAGCCGCAATGTATGCTACATTGCGAGGAGTTAGAAATCATCACAAAAAATATAAATTAATAAAAATTCCAGAATGAAACACATTAAATGCTAAATAGAATGAAGGGAAAAATTTATGTGTAAAAATTATTCAAAACAACAGTATCTTCCCTACCTAAAGGTAAAAAATAGTATATATTGACTAGTGAAGTTTCTTCACCGGAATATAATTCTTTTTTGCACACGGTAGGAGGTGATCCAGCTTTACTCCCCCTGAAAAACGGTGAAGAACTCCTGGAGGAGCACAGTAATGTGCTCCTTCTTTTTATACATACTACTACACTCTTGAGGTTTTTATGGAAAATAATATTATCAATAAAATAGAAGAAGATTTCTGGATGGGGATGTCATTCAAGGAAGAACTTTTAGAATTTACTCGTGCAAACAGGGTAGAAAAGGAACGTGCAGTTCAAAATGCTCGTTCTCGTGGTGGTGATCAAAAAGACGTAGACAAAGCAAGAAAATCTGTAGATAGAAAACAAGAGAGTCAACAGAATACCACTAATCCGTGGAAAAATGTTATTATTGTGAGAACAAATCAGGATGGTAAGGTTAGATTAATTCCAAAAGCAGATTTCGAACAGAATAGACACGAACTACTATTTGGACAGGTATCTGGACAAGCACCAAAGCCCGAGGTAACTCCTAACATTGCACAAGAAATGGCATCACAGGATGACTTTGAGGCATCTAAAACCTCTAATAGACTACTTGGTGTAGTTTCGAGAAAGAAAAAATCTAAGGATGAAATCATCAGATCTGATCACTATGATTATCCTAAAGACGGTGTTCAACGACAAGATCCGTCTTCATCATATCCGGATTGGGATCATTCACCTGATTCGATAGCACAGGGAATATCTCTGGTTGCAAACAGCACTGGTGGAAAACCTGTAGATATAAATGCAATAAAGCAATTCTTTGGTCAGAGTCAGACATTGATGGACGCTTCTATCCGATCATACCAACAATTAAATGATATTGTTAAAGGTCAATTTTCTGTTACGACTCCAGATGAAGCATATGCAACAACAAAATCATGGACAAAGATTACAGGTGGTCAGGATAGACCAAATACGGATTTAGTAATACAGGACGAAAGTGGTGCAGCTTATTGTGTTTCTATTATCCAAGATAAAACTAAGATAATTGTAGACGATGAAGCACAAGTTCTTTTTGATTTTTGTTTTAAATCTAGAATAAAAGAACTTATATCAGATGAAAAAATTACAAAATCATTAGAAAAAATAAAAAAGAAAGTTTCTGACTATATTATATCATTTGGTAATGACACTTCAATTCAACAAAAATATCTGTACTCCAGAGGTGAAGATTTCAAAATAGATATTATTTCTGATTTAGAAGAATTGTTACAAACTAGTGATACATTAGAAAGTTCTATCGTCATTGAAGCATTAACTGGAAATGAAAAATTTGGTGGTAAATTACCAGCGGTTTCTAATGCACTTATGAGTACTTCGCGTGATGGTACAAATTTAAGAATGGTTCCTATAAATAATAATTCAACTAAACAACTACTGGGTGAAACATACTTAAAACTTAAACTTACACCATCTCCAGACGGAGCGCCGTTTGATGAAATGTATGAACTACTAGTTTCTTCTAGACAAAATACACCACAGTTAAGTGAGTTTTTAGATTTAGCAGAAACTGTTAATGACGGTAAAGTATTCTTTGATAATTTTTTATCTGAGCAAAAAAGTTTATTAGAAGGATTTATGAAGTTATTTGGTTTAGTTGCAACTTCTGTTATTGTAAGAAATATAAACCTAGATGCTGTTGGATCTGTAGGTAATGGTGATTATACTAGGGTTGATGTTGGAAACAATACATTTTACGTGGGTGTGGAGAAAGACGTAAATTATTATGATGGATCTGCTCTTAGACTAGGTGAAAGTATGGAAGATTTAGTATTAGGGTTAAGTCTTATAACAGAAAAAGATCGAGACTATAAAGAAGAATATAATAGATATCATTCCAGACCAGAGCAAGTTAAAAGACGACAAGGTAGAAACCAAGCACGAGCAAAATTAGAAAAAGAAGGAAGAGTCTCTAACGGTGATGGTAATGATGTTGATCATAAAAATCACAACGCCAGAGACAATAGAAGTTCTAATTTAAGAGTTCGAAACAGATCATCAAATCGTGGTGATAATAAAGTACCAGTTAAAGAGGAGTACGGTGCAGGAGAAACAGGTACTTGGGAGTTGTTGTTAAAATATATACAAGATACCCCATATATGACAATACCTAGAGAGTTATTACAAAAGGAAAAGCATAATGCCGGATCTTGCAGGGAATGTAATCAAAAATAATGCAACTTTAGTTGGGTTATTAGGAACTTGGATTTTAACCATAGGTGGATTGCTATGGTCTGTTGCAAGTACGAATGCGACTTATGATTTGCGTATTGATCACATAGAAGAAGAATTAACTAATCTAGACGCTAGATTAGATGTTGCAGAAACATTTAGAATGGAAATTAGATCAGATTTAGCAGAAATAAAAACTGATTTAATGTGGATAAGAAAAGATTTAGAAGCTAGAAACTAGACTCCATCAGACAAACCGTAAAGAGGATCATATGAATATTAAACAACTAGAAGTAGGAATGTCAATTCTAATAGAAGATACTATTTGTTTTGTTGAACACATCAATAGACTAGGAAATACTTCATATTGTGTTAAATATATCACAGAATCAGGAACTAGATCCCGAGAATTTTTTCTTAATCACGACGAAGTAAAATTGTTAGATGAAACGGAAGAACTTTCCGAAGATAAATCTAAAGGAAAAAAATTAAACAAACCGTTTAGAACACCCGGTGGACCGAAAAAATTTTCCGTCTATGTTAAAAACGAGAAAGGGAATACGGTTAAGGTAAACTTTGGTGATCCAAATATGGAAATCAAAAGAGATAATCCAAAGAGAAGAAAATCGTTTAGAGCAAGGCATAATTGTGCAAATCCTGGACCTAAAACCAAAGCTAGATATTGGTCATGTCATCAATGGAGAAAAAGTTCTCCTGTTGCTGATTCTTATGAGCCTGATGGACTTCTTTTGAATGACTCATTTTTAAGCAAAGCTAAGTCATTAACTACAGAATCTAAAACCGAAGATAATAACAGAGAAAATGATATAGCAAGAGAACTGACAGTTAAATCTTCTATAAAAGAACCAGAAGCAAAAGTACTTGCTAAACTTATTATGACATCAAAAGACCTATATACTAGTACAAAGGGAAAGGGAACTAAATGAAAACCTTCAAGGATTTAAAAACAAAAATATTCGAGAGCGGTGAACACACCTTTGGTGGTGGGTTTGGGGACAGGACTGATGCACAGGGAGCTGTTGCATCTGCATACAAAGACTACGGTAAGGGCACACACAACATCGATCAAGAAAACAATATGGATAGAATAAATGCTTTCTTGAAGTCATACTTTAAACAACCCGTGAGTGATCTTAGTACAGTTTTGGGTACTCTCAAGAGCAAATTAAATCTAATCAATCTTGATTTTGAATGTAAAAGGGATCCTAAAAATCCCGGAGGAAAACATTCTGTGTTAGAAAAAGGACCAAACAGCTACGAGTTAACAAGAAATGGTGGCACTTTTGGTAAAACTCCTACTACACCGTTTGATGAATTTGATGAAACCAATGGGTTCCCAGAAGGAACTGCATATAATTTAAACATAGACGTATCTATGGCAGAGTCCGGACTTTATAAATTAAACGCTGAAATAGCAAGGCAGGCAGATGTATATAATGGAGATAGCGAAGCTTAATTCTAAAAACTTTCTTGATTACGCGATACAAAATTATAGAAATCCTGAATGTCGAGACATTGAGGAATTTTCTGAGGATGTGAATAGAATTAAATATTTAAAGCGACTGTTTAGTCGCTATGATCAGGACAATGATTTTAAGTGTAGACTTGTAGTCAATCACTTAATAGTTTTTTCTAATGTATTTGGTGATGTTCCTTCTTGTAGAATATTATTTTTTAAAGTAGAAGAAAAATATCACCACATTCTAAAAACTTGTCTTAAATATATGGAAATATTACCAGATGATATACCAGAAATAGACATATCAACAATACCTTTAGATATTAAAATACTAAAAAAATTGGAGACTGAAATATGAATACTTCCGATATCACAAATAAAACTATTTCTGCTTTTACGATGTATAAGTTTTTGGAAGGTATAACAAAACCATTCGAACAATTTGATGCATATATTTCTGGTGCTATTGATAGGGATGGTAACTTTACCGAAGAACCTACTGATGTTCCTACATTTGAATTATTTTTAATTTACATTAAAAAATTATTAAATCAAATTCCAGATCCCTCTACAAAATCTAGGTTAAATAACTTAACTTCTGCGATGTCATTATTCAGAGAGTCTTTAGTTGAGTATGATCTAGATGCAGATTTTATTATTGAAGGCATAATGCAAGAATTGCTTAATCAAGAATTAATTCTAGAGCAAGAAGCTGCAGCGGTTCATGCTAATTCTATGGGTGGTAATTTTTCTAATCCCCAAGTAGAAGACGCAGGAAATATTGCAGGTCCTATTTTTCCTATCGGACATATAATTAGAAGAAGAAAGAAAAAGAAGAAAAATTCTGAGGAATAGATCGTGATTGAAACTTTTCTTACAACTGAATTTTTATCTCTAATTGGTGGTTCTGTTACTGGATTTATCTTTAAATTTTTAACAGAACAAAGAGAGATTCGTAGAGAACAGTTTGAGATGTTACTTGAGAGAAATAAACAAGCAACAAAGAATCAGGATAAAGCAGTAAAACGAGTAGGAATAGAGGCAGGAAAAGTTGTACGCAGAACAATAGTGTTATGTGTATTGTTTGGAACTATAATAGCACCTTTCATTCTTCCTTTCTTTGGAATTCCAACCGTAGTAGAAATCACAAGAGAAACTGCACCTTTTTTGGGTATATTTGGTGGTGGTCAGGATGTGAGTTTCCATAATGTATATGGATATTTGTTTACGGAAGAAAATAGACAGATATTACTTAGTATAGTTGGATTTTACTTCGGAAGTGCGACAGCACGAAGATGAAATATTTATTATCTATTTTTATCTTACTAGGTGGATGTGCGTCATCTATAAAAACAATAGATCATCCTATTGATCCAATAAAACAAAAAACACTGGCTCTCAGTGAGTCACCAGTGTTATCTGTTAACATTTATAGTATATCTATAATGCTAGCAGTTATTGCTTTATTGGTTATTTCTTTATGGCTTATTGCATGGAAGAAAACTCAAAATAAAGAAGATGATTCTTTCTGAGGATGCTTTGCGGAATATTCTGCAATTTCTCTCTTAAGAGCACGAACCCAATTTATGGGTGTATCAATAAACGTTTGTGTGTCTCCTGTTTCACAACCAATCAACACTACAACTTGTTCTATGAGTTCTCCTGTCATTTCTTGCCACATTAGAGCATATGCAGTTGCTTGTAAGAAGTAGTTTTCGATACCACCTTTGTACTTCTTTCGAGTAGAACCTTTGAAGTCTATGATACTGAGTTTACCGTCATACTCTGCGATGCAGTCAGCTCTACCTGCAAGTCCAATATTTTCTGATGCAAGACACATTTCGGTACATCTAACATTATCAATCTTGTTAACTTCTTCTTGCATCTGTAGGAATAACTCACACTCTAGTGGGGGTAGATCTTTGAGAACAATCTCTTTGTTGTTCACATAGTCTTCTAATACTGAGTGTATTTTATTACCTCTTCGCGTAACCCTTGTTGCTTCTTTGGGGTTTTCTGCTCTCCACTTAGCGAAGATTCCAGCCTTTTTCCATCCGGTGACTGTTGTCACGCTAGGCAGTTTATTGCCATCTTTTAGAATGTAATAGCGACCACTTTCAGTATCTTCTGAAAGTAGATCGCTAGTCACGATTACCTCTTTGTGGGTAAATTGCTTTTGTGTAAACATGATGTATATCCAATCAACTGTATTATATAATAAATCTATTCAAATGTCAAACTATTATAGGAGATCCTAGTACGGAACTAGGAAAAATCTCAGTTAGGAGATTCTTCAATACCTAACAGTTTATTGATAATCTGATCAATGGCAAAATCTAGATCTTCATTTACTAATTCAAAATCGAGATTACTCTCGACTTCTACTAGTTCTTCGATTATCATATCAGCAAACACATTGATATAATCATCTCTGGTTTCAGTTACTGCAACTTCATTTGCTGATGGAGTAGTAGCCTCAATTTCGGCAACTCCTTGATCATTTCCTTCTCTAGTACCCTTTGCAGCGATTTCCATTGCAACTCTAACTAGATTTTTATTTCTTATTGTGTCGTTAATATCCATAGTAGTCTCCTTTATTATATTTATAAAAAAAATAGGCCCCCCTGAGTTCGCTTCAGGGGGGCCGGTGCCTACGGTAGCGATGCCCAGGCGTAATTTTTAGGGTCTAAGTCTTAATTGTTGGAATTGAGCACCCACACGCTGACCAAGTCTTCCTATCAATCCCGGAGTATCTATTTGCAGTTGGTTTATGATTGCTGCATAGTTTGGATCTGATGCTGAAGGAACTCCACCAAATCCTGCAGTTGATAATCGCTTAATCATGTCAGCCCTTTTGGTATTTCCTGCAGCTTTTGCTGTTGCGAGAGCACGACCAAGTGTAGCTTTTATAATATCACTGCTAATACCAAAGCCGGTAGTAATTGGTCCTGTTAAGGGATTTAATGATTGTTCATTAATATCTGGTGTGTGATATTTTGCTAAATAATCTTTGGTATATCTCATTTTATTCTCCCTCTTATTTATAAAAACGTATAAATAGAAGTAAAGGAACATCGTTATGTATAAAGCTTATTTTCAATTTGAAGGACCACAAGTAAATCAACCAGTGATACCTCCCCCTACTGATGCACAGGCGGGTTTGGGTACATCTGTTCCTGCGTTCATACTTAATTATCAGCCAATTCTATATAATGCCGGCGCAGCGCTAACTGAGCAGCAAGTCGGAACCACATTTGAACTTCTATCTCCACACGGACTAACTTTTAATATGTATTGTAAGCCCGGAGAATCAAACATGTATGAAATCGCAATCTCAAAAATCGCTGGTATGTCAGCAGGAGCAAGTCTAACTATTCTCACTCAATGATATGAGACAAGTATTACTACTCAACGCATCAGAAGAAATATTGCAGTTAATTGATTGGCAACGGGCAATAAGTTTAATATTTAATGGGAAAGCGGAGCCCCCATATAACTATGACTATAAGTATAAAATACCCCACTCGTCTGGGGTATTTTATTTACCTAAAGCAATAATATTAAAGAAGTATATTCATATTCCGAGAAGAAAATCAATGTTTTCTCGTAAAAATATACACAGGAGAGACAATCATACATGTCAATACTGTTCTATGCGTCTACAAGAAAATCAAGGAACTTTAGATCATATCATACCCAGATCACGAGGTGGGTTAAATACATGGGAAAACTTGGTGTGTTGTTGTTCTAAATGCAATACAAAAAAGGGAAATAGAACTCCAAATGAAGCAAATATGAAACTTTTATCTGTTCCTGAAGAACCAAAGTCCCTACATAAAACGGAAATCGAGTTAACCTCGACCTGGTCACGATGGGCATAAAGAAAGGGCTCGCAACGCTTCTTGTAATATAACAAACAAGACCGCAATATAGTAGTCCTATCTTAGTGACGGCTCATCATTCGGTCCGAAAGTGTTAAATACTCTCTAATCTTTACTGCTGACTTATGCCAGGGAACAATCCCTGGCATGTTACTTTATATGGTTATGTAACCAATAGATGTTCGTATTGTGTTTTTATAATAAGGAGGAACATAATCAGTATTTTCAGATTTCATTATATCTTCTGCTGTAATAGGCATCATTTCTGTATTTGGAGTTTGTATTATTTTAATATTTTTTGTACTGAATTGTTTTTCTAGATGTTTAAAATTAGTTCTCATGGTGTTGTTGTTCCTATATCTTGACATTCACCTTCTGGTACACAATCTGCGTAAATTCTTCCTTGATCATCCACAAGCATACAGCATTGTGTTCCTGTCTCACAATCAGATGCACACTGAGTGCAAACACTACTGTCTGTTCCAACAGGAACACACTGTCCTGTGTATGGACAACAGAATCGTAGATTTTCGTTGTCATCCGGTTCGCATATTTTACCACATGCAGGATCTATATCGTATTCTCCTTGACTGTCTCTAATAAGGAAACCACATTCAAGTTCTCCACAATAATCACCAGTCTCACCCGGTTCAGGAAGCTCACCTTCGTCTAGACCGTAGTTAATTGATAGACAATCTATTCCACCCGCACTATTGGGAGTTCCTCTTGCTATCGGACATGCTAAAATGTTCGAAGTGCCGTTACGTGGATCTGGTATGCTTTGGTAGGCGCCGCTCGGGGTAGTCCAACAACAGGGATCTGTTTGAGTACTACTGGGAACATTTGGTGTTGCCTTTAATGGTGGATAGAACCAATCAACTCTAGGTTTACCGCCTGTTGATCCATCATCATCATAAAATGGTGTTATTGATGGATCATCGAATGCTACGGATGGTTTCCATCCTTCCAGATCATCACCATCTACGTTTTTAAATATCTTAGTTCCATCTCCAGTATTTACCAACCAAGGAGTAGTTTTTAGTGCTGATGCATTATTTACCTTATTACAGCTATAAGCTCCTTCGTATTCGTCGTCGCCTGGTATACCCCCTGCACAATCCACTTGCCCGCCACTTATCATATACTGTAACCAAGTTCCCCTGCATGTATCAGTACTTCCCTCGTGATCACATTGATACGTCGATTCGAGAGATCCAAAAATATCTTCGTAATTATCTTCGCTTCCCGGTGATGCGCTATAGCAGCTGGATATCGTTCCCCCGTCACAATTCAAGTTTTCGAGACACTGGCTGTAATCCGATGCGCATGGATCGCAGGTGCAGTCCTCGCCTGAGCAGTTTTGCTCGAACGTACACTCTTGATATTGAGGCCAACCCGCAGCATAAGATTTCCTCGGCATGTTTCTTGAGCTCAGAAATTGCGGAAACAGATTCTGATGATTTTCCGCAGATACTAACGGACTGGTGTCGAGTTCCGTGGCGTAGATATCACCATCGAAGTCTGCATGAAACCATCCTCCGGGTTGTCCATAAAACCATTGTTCTCTTTCTGTGGTTGAAAATTGTGTTGGAGCTGGAGGTAATGCACCGCATCTTGGGGCACACTTTTCTATATCGGACTCCCCGGCCACAGGGGTTACTTCTAATCCGTTTGTGTTAATGCAATTGGTATTTGATAGCCAGGTAAAATTATTGCTACCGCATGGATTCAGATCCGTCGCATTATCAGCACAAGTACTTCCAACACCGCCTTCTCCGACTTTATCGTTTTCATCTCGAAGTCCTTTATATGTTTCAAAACATACACAGGCAGGCTCATTATCTCCCAGATTAGCACAATCATTGTAACAATTTAATATGCCATCAGCAGGCGGGTGATCTTGTGAATCAAGTGCGCAAGTATGTTCAAATGTGCTACACCCACAGTCTCCGATCGGCACTGTCTGTGGACATCTCCTACTACAAGTGCCTTTTGCATTTGCAATACAAACTTCATATCCATCGGATGAAGCACAAACAAGCTCTTCACCCTCTGGATTTGGTGTCCATTGTCCGCCGTACCACCTGCATTCATCTTCTATAGTATTTTCAATACACCCAGCAAACTCTATTTGACACTCCGCGAATCCCGAGGCGATCCCGGCGCAGGTGGCATCCCAAAACTGGTCGCAGCACTCCGGATTCGTCGCACACACCACCTGATTACATGCAGGAAGCACACATCCACACGGAGGGTCGTCTTCAACACAACCTTCACAAGCTGCTTGCTCCTCTTCGGTGTCCGGCGGTTCCCCGAGGGGGCATCCGTCCGCCGATTCTGTGGTGTACTCAATCCACTCTCCGTTTTCATCCCTGTTTTCAGGACCGAAACAATTTAGTCCGCTTGGCGGTCCAGCATTAAAACAACACAATCCTCGGGGGGTTTCCTCATCCGGGGCACAATTATCTGCAACTTTCATCGTTTTTTTGTATATTTTATATGCGTTTTCTAATCCGCCATTTTCTGGATTAGGTAATATACCTTCTTCCGCTAATAGTCGTGCAATACCGGGAGTTATTACACCAGTAGGTATTACGAAGTCCGGCGGCGCATACCAGAAAGGAAAACCATTGAATATTAACATTAAATATCTTGCAACAGATATATTTCCGAGGTTGTCTGCGTTGCTTAACGGCTCCGCAGCGCTACCAACAGGGATCATTGTCTGGAAGGCATCAGCAAGTGTTGATATTGTGGCGTTATCCATAACTTCGCTTAAATGAGTTTCTAACAATGTTTCATTGAGTGCTATTTCCCACGAAAAGATTGGAACTCCAGCACAACTCTGAATCCAATATTTGGGAACTCTGTTGTTAAACACATCTTCGCCATCTTGTCTTCTAGGTCCGTATTGATCCTGTTCATCTTCAGGAAGCGTACAGGTGTTTGTTGGTGGATATCCAAACCATTCCGCTTGTGGAGAAAATAAATTGGAATATTCTTCTGAGTCATCACCCTTTAAATAGGTATCACAGTCGGAATTTTGCGTATCACCATCGACTTGATTGTGTTCTACTAATAAACTGTTATAATATAATTGATACCATTTTTCTCTATGTATTACACCTAATAAAGTTTGATGTAATCTAGCATTTCCCTCGAATGGACCGTTTCGTGGAATATATGTGATATCTAGGCTACCATATGCTATTCCAAAATCATAGTAACAGGATTCTCCTTCTTCGTCTCTGGTTATATCTTCTGCTATTCCTTGCAACCAAAAGTAGCTTCCTCCTACTTCATATTCTCTTAATAGACGCCCGCTGCCGCCTTGGCGTTCTGGATTGACGTATCCAAAATTAGATGTTCTCCACATATCAGCAGCGCCAGATATTCCTATGATTTGTGATTGTGCAATTGTACATGGCAAGCCAAAATTTGGAGAAAGATGTGTAAATCCTGAGACTCCGCCTTGGCAATAAGAGAAAAAATTATTATATGCACATAGAGTATCATAACATCCAAAAGGACCTTTTTTTGCACAATAACACGGTGTTCCTGCTCCTAAAGTTCCACCATGATGATAATGACTGTATGGGTATTTTATCGTTGGCCAACCTAAATCCTGAGCTGTCACTCTCCATGCAGCGATCGCGTTCTGTCCAGATTCTAGAGGATATAATCTGTTTGTTCTTGTGAATCCTGTATTAGCTCCAATTCGTGCAGATGAAAATGTATATTGATATAATTCAGATGCTCTATCCGGAAGTCCGTTTCCTGACCTTTTATAATCTCCATATGGTAATTCTTCTCTTTGATCTGCAGTCCATGTGTGTCTATACCTAGCGATTATGGGTGCATAGTTGGGAGCCACTCCGGGTTCCGGATCGTCGCCATATCCTGTCGGAGGTTCTATACCAACTTGGGTGTTTGACGCAATTTGTGGACCGTCGGTACACGGACAGGGGTTATCAGGGTCTGTATCAGGGTCGGGGTGCTGTATTGCAATTTCATAGTTAAATCTACTTCTCTTTCTTTCAATTACAAAAGCTAGTTCATCTTCAGTCGAGTCTGCACAAAATTCCCAGTTGTCATGAATATTCTGCAATTTTTTACCATCTGCATCTGTATATTGTGGATCGGCAATACCCTCAGCCTGTTCTCCGATCGGCACCTCCCCGCGAAGATTGGGATTGTATTGGGTTTTTGGTGGAGTACCCCAACCAAAAAGGCAGGGGGACTGCTCAGGATTTTCTCCACAACAACAACTAGATCTGTAACGATGACTCATATATCAGCCTTTCCAGCTATGACCACTCATATCAGTATTATTCATGTTCTTAGCATATTTCTCTGGGAGTTCACCTTTGATTTTATTCATTACTTCACTCCACATACCACCAGTCTTTTTATCTGGAGTAAGAGTCATATCACAACCAATGCCAGGAAATCCACCTACATGCTTCTTGACTTTACCTTTTTTGTTGCATTCGGGACATTTTTCTTTGCAGGGTGCTTCTCTGTTAGAAACTGAAAGATTTTGTTCCCAGTGGTGTTCACACGCTTCACATCTATAATCATAAATAGGCATATTCAAGTAACTCCTTTATTATTCTATATATTTAGGTAAATTAATTAACCTCGTAGGGAATGTACAATGAAAAAGTTTACAGATAAAACTCAACTTATACTGGATGGCGTCCAAGCTGAGGAGCAAAGTATTGTTATGCAGGCTAATCGATATAATCAAGCACAGGGTGCTAAAGTAGGAAATGCATGTAATAAACTTAAAGGATCTGCAAAATTGTATGATCAGTGTGTATATGGTGAAATATATGATAAGAAAAAAAATCAAGGTATTTCTGAACAGAGAGCAACTGCTGACGATGTACGAGGAATTAAAGATACCACTGGACTGATTGCATTCTTCAAATCTCTCATGAAGAAAAAAGATGATGACGAAGAGAATGGTGTGAATGAACAGTATGCGAG
>Ga0070747_1001057_pt1 | contig 13701 bp, 16 predicted proteins | sample VirMetDEL_Mar_31_FD_77321 | JGI IMG/M metagenome (GOLD analysis project Ga0070747, IMG submission 77321) | Aqueous microbial communities from the Delaware River and Bay under freshwater to marine salinity gradient to study organic matter... | ecosystem: Environmental > Aquatic > Marine > Coastal...
CTGAAGATGAGATAAGAGATCAGTTAATACTCCTCTAGCTTGTGTATATCCGTCCTTACCTCTTGTAAGAACTAACTCCTCTAAGTGAGTAAGGTGTGTGTTTGCTGCCTTCTCTTCAATGAGACTATATGCATCATAATATTGTTTAAAGTTTTTCATGTTTTTTATTATACATATTCTTCTTCTTCTTCCCCTACTGCCGTTTCTACAGGCGCTGCAGTGACGGGAGATGATTTATCTAGATAAGACTTCTGGAAGCCAATACGAGGTCTTAAGCACGACGCTTTAATTTTCTCAAACCCTACATTTGTAGGAGCAAGCGCTTGCATCATCTGTACCGGTGAACCACCAACTGATACATACTGACCAGTACCCTTACCGGCTTTACCAATATCATGAGCCATAAAATACTTAAACTCTTCTTCCATAGCATACTCTAAAAAGCTCAACAACGATACACCACGCTGTATACTATAAGGCTCCGTCATATCAATATTAATCATATCCCAACCTGTATTAATAGCAGCTGACATCTCACCGCTTGTTGCGAGGAACTGTTTGAAATTATCTTCAAACAAACTACGTTCATGCTGGCTTTTTAATCTACTATAAATAGTAGCTATAACCGTTGGAAAGTCACCCAAATTTCTTCCTATAATTTGACCATCATATGTATATCTACCACCGCTTACCTCTACACCTATACTATTTAAATAGGCTATAGTGTTTCTGCTCTGCCTCTTATGAACAGCGTCAGGTCTCGCCCCTAAAGAAGCTCCTTCACCCTTTACTTCAAACTCAGCACCATCAAGCTCTAAGTCACCTTTAACAGCCTGACCTTTTATACTTTTTAAATTCTCACTTGCTTTAACTAATGCCTCATCTGTTGATGTTGCACCATACTTTTGACCTGCCGCCTTAAGCTCCGCTTTTCGACTGGCAACTACCTTTTCTGCAGCACTAACAGCTGATTTTTTATTTTGACCACCCGCACCTAAATTACCGAAAATTAAAGCCATTGCTAATTCCCCCATACCAACTCCACGCCCTCCTTCATCTTGACCGGTGTGCTGAAATATACGGCTCATGGTATCTTTTGATATACCAGTTTCTGCTAAGAGATTAAAAACATTACCAGTATGATTAGTATTATTAAATCTAATCTGTTGCTGGGTAGGTTTTTGTATATACTCCAAAAACGCACTCCTATCTGCTGCAGGTATATCTTCAATTAGTCTCTGTACATCATTACTAAACTTTTTATAGATTAGATCACTATATCCCTTATCTGTTAAAGAACGCTTAATATGTTTATAAGAGGAAAAATTTAAAATCCTATTATATAACTTTTTAAGTTCAGATGAATCTTCTATATCTGTAGCAAGATTATCTAAAGCTTTATGAATATTCTCTATAGTAACTTCAACTTCACGTGTCTCTTCTGGTGTATTTGTTTCTTCACCAAATACACTCAAATGAGCTCTCTGAGTAACAGGCTTGCCTGCAATACCGCTATATATATTCTCTAATGACCGTCTACTGTAATTCATAATTAATTAATGTCAGTTGTAAGACCTAAAGTCTTCTTAGTATCATTAACACTCAACTCAAGCATGCTTTCAATTGACTCAGCAACATCTTTAGGGTTTTTATCAAGCAATGTAACCTGAAGCTCTTTGACGATCTTACCTTCACTTTCATCCGGTACATGTAAAAATGCCTTAACGAGTAAGTCAACAAGATATCTTTCACCCTCTGTAGTTAATGGTGCAATATCAGCCGGTTGTTCAGTAACATCAGTAGCATCAACAGGCTCCATACCCTCTACATCTTGTTCTAGTAGAGTCTTATATTGTTCAATTAAGTTTAATGTTTTCATTAGTTTGTAATATTATCAATTTGATCACCCGCGCGCTGTCTTAATGCTCTAACCTTTTTAATTATCGGGTCACCACCAAAGCCAGCCACACCACCTTGCTTCTTTTTAAGCTCCCTATCTGTAGGTAAAGCAACAACAGTCTTTATGGTGTTAGCTATTTTTTGCAATTCATCATCGCTAACTTCACCCTCTTGATCCTCATGTGATATAGCCTTCTTATAATCCTTTACCTCAACAATTACCTTTGAACCATCATCCAACGTAAAGGTCATTTCATCTCTGAACTGCTTTACCTCAACATTCTTAACACCCTTATTAAATAAAAATCTCTGTAGCTCTCTCTTACCATCGATAATATTATCTAAAGCATCAGATGGCATACTATCTTCTACCTGTTCTAGAAACTTACTCATGTATATATTTATGGAAGTAGTGAGAGTTTTACATTTATATCTCCTAAAAACTCTCTTTCAAGTTGTTGTAGCTCATATCTCTTTAAAAATTGTCTAAATTTCTGAAAGGATACACTAGCACCATCCTTCCTCTTATATACATTATAGTCAAGTTCCTTTATAAACTCATGCCAGTCACAGCTACCATACATTATATTAGTAGGTAAGGATCCAAATAACCGTCTTACTAGCTTTGTCTCTTCTGACCCATCGCAAGTCTTATAATAAAACCATTTCTTTTTATCTGTAGACTTGACAGCATTCAGTAGCTGTTTAATAATAAAGTGAATTCCAAGCTTGTTCTTATCTTTACGTGTTAACTTAAGCTCGTTTTCTGTTATATAAAGAATATAGTCGTTAAATGAATCCGTGAGGTAACTATTAAGATCGATAAATACTATATCACGCTTTTGATCATATAGCTGTCTAGTCTCTCTTGCACTTACACTCACAATATTATTATATAAGTGTTCCTTTTATCTTTTTTTACCAATTCTGCAATTTATAATACCGTTATAATAGTCATCGCTTAGGAGCACCTCTCTTTCAAACTGTATTTTTGTCTCTTCGTAGGCTAGCTGCCACTTTGAATCACAAAATCTCAATATTTCAAAGGTAAAATCGTCCTTACCCTGCTCTTCAATATCCTCATTTAACTGTCTGGAGGATGATGTATAGACCCTCCAATCAGTCTCGACTGTTTTGTGCCTTTTATTTTTCTTACCTTTTAAAGGTGCTCGTTTTAAAACCGTAAGGCACTGCTTTTTACCAATATACTTCTTATTGGTTGCCTTATTTGTTATCAGGTAGATAAAACCAAAAGGGACCTCTGTACTCTCATTAATAATAGAGCAATCCCAATGTCCAGTGTCTTCCATTAATCCTTTTTAAGTATATTAATAGTACCTACCAAAGAGGCGCCCGCTGTAATGATAGCCTCTGCTTGATCAGGAGCTAATCTCCATCCGAGTAAGGTCGCAACGGTAATAAGACCACGCCAAGTACTTTCTTGCTTAAGTCTAGCCATCACATTATCTTGTAAAAAGCCCGCCTTACACTCACACTTATCTTCTTTTGTTTTTTCTTCACTCATATAATTATTTATTTAACCATTTGTATCTGCACCCTTATTATCAGATACAACCCCCTTTAACTTTTTACAAGCCCTACACTTCTTACCCTTCTTACACTTCTTACATTTTGTCTTACCACCTCTTGTAAGCACTCCTCCGAAGATAGAAGAAGGTATTCTCTGATCACCCGTGTTCCACGTATCTCCATTACCTACAGAGCCACCCTCAAGTCCTTCAGAGCCACCAACCACGTTACCTACCGTCATATCTTCTTCTAGACACTTTAAAAATTTATTTTTAAATTTATTCATTAGCTACATATATTTATCTTACTTGTTGATTTTGCTCTGTAATAATATATAATATAAATAATGGAGTTGCTTAAAAAATATATGGACGAGATAGGACAGGACCTCGTTGTAGATGATTTTAACCTTAAGGAGGTACAGATGAGACTACCAGCACGAAAGCATTTTTGGGTAGCAAGACTAATGGATGCAAAGGTAGAAAAAAATAGACTTTTACTAAAAAAGAAGCGACTTAAAAAGGAACTTACAAAAAAAGTAATTACTGAGTCGCCAATAAAAATAAGTATATCAACTGCAGAACAACACGCTGAAAGACATGAGACTATATTACAAATTACAGAGCTTATTAATGAATATATAGTTATTGTAGAGTATCTTGAAAAGTGTGAAAAGGTATTATCTTCGATGAGCTTTGACTTAAAAAATATCGTTGAAATAAATAAGATGGAGCAACTCTAATATGTTAGATTTTGATTATAAACGACCTACTAATAGGCTCATAATTCGTAGTGCTGATTCAGACTTATTTGACTTAATCAGAGAGCATTTTAGTGTTGAAAATGAAGGAGCAAGATTTGCAAGAAGGTATAATCGCTTTGCACCTACTCGTAAGTATGTTATAACAGGTACTGGCACGTGCGAACTTGGGCTATATTGGGAGATACGTAAGTTTCTTATTAAGGAGCAAATAAACACAGATATAACTGTATCAGACAATCTTAAGAAAGCGTTAAAGGTTGGTATGGATGTTGATTTATGCGATAGTTTTAACTTTAAGTTACGTGATTATCAAGAGGATGTGGTTGGTAAAGCCTTAAGATTAGGTAGAGGTACATGTGTACTTGGTACAGGAGCAGGAAAGACTTTTATCACTGCTGCATTGATTGAAAATTACTTTGTTAACTCGCCTGACAAGGATACATTTAAATGTCTAATGCTCGTACCCGACTTAGGTCTAGTGACTCAAACATATGATGAGTTTATTAACTGTGGCTCAACATTTAAAGTTACTAAATGGACTGGTAAGCATAAGCCAGACCTTACAGCAAATGTTATAATAGCTAATATAGGTATTATACAAAGTCGCTTTGAAGATGACGATTGGTTAAAATATATTGATCTGCTTGTAGTAGATGAGTGTCATAAAATAACTAGTGGTAACAAGATATCTAAAATAGTTCAAAAGATTAAAACACATAATAAATATGGCTTCACAGGTACTTTACCTGAAAATCAGTTAGATAAGTGGTCTATTATCGGTAAGCTTGGACCTGTTGTGTATGAAAAGACGAGTTATGAGCTTAGGTTAGAAGATCATCTCGTTAACGTTAACGTTAAGATACTCAAGCTTAACTATACCCAACGAATTAACTATGTAACAAACAACAGATATCGTGAGGAGCTAGATTTTGTCTACGAGCATGGTGGTCGTAATAATTTTTTAACAAAATTATGTAATAAACTATCAAATAATATATTAGTTTTAGTAAATCACATTAAACATGGTGAAATATTACAAGAATACTTAAAAAATGTAGATAATAAGCAAGTATACTTTATAAGAGGAGAGGTTGCGGTAGAAGAGCGTGAGGAAATTAAGAAGATCATGGAAGAGCATAATAATGTAGTATGTATAGCTATTAGTGCTATTTTCTCAACAGGAATTAACATTAAAAATCTACATAATATTATATTTGCAGCCGGCGGTAAGTCATTTATACGCACCGTTCAATCGATTGGTCGTGGTTTACGTAAACATAATACAAAGGATAAGTTAATTATAATGGATATATGTGACAACCTTACATATGGTAAGAGACATTGTGAAAAGCGTAAAGCAATATATGATAAGGAAAAAATATTATATACTGAAACTGACGTTACACCTTTTTAGTTGATAAATATAAAAAATATATTATAATAAATAAAATGACGAAGTCTAAAAAAGCAGAGTATTATATTGAGCCGAAGGTATTTAAGGCCGCATTACGTAAGTATTATGATTCCGACGTAATGACGAATGACCTAGCAGAGAACATTAAAAAAATTGCATACGGTTTGAGTTATAACGCATCATTTATTAACTACTCATACAAGGATGATATGATCGGCGATGCTCTTATTAAGATGTACTCCGCACTCAAGTATAAAAAGTATAACTTCGATAAAAAGACAACAAAAGATGGTAAAACTGCGCAATGTAATCCCTTTTCTTATTTTACAACTATAGCATATCACGCTTTTATTAATAGAATTAAAAAAGAGAAGAAACATCACGAAGCCATTTGCAACTATAAGGAAGCTATGTATGAGGAGATTATGACGGATCCTAATAATACGCATGGCCACGTATATGTAAAGCCTCTTGAAGATAATGACGCCTAAACTTAACAAGTCTAGAGTAGCTATAATTTCCGATTTACACTTAGGTGTACACTCTAATAGTGGTAACTGGCACAACTATGCTATAGAGTGGGCAAATTGGTTTAGAGACGAGTGTAAGCGTGAGCACATAAAAGACATAATCTTCTGCGGTGACTGGCATCATAATAGAAGTGAAATATCTGTTAATACCTTACAAGTATCTGCTGATATTCTAGATATCCTATCAGACTTTAACCTGCTAGTTATTATAGGTAATCATGATATTTTTTACAAACATAGAACTGACGTTAATTCTATATCAATCTTTAAAAACCGTAAAAACGTAACCATTTTAGACAGCTATCAACAGATTGAAGCATTTGATCGTACATTATCTTTCTGCCCATGGAACACCACTACATCACAGATTAAAAAAAGTGATGTTATTTTTGGTCATTTTGAAATAGAAACGTTTCGCATGACAGAATACAAAGTATGTGAAGATGGTGTTAAAGTAAAGGACTTACTATCGAAGTCAAGTCTAGTTATATCCGGTCACTTTCATACTAGACATGAAAAACAGTTCGGAGCTGGTACAATATTATACGTAGGTAACCCGTTTCAGATGGACTTTGGAGACGCTGGTAATCAAAAAGGTTATCATATCTTAGACTTAGATACACTAAACTATAACTTCAAGCCAAACCTCGTATCACCTAACTATAAAAAAATTAGCTTGAGTGAGTTAGTAGCAGTTGGAAACATCACACCTATTACAGTTAATAACTTTGCAAATAATTTTGTAAAGCTTAAAATAGACATGAATATATCTCAGCAGGATATGGATATACTATATGGTATACTAATTAAGCTTAAGCCAGAGTCGTTAACTATAGATTATGATATTAACTTTAATAGAATACTTGAAAACACAGAACAAAAAGAAGACTTGTCTGGTATTGATGTAAAGCAAGCAATTGTTGAATTCGTAAATATGCTTGATATTGAGAATAGTGATGATATAATTGATTATACATTAAATCTATATGAAAAATGTTAACTTTCAACGGCTAGCCGCTAAAAACTTCCTTTCAATCGGTGAAGAACCTGTTGAGATTAAATTTGGTAAAGGCTTACATGTCATAACAGGCTCAAATAAAGATAAGCCTGACCGTCGTAACGCTATTGGTAACAGTACAATAGCTGATGCGCTCTATTTTGCTATATTCGGTGTCACATTACGTGATATTAAAAAGGATCTTATAACAAATAATATTACAGGTGGTATTACACATGTTGAGTTAGATGTTGAGATTGAGTCTATTAAGGGTAAGGATGAATATAAAATTATACGCACTCTTAATCCCTCAAAGGTTCATATATATAAAAATGGTCGTGATAAGACACGTGATAGTATATCAAACACAACCAAATATATTTGTGAAGTATTAAGTGCATCACCTGCAATCTTTCAGAACTGCGTTATTATGACCGTAAATAACGCGATTCCGTTTATGGCAAAAAATAAAATCGAAAAGCGTAAGTTTATCGAAGATATTTTTGGTATGGAGATATTTAGCCAGATGTTATCACAACTACGATCTGAGTATAATGATATTAAGCGTGAGTATGATACAGAGATGGCAAAGTATGAGGAAATAGAAACAAGCCTTAAGAATTACGCTAGGCAAAAAGAAGTAACTTTAAATAGACGTAAAGAAAAAAAGCAAACATACTTAACCAGACAGCAAAATAATGAGGCAGAAATATCTGACCTAAATCAAGAGCTAAGTAATCTTGTAGTCAAAAAAGAAGCAGATATACAAGTTAATATTGATCTGATGCAAAGTAAGCTGGAGACTTGTGATACTAAAATTACCTCGTACGTTACAGACATAAGTACAAAAAAAGCTAAGGTAGATCACTCTAAAGAAATACTTGCAAAGATTGGAACTAGTGATGAAAAGTGTCCTGTGTGTTTAAGGTCAATCGAAGAACATGATATAGAAAATATTGAGCAAGAAAAGGCTCAACTTACAAATAAAATCGGTAATATAATTATCGATATAAAGGATGTACATGCCTCTCTACTAAAAGCTAAAAGTATAAAACAAAAAATACAGGATAATGTTAGTATGTATAATAATATGTTATCTGAGTCAAAAGTTACAGAGCAGAAAAGAAAGAACGTAAAGCTTAGACTAGATCAATTAAGTAGTTGGCAGGAAGAACTTAAGGTTGATTTAAAAGCTGTTGAAGATATACAAACAGATTTCGATGATTTAATTAACGATACTACGGAGCGTATTAATAATTCGAATGGTAATATAGATAAGTATCGTAAGCAAATATCAAAACTCGATATTGTAAAATATATTGTATCAGAAGAGGGTGTTAAGTCATATATTGTTAATAAGCTTTTAGGCTTACTTAATAGTAAGTTACTTCACTATTTACGTAAACTAGATTCAAACTCTATTTGCGTATTTAACGAGTACTTTGAAGAAGAAATTCTTAATGAAAAAAATAAGGTATGTTCTTACTTTAACTTTTCTGGAGCTGAACGTAAATCGATTGACTTAGCATGCCTGTTTACCTTTTCAGATATAAGACGTATGCAAGGCGGTGTAAAGTATAATATTGCTATATACGATGAGCTGTTTGATTCTTCTTTTGATGAAAAGGGTATTGAACTTATAACTGAAATCTTACAAGATAGGGTACAAGAATTAGACGAATGTTCAATTGTTATATCACATCGTAAAGAGTCAGTCAAAGCAGTTACCGGTGATGTTATATACTTGCAGAAGCAAAACGGTATAACAAAACGTGTTGATTACGTTGAGCTCTAACCTATATAATATGATGATTAATCCAAATCCTTCACCTTTTTCTAACCCGTTTCCTGTAGCACCGCTACAACCTAAACCTCAAGTTAAGAGTGTTAAAAATAACCCAGCTCCGAGGGAAAATAGTTTACCTAGATATATTAATTACCTTGCTGATCTTTCAGGTTGTGGTCACTGGCGTATTTTATGGCCAGAACAAGTAATCAATGCCACCGGTCGTGGAGTGTCTCACTCTATTACTGCTATGGTAGCGGATCCTCGGTTTTATCATAATGTAAAAGCTGTTAAGGTACAAAGACAAGCTTCATCTTCGCAGAAGAAGTTTATGTCTCACCTTAAAAATGTTCAGAAGGATGCGGGGTTTAAACTTATATACGAGGTTGATGACGTTGTTTTTAAGGAAGAGATTCCCGATTATAATAAATTTAAATTTGCGTTTGATAATGAAGAAATACGTCAAAACTGTATTGATATTATAAACATGTGCGATGAAGTTACTGTCACTTGCTCATTTATGAAGCAGTTATATCAGGAGAAAACTGGGCATCAAAATATAACCGTTATTCCAAATTTTGTACCTGACTTTTGGATGGGTCATCTATTTAACGGTAAGGATGTTGCAACGCAATTTGAAAAAAATAAAAAGAAGCCACGTATACTATATACTGGTTCTGGAGCTCATTACGACGTTGATAATAAAACTGGAGGTAAAGATGATTTCTCTCTAGTTCGTGATTTCGTTAGACGGACTGTAGATAAATATCAATGGATATTTGTTGGATCGTTTCCACCTCAGTTGGTAGATTTAGTTAAGCAGAATAAGGTAGAGTTTTACCCATGGCAGAACCTACTTAACTACCCGAGATTTATTAGTGGTTTAAAAGCTCAGTTAATGGTCGCGCCACTTGAAGAAAATAATTTTAACAGGGCTAAAAGTGATATAAAGTTTATTGAGGCATGTACATTAGGCATTCCATGTTTATGTCAAGATATGGTGACATATTCATCTGCACCTGAGTCACTTAGATTTAATACAATTGAAGAATTTGGTGATAAAATTGATACAATACTTAACTGGCGGAACCGTAGTAAGTATTATAGTAATATACACAAGCTTAGAGGTATAGGTGAGCAGCGAATCCTAGAGCTTGATGATAATATTGGTGCACACTTAGAAGTGCTAAACACACCTTATGGCTCTCCAGATAGAAAACTACTTGATAAGTGGAATTAAGTAGTTATACTATGGTAGATGTCCTACAGAAACGTTGTTTATAATAGCCGTGAAGGTATATGCTCTTTATTCACTTGGGATAGTGATGGTAATAGAGTAGTTCATACTACCTCTTTTGAGCCTTATTTGTATGTTGAAGACCCTCGAGGTGATAAGACGTCAATTTACGGTACAAAGGTAGTTAAGAGATCATTTGAGAATGTATTTAACCGTAATAGGTTTTTACAGGATTCAGGTGTTAAGAGGGTATTCGAGAACTTACCTGCTGCTCAACAATTCTTACTAGATACCTACTGGCAAGAAAATGAAACTCCTGAGTTTAGTACGCAACCACTTAAGGTTTGCTTTTTTGATATTGAGACCTTCAGCCCAGACAGCTTCCCTAATGTAGATGATCCTACCCACCCTGTCAATGTTATAACATGTCACGATAACATTAGTAATAAGTTTTATACCTTTGGCCTGAATCCTTATAAGGGTAATGATGAAGCGGATGTAGTTTATACCCACTGTGCTGATGAGCAGGAGTTATTTATAAAGTTTTTAGAATATCTAGAAGATGACTACCCTGATGTTCTTACTGGTTGGAACACAGAGGGCTTTGATATACCATATATTATAAATAGGATGGAACGTATTTTAGGTAAAGAGTATGTTAATAGGTTATCACCCCTCGGTGGTACGTTCTTTAGAGTTATGCGGGGTCAATTTGGCCAAGAGAAAAAGAGGTACTATATTGATGGCATTGCCTGTATTGATTATCTAGATATCTATAGACGCTTCTGCCTTAAGCTGCGTGAGTCATATAAGTTAGATGCTATTGGTGAGATAGAATTAGGTCAGAATAAGGTAGATTTTGGTGATATGGGTCTAGCGGAATTATCACAGAGAGATTGGGACTTATTTGTAGACTATAACATTCAGGATGTTAACTTACTCGTGCGGTTAGAAGAAAAACTGCAATACCTATCTTTACTGCGTATGCTTTCTTATGTAGGTCTAACAACACTGGAGGGTGCAATGGGTACCATACAGGTTATTAACGGTGCATTATGTATTCGAGCGCGTAATAGAGGTGAGTTACTCTCAACCTTTGTACGTCCTGCTGCAGAAGGTAAAAATCCTGGTGCATATGTCGCTGAGCCGAAAAGAGGCTTTAAGCGTAATATAGTCTCTTTTGACGCAAATTCACTGTACCCAAATGTAATGATATCGCTTAATACTTCACCTGAAACGAAAGTAGGTAAGGTTAATATTATTGACGATAAGGTTATTATCAACCACGTATCCGGTAAGCAGTTTAGCTTAGATCGCCCGGCCTTTGCAAAGTTTCTAAAAGATGAGCAATGCGCTTTATCAAAAGCTGGGTTCTTATTTACGCAGAAGAAAAAAGGTATCATACCAGAGTTTCTAGAATACTACTATAATAAGCGCGTTGAAATTAAAAAGAGGTTGTTTATAGTTAAGCAGCGCTATAAAAAGGATCCAAAAAACACGGAGCTTAAGTATGAGGTGGAAAGACTTAATACAGAGCAGATGGTTATTAAGATTCTCGTTAATAGTTGTTATGGATATATGGGTAATAAACGCGCTCCTATCGGTGATGATGATATCGCTTCATCTGTTACCCTTACCGGTCAAGCGGTTATTAAACAGTCAAATATATTTATTAAACAGTTCTTAAAGCGAGAGTTACCGGATATAACAGATCACGCTCTAGAGCAGTGTATTGTATATAATGATACTGACTCTGGTTATATTTCTATTGAGCCGCTAGTTGACGCTGGTATTATCAAGTTCTGGGATGGTAAAGACGTTCATAAGGAAACGTATGATAAAATTCAAGAGATTGAAGATTATCTCAATGTAAATATTAACCAGTGGGCTGAAAAGGCAATCCTAACGCAGGATAGTAGGTTTATATTTAAGCGGGAGTGTATCGCTGATGTAGGAATCTTCTTGCAGAAGAAGCGTTATGTTATGCATATACTTGACGATGAGGGTATTAAAGAAGATAAGTTTAAATATACAGGCGTTGAGGTTGTACGTACAACAATGCCTAATGCAATTAAGCCCTATGCTAAGAAGATAATAGAAACAATGCTTACAACGCAGTCTCTTAAAGAGACTAATAAGATACTAAACGAATCATATGATACATTTAAGTCACTATCACCAGAAGAGATATCTTTTGTAATGGGTGTTAAAAATTACGAAAAATACTCTTCACAGTGTAATGGATTTAATACTTGTAAAGGTATGCCTATTCACGTTAAGTCTGCTTATTTTTATAATAATATGCTTAAAAGGCTAGAAACGGGTAACAAATATGAAGAGCTTTCTTCCGGTGATAAGGTTCGGTACATGTATGTAGAGCAGCCTAATAAATTTGGATTAGATACTATTGGGTTTAAATATGACTGCCCTAAAGAGTTTAGTGAGTTGTTTAAACCTGATTATGAAAAGATGTTTGAAAAGATCTTATTTGAAATGGTGAAGCGTTTTTATGATAATACAGGCTGGGTCATACGTAAACCGTCCGCTAACGTTCAGACAGAATTGTTTGATATATTTGCCTAATTAAAGGTTATGTATAAATAGTAATATGTCAGAATCATATTTAGATAGGCCACAGGATGACGATACTTACAAAGCGCATCCAGCCTTTAAACGCGGAAAAGTGAGAGGTGTTTCTCTTATCTTAAAAATTATTAAAAACATTATTGAAGGTGTCGATACCGGTGATGGAGAGAACGTTTCACCACAGGTAGAAGGTATCCGAAGGGCAGTTTTAGAGTATAAAACCGCTCTAGAAGCTTCTTCAACGAAGGCAGCTACAGAAGCCCTCGATGGCGCTAAAAAAACAGTTGCATCGGTTAGACTTTAATATATAATATAATTATGTCAGATATTATTACAATTGTAGATCATATTGGAAGAACAGTAATTGGGGTAAAAAAGAAAGAGACAGCAAAATCTCTTACCATTTTTAACCCGGTTATTATTCACGTACAACCTGATGCTGAATCAGGTCAACTTCAAGTTCAATCCTTCCCATACCTCTTTATGGAGTTTATTAAGGGTGAAAAGGAACAAAATAACTGGACGTTTGATAAATCAGCTATTGCGGTTTCAGATGTTGTACTTGATGATAAGATTATTCTACAATATGAAAACATTAATAAGCCTAGACCTTCTGTTGAACAAGAAGAAGAGCCAGAAGTGGTAAAACTATTTACTGGTGACGGTAGTGATGCCAACTAAGCAGTTTATTAACGTAAATTAATTCAAGAGTCAAGTGGTTTACTGCTTGACTCTTTTCTTTTGTACACTATAATAAGATATGGAAAAAGATATCGAAAGCGCCTTATCAGAGATTGATAAAATTAACCCCTTTGCAACATACTTGAGTGATAGCACTCTGAGTAGAGTTGGTGGTTGGATTGATACAGGCTCGTATGTTTTAAATGCTATTATTTCAGGTTCACTACATGGTGGTATTCCTAAAGGTAGGGTGACTATGCTAGCTGGTGAGTCGATGA
>Ga0070747_1001058_pt1 | contig 13699 bp, 10 predicted proteins | sample VirMetDEL_Mar_31_FD_77321 | JGI IMG/M metagenome (GOLD analysis project Ga0070747, IMG submission 77321) | Aqueous microbial communities from the Delaware River and Bay under freshwater to marine salinity gradient to study organic matter... | ecosystem: Environmental > Aquatic > Marine > Coastal...
CCTGACTGGCACCATGGGTCACTACGACACCTTCGCCGCCTGCAAACACATCAAGGTGCCGCTCGGTGATGTATTCGGCAACCCGATGCTGGCCGCCGGCATGTGGTACTACCAAATGCTGGAAAAACTGCGTTAAGCCATTCGCCATAACAGATCGCGGGCATGGCCCGCTCCTACAGGGTTACGCCTATCGTAGGAGCGGGCCATGCCCGCGAGCCTTTAGCCTCTTCCTGTAGGGCTGAGTGCGGTTTGCGGGGCCGGGACGCTATCCCGATCATCAACAAAGGCCACCGCCGGCGAACCATCGGCGTTGTGTTGGTAAATCGCACAGGGCTGGCCTTGCTCGTTGAAGAACACCTGGCCCAGCCCTGCGCCATTCCACAACCGTTCCCCGGCCTTACTGCGCGAAGGAATGCGCGGCGTGACCTGCATACGCCGGCGCTTGGTCAGCCAGTTAAGCGGTGACCAGGGCGCGTATAGCCAACGGTTGAGGCGGTCGAACCAGTCGAGCAGGCGCGGTGGAAACTCATTCTTCAAGCCGCTGCTGGTGATCTGCCAGAGTTGCGGCCCACGCTTGCGCTGCCGAATCAGCACCTCGTAGACGAAGGAGTAATGCACGTCGCCCGAAAGAATCACGTAGTTACCCGGTGTGCGCGAATGGCGGAAGATATTCATCATCACCCGCGCTGCACCGCGGTGAGCCATCCAGTTTTCGGCGTCGACCATCAGCGGATGGCCGGCCCAGCTGAAGACTTTTTGCACGGCCTCAATCAGCTTAACGCCGAACATCGGCGCGGCCGAAACGATGATCGCCGACGGCTGATCCAGCAGCGCCTGCTGAAATTCACACAGTGCTTCCCAATCCATCAAACCGGACGGCCGCTTGCGGTTACGCGCGCTACGCCAGCGCCGGGTGCGGGTGTCCAGCACCACCAATGTCGGGCTGGTCGGCAGGACGAAATGCCACTGGTGAAACGCCAATAAGCTATCGATCAGCGCATCCTGCTGTTGCGGGTTCATGTGGTTGTCCGCATCGCGGTCTGCGGTCATGGCCTGAACGGCCTGCAACGGCTTGGCGAACACCTCAGGGTTGTTACCCCAGCCCTGACACAGCAGGTAGGCAATCAGGGCATTGCCCAGAATGCGCCTGGAAAACGGGTGACCGTAGGCCGTCAGCTCCCATTGCGCGGAGAGGTTCCAGTCATCGGTGACGTCGTGGTCATCGAAGATCATCAGCGTGGGCAAGTGGGCGAGGGCACGGGCAACCTGCGCCAGACCGCCGCGAAACACTTCAATATGCTTACGCTCAGCCTGGTAACGCGGCACTTCATCGCTACTCAACGCCGGCATCTCGGCATCCAGCAGGGTCCAGGGCACGGGTGACCAAACCAGCAGGTACATGGCCAAGACTTCGGCGCAGGTCACCAGATGGTTGTCGGCGCTGCTGGTGGTGAAAATCGGCTTCTCCACCCCGCCAAAGAAACGCTCACGCAGGGTTTCGTTGCTTTTCAGCTCTGGCAGCAATTCCGCGCGCTGGTAGTAGCTGGCCGGATGCTGGTACAGCGCGGTGCTGTCATCGACCACTGCGCCTTCCAGGTGCTCACCGAACAGGCCGAGGCGGGCGATAACCTGATGGATCGCGCGCAACATCGGCCCGCTGACATCATCGGCGTAGATCTGGTCGCCGCTCATCAGCAGCAACGCCGGGCGCTGTTCAGGGGCGTGCGGTTCGGCCAACAGGCGATCGGCGCAGAGTAGGCCATCGGCCGAGGGATGATGCGGCTTGCGGCAGGAGCCGTGGAGCAGGTGGTCAAGCTGCGCGCGCAGGACGAAGTTAGGCTGGGTGGCGCCGTCATACAGCAGGTGCGGCGCCCACTCGGCAATGCCTTGCGCAGCTTCGCCGGGTTGCTCGATCAACAGGTCATAGTCGATTTGCACATCGCAGGGTAGCGGCGTATCCAGCGTCAGTTCGATCAGGTGGATAAAGGCCTGCTCACCGACCTGGATCACCTGACAGCTGTCACCTTGCAGCGGATAACGCTGCGGCTCTACAGCCTCACCATGGGTCAGCTGCAGGCTTAGGGTCAGCGGCCGACTGCCGACCAACCAGAGTACCAAGCACTGTGGCTGCATGCGCCGCAGCAGCGGGCCGGCGAGCACCAGGGGGAGGTCATCGTGCACAGCAGCAGTGGGAGTCGGCATCAGGGCATTGGCTCAGGTGGCATGCAGAACGGCAATAGAGCGCCATTTTGCGCCACAGGTTCAGTATTTGCAGCCTCCCAGGCCTGCTCAGCTCACTGCGCCGCCTGACGCAGCCCTGGCAGATCAAGAATCTCAATCTCGCCATAGGTCAGGCGCAAAATGCCCTGGCCTTCCAACTCTTTGAGGATCTGGTTGGTGGTCTGCCGGGAAATCGCCAACATCAGCGCTAACTGTTCCTGGGGTAAATGGATGACCCGACGCGGCTCACCTTCACCGTAATTCTCGGCAATCAACAATAGCCGCCGGGCTAGGCGCGGAGCCGCTGGGCGCAGGCTCATCTCTTCCAGAGCAATAAACGCCAAACGCAATTTCTGACTCATCAGCAGGGCGAAATCACGCCAGTACTGTGGCTGTTGTTCAAGCAGCGCCAGCAGGCGCACTTGCGGCACCCACAGCAGGGTGGTGGTGCCTTCGGCGAAGGCATCGTGGGTGCGCGGCTGACCATCGAACAGGGAGATTTCGCCAAACCAATAGGGCGGTTCGACCAGAGTCAGCAGTGCTTCTTTACCGGCGGCATTGACTGCACCGATGCGCATGCCGCCCTCAACCACCGCATACAAACCACAAGGCGGGTCGCCACGGCGAAACAGCACCTGCCCGGCCGCCAGTTGCTGCACCTGAGCGCACGCCAACAGGGCCTGCTGCAACGCAGCGGGCAGGGTATTGAACCAATGTCCTTGGCGCAGTCGTGCGTGATAGGTCTCGACAGCGCTCATTGGCGGCCCCCGGTTTGTCGGCTAGCTGACAGAGCGGCGCGTGGTCTCGGGTTCATGCTGGGCACCTGTCCTGCGTGAGGAACACAATAATGAAAACCTTGGTCGACCATCTGGCTCAATACGCGGCGTATCACCGCGATCAGCGCAATATTCTCAGCCACTTTATCGGTATTCCACTGATCGTTCTGGCGGTAGCGGTATTACTTTCCCGTCCCGGCTTCGAGGTGCTTGGCCTGTGGCTGTCCCCAGCCGCGCTGACAGCACTGGCGGCAGCTGTCTTTTACCTACGCCTGGATGTGCGCTTCGGCTTGCTCATGGCTGCGCTGCTGGGTCTGAGTCTCTGGGCCGGCGCGGTGTTGGCGCAACAAACCACTCTGGTTTGGCTGAGCATGGGGTTGGGGCTGTTTGTGCTCGGCTGGATTATTCAGTTCGTGGGGCACCACTACGAGGGGCGCAAGCCGGCGTTTGTCGATGACGTGATGGGCTTGGTGATTGGCCCACTGTTCGTCGCCGCCGAAGCCGCCTTCCTGCTGGGCCTGCGTAAAGAGGTTGAGCAGGCCATCGTCGAGCGCGCTGGGCCGACCTGCATCCGCGAGAAGAAAGCCACCGCCTGAGGCTGCTAGACCACCTCGATGGCCTGCTAGGGAGCGGTTGTTCTGTTCGCGAAAACATCCCGGATTTCATCCGGGCTACAAACAGCTGCGCTCACCTGATTAACCCCCTATCGCCGACGCGCAGCAGATCCAAGGCAGTCCTCAATACATCGCCATCCATTGCGTGGTCAGTGACCGCGTATGGCGATACACGGTGATCGGGGCGAACGGCCGACCTGAGGCGCTCTGCAAGGCGCTGCTTTGGCTGTTGAGGTCCAGCAGCGCTGCTTTGAGGTAGTCCCAGCGGGTTTTCAACTTACCGACTTGCGGATCACTTTTGCTGTCCAGGGCGTCCAGCTGCGCATCAACCGCAGGTACGATCTTGCGCTCGTCCTGACCCAGATAGGTATTGGGCTGCTCACGGGCGGTTTCAAAATTACCGAAGTAGGCACGGCTGAGGTACTGAACCGAGAGGTATTCGAGTTTGGCGGCCACTTCGCTGGCTGCCGGATCGGCGAGTTTGCGGGTTTCCTCCAGCACGCCGAGCAGGGCTTTGCTGAGCTCCTCCGGATAGCGCCAAGGCATGTCATCCTCACTCGGACCGAAAGACACGCCCCGGCGAATCTGCACCACCAACTCCTGATGGGCACTGCGCAAAGCATCGTTGCTTTGCGGCAAACCTTGCACCGACGCAGCCAGCGCTTGCAGGTCGGTTTCCAGGGCGTCTTGATGTTTCTTTTGGAAACCTTCGCCCCGTAACAACATCAAGCTGCTGGTAACCCGGCTGGCCTGCACCTGCACCTGTTCTTGGGGGGTAACGGCTTGAGCAAAGGTTACTGGTGCAAGGCTGATAAACAACCCGATAACCGCGACCAACAGCGGTCGATACAGCGTTATAGAACGCATACGAGGGGGGCTCCTTATTATTTTTGTGAGCAGCGCTTAAGCCATTCGGCTTATACAGTCGCGCGCACAGATTACTGCACTGAATACTGGATAGAAGCAATCTAAAGAGTGATTTCGTCGGAAAAATGCGCCTCTTAGAGCAAATCTTGCAGGTACTGCGCGCTGAAGCCGTCGGCCGCAAAGAAGGCTCCCAATGCCCGTCCGCCAAGGTGATGCCGTGGGCGGTGGCAAACGGCGGCTGGGCCACGCTAAACCTGCTCGGTTACATCTTCGTGATGTTCCAGGCGATCGTGCTGCTGGTATTTGTCGAGCTGGAGTGGATTGGCCTAAAGCGCTCGACAGTCGTCACCAAAGCGCTCGGTTAGCGCATCAGTTGGCACTCAGTAATGACACCGATTTAACCTGCGCCCAAAGTGATTGCTCACGCTGAATCTGCAGGTGGTCAAAGGAGTAGCGAGTGATGCGCGCCAGCAGTTGCTCGTCACCCACCTGCAGGCGCACCAGCACATGCGCCTGCTCGGCCACGTTGATCCAGTCGACCACCCGCGTTGGGAGCAAGTTGAGCACGCTGCTGGCCTCGGCACGCTGCAGGCTCAGGCTAACATCGCGCGCCTTGATCTTGATCCGCACCGACTGACCCAGCGCTAGCGGCGCATGTGGCAGTTGCAGACGGATGCTGCTGCCGGGCAATTGCAGGGCAAGCAGCCCGTAGCCCGGATCATGGCCACTGACCACGCCGTCGACCACCGCTTCGGCATCGTCCTCGAAAACAAACGGCAGGTCGGCGCGCAGCAGGGTTTCTTTGAGCGGGCCGCTGGCGCTGACCTTGCCGTCCTCGAGCAGCACCAGATGATCGGCCAGGCGCGCCACCTCATCCGGCGAGTGGCTGACGTAAACAATTGGAATTTCCAGCTCCTGATGCAAGCGCTCCAGATAGGGCAGCACCTCCTGTTTGCGCTTGAAGTCGAGGGAGGCCAGCGGCTCGTCCAGCAGCAGCAAGCGTGGGCTGGTCAGCAGGGCGCGGGCAATGCCGACGCGCTGCTGCTCACCGCCGGACAGTTTGCCCGGCAAGCGCTGCAGCAAGTGCTCAATGCCGAGCAGCTCCACCGCCTGCTCCAAGGCAATCCGCCGCTGTGCTGCCGGGATGCGTTTAAGCCCGTATTCCAAGTTGCGCCGCACCGTGAGGTGGGCGAACAGCTTGGCATCCTGAAATACATAACCCACGGCACGCTGATGCGCCGGCACAAAAACACCCTGGGCACTGTCCTGCCACAGCTCGCCATTGACCTGCAGGTAGCCGTTCGCCGGCCTATCCAGCCCGGCAAAACAGCGCAGGCAGCTGGTCTTGCCGGAACCGGAATCACCAAACAGCGCGCTGACCCCACGACCCGGCAGATTCAGCTCGACATCCAGACTGAAGCCGGCGTGTTCAACCTTGAAGCGCGCCTGGATCTCGCCCGGCCCGCAGACGGTGCGAATCGCCGCAGCGCGCCGCGAAAATGGCCAGATCATTGCCACACCCGCGTATTGCTGCGCCCGCTGCTTCGTCCAGAGTAGAGCGCCAGCAGCACGATAAAGGAGAACAGCACCATGCCCCCCGCCAGCCAATGAGCCTGGGCGTACTCCATGCTTTCTACATGGTTGTAAATCTGCACGGAGGCCACTTGAGTTTTGCCGGGAATATTGCCGCCAATCATCAGCACCACGCCGAACTCGCCTACGGTATGGGCAAAACCGAGAATCGCCGCCGTGACAAAACCCGGCTTGGCCAGCGGCAGCACCACCGTGAAGAACGCATCCCAAGGCCCGGAGCGCAAGGTAGCGGCAGCCTCCAGCGGGCCCCGGCCAATCGCCTCGAAGGCGTTCTGCAGAGGCTGCACGACAAAGGGCAGGGAATAGAACACCGAACCGATCACCAAGCCGGCAAAGGTAAACGTCAGGGTGCCGAGGCCCAGGCTCTGAGTCAGCTGACCGATAACACCCTGCGGGCCCATGCTCACCAGCAGGTAGAAGCCAATCACGGTCGGCGGTAGCACCAACGGCAACGCGACAACTGCGCCAATCGGCTGCTTCCAGCGCGAATCCGTACGGGCCAGCCACCAGGCAATCGGTGTTCCGATCAGCAGCAGCACGAGCGTGGTCAGCGATGCCAACTCAAGCGTCAGCAGTACAGCGGCGAAATCGGCTTTGCTCAGTGGCATCGCAGCATCCTTTAGCGCTGATAACCGTAAGACCTGATTATTGCAGTCGCTTTTGCGCCTTTCAGGTACTCGATAAAGGCCGCCGCCGCGGGGTTATGTACACCCTTCTTAAGAAGCAACCCGTCCTGCTTGATTGGCGTGTGCAACTCGGCCGGCACCCGCCAGGCCGAACCGCCGTTGAGCTGGCCATCCTTGTACACCTGCGACAGCGCAACAAAGCCCAGCTCGGCGTTGCCGGTGGCAATGAATTGGTACGTCTGGCTGATACTCTGCCCCTCAACCAGCTTGCCCTGCACCGCTTCGCTCAGGCCGAGCTTTTCCAGCACTTCGCTGGCAGCCAGACCATAGGGCGCAGCCTTTGGGTTGGCCAGCGCCAGGTGCTGGTATTGGTTGGCCTTGAGCACCGCATCGCTGCCATCCAGGTAACCCGGTGTGGCCGACCACAACACCAGGTTGCCGACCGCATAGGTAAAGCGCGAGCCCTTAACGCCCAAGCCTTCGCTCTCCAGCTTGGCCGGGGTGCTGGCATCGGCGCTGAGCAACACCTCGAACGGCGCGCCATGCTGAATCTGCGCATACAGCTGGCCGGTGGCGCCGAAGGAAGCGACCACTGTGTGTCCAGTGCCTTTCTCGAACTCGGCGGCAATCGCCTGCAGCGGCGCGGTGAAGTTGGCCGCCACCGCGACCTGCACCTGCTCAGCCAAGACCTGGCTGCTGAATACCAAGGCGGCGAACAGTGCCGCGATACGAGCTTGCATGGATAACTCCTGGGTGGATGCCGCAGGACAACGGCTGTTCTGTCGACGCTGATTAGCCTGGCTACTCTACCTTCGCTATATCCCACGATATACAGCGATTTGCGCAATAAACCACCAGATAGATAAACAAAAACAGGGCTGCCGAGAGAGTCGACAACCCTGTTACGCAGGCACCAGCGCTGCGGGCTGAGCTGCATAAAGCCAATTACTGACTCAATAGTCAAGTAGCGCCCTATCCAGCTCGCATGCCGAGGCTGACTGCCGTCAGCCCCGTTCGACCACCGCTTTAGCTCAGCGCGATTTCCACCGTATCGCCCTGCAACCGAACCGGCCAGGTGCGCAGCTGCTGCTGCGGGTACTCCAGGCAGGTGCCGTCTTGCAGACGGAAGTGCTGCTTGTACAGCGGCGCAGCGATCACCAGATCACCGGCCAGGCTGCCGACAATGCCGCGGCCGATGACGTTGGCGCCCGATAACGGGTCGCGGTTATCGAGGGCAAACAGTTGCTGGTCGCTGGCCTCGTCTGGCAGGTAGAACAGCGCCACTTGCCCACCCTCGATCCACGCGACCACGCCGGAGTTAGCCACCAGGTCCTGGCGGGCACACACGGCTTGCCATTGCAGCGCGTGCTGCACGCTGCGTTCTGCGCTTAATTGGCTCATCAAACCACCTCTTCGAATAGCGGAATAAGGGAACGTTCGTCGTCACGGACCGGACGAATCTGCGCACGCTCTTTGACGAACTGGATGTCCGGATCGGCGCGCTTGTCGTTAACGAAGGTGCGGAAGCGTTTGAGTTTTTCCGGATCGTTCAAGGCGTTGGCCCATTCGCATTCGTAGCGATCGACCACCAACTGCATCTGCGCTTCGAGCTCGGCGGCGAGGCCCAGGCTGTCATCGATAACCACAGCCTTGAGGTAATCCAGGCCACCTTCCAACGACTCGCGCCATACCGAGGTGCGTTGCAGGCGGTCGGCGGTTTGCACGTAGAACATCAGGAAACGGTCGATGTAACGGACCAGGGTGGCGTCATCCAGATCGGTGGCAAACAGCTCGGCGTGGCGTGGGCGCATGCCGCCATTCCCGGCCACATAGAGGTTCCAGCCATTCTCGGTGGCAATCACGCCCACATCCTTGCTCTGCGCCTCGGCGCATTCGCGAGTGCAACCGGATACCGCAAACTTGATCTTGTGCGGCGAGCGCAGGCCCTTGTAGCGGTCTTCCAGCAGCAGCGCCATGGCCACACTGTCCTGCACACCGTAGCGGCACCAAGTGCTGCCCACGCAGGATTTCACCGTGCGCAGCGACTTGCCGTAGGCGTGGCCGGTTTCAAAACCGGCGGCGATCAGCTCGGCCCAGATCTGCGGCAGTTCGTGCAACTGCGCGCCGAACAAATCGATGCGCTGACCCCCGGTGATCTTGGTGTAGAGGTCGTATTTCTTCGCCACCGCACCAATCGCAATCAAGCCATCCGGGGTCACTTCGCCACCGGGAATGCGCGGCACCACCGAGTAGGTGCCGTTCTTCTGCATATTGGCCATAAAGGTGTCGTTGGTGTCCTGCAGCGGCACCAGCGCCGGATCGGTGATCGAGCGGTTCCAGCAGGAAGCGAGGATCGAACCCACCGCTGGCTTGCAAATGTCGCAGCCCACATGGCCACGGCCATGCTTGGCCAGCAACGCCTCGAAACTCTCGATACCTTCCACGCGGACGATGCCGTACAGCTCTTGGCGGGTATAGGCGAAGTGCTCGCAAAGGCTCTTATCCACCACCACGCCGCGTGCGGTCAGCTCGTGTTCGAACACCTGCTTGAGCAGCGCCGAACACCCGCCGCAGCCGGTGGCCGCTTTGGTACAGGCCTTGAGCCCAGCCAGATCGCCGCAGCCGCCGTCGATGGCCGCGCAGATCGCGCCCTTGCTGACGTTGTGGCAGGAGCAGATGGTTGCGGTATCCGGCAGCGCATCTGCACCCAGCGCTGGCGCGCCTTCGCCTTGCGGCAGAATCAGGCAGGACGGATCGGCCGGCAGGGTGATGCCGTTCTGCACGTACTGCAGCAAGGTGTCGTAGTAGCTGTTGTCGCCGACCAGCACAGCGCCGATGGCGTGCTTACCGTCGGCCGAAACCACCAACCGGCGGTAGCTGGCGTTGGCTTCATCGATAAAACGGTAGCTGCGCGAACCGGCAGTCGCGCCATGGGCATCGCCGATGGAGCCGACGTCGACGCCGAGCAGCTTGAGCTTGGTCGACATGTCCGCGCCCATAAAGGGCTCGCTGTCTTCACCACAGAGCTGGGTGGCGACGCTGCGGGCCATCTGATAGCCCGGCGCAACCAGGCCGAAGATCCCACCATTCCACGCCGCGCATTCGCCGATGGCGTAGATGGCCGGGTCACTGGTGCGGCACTGGCTGTCGATGGCCACGCCGCCGCGCGGGCCGAGCTCCAGGCTGCACTGTTTGGCAATGGCGTCCTGCGGACGGATACCGGCGGAGAACACGATCAGGTCGGTCTCCAGAAACTCTTCTCCGGCGAAGTTCATCCGGTAGCGGTACTCGCTGCCGGGGGTAATCGACTGGGTGCCGCGCGACAGGTGCACGCTGACGCCCAGCGCTTCGATCTGTGCTTTCAGCGCCAGGCCGCCGTGGTCATCCAACTGCACCGGCATCAAGCGCGGGGCGAATTCCACTACATGGGCTTCCAGACCCAGCGACTTCAGCGCGTTGGCCGCTTCCAGACCGAGCAAACCACCGCCAACTACCACACCACGGCGCTTGCCTTTGGCCGCAGCGCGAATGCCGTCGAGGTCAGCCAGGGTGCGATAGACCAGACGCGAATCGCCCTCGGCGCCTTCGATCGGCGGCACAAAGGGATAGGAGCCGGTGGCCAGCACCAGTTGATCGTAGGGGAAACAACCCGTGGCGGTGATCACTTCACGACGCTCGCGGTCGATCTCCAGCACCGGCACGCCCAGGTGCAAAGTGACCCCAGGCGTCTGGTACAGCTCAACCGTGCTGAGCGCCAACGACTCGGCATCACGGCCGCCGAAATACTCGGAGAGGTGCACGCGGTCATAAGCACGCAGCGGCTCTTCGCTGAACACATGCACCTGATAGCGGGCCAGGGCGCCACGCTCAATCAGTTGCTCGACGCAATGATGGCCGACCATGCCGTTGCCGATGACGATCAGCCGTTGCTGGTCTGTGGAGGTCTCTGTGCTGTTCATGGCATTTCCCGGCCGAAGCTCATCAGGTTGTTCTGCGGCAATAAAAAAAGCGCCTGAAACCTTGCGGTTTCAGGCGCCTTTGCCTGTTCTGTGCGGTGCCTGTGAGGAGCACCTGATACCCATTGCCTGTGTAGGCTGACGATCGCCATTGATCGAATGGGCGGCCCGAATGTGGCGGGCTCGACGGGACTTATGCAGTGCTTGTGCCAGTTTTCCCGCAGTGGCCTGCGAGCCGCATAACGCCGGGCTGCAGCCTTGCAAGTGAGCACCCCACCAGACGCGGCAAAGACCCAAAAAGAGGCGAGCCGACCACCCGGCGCCCCATTTTGAGTCGCCCCTCCCTTCACCTTCTTCCTCGCACAAATCTCGCCAGGCCTTGCTGCACGGGCGCTGAAGCCGTACCCGCAAACCCTGGCGCGTGCCTTGCTATAGCCCAGCATGGGTAATCAAAGCCGATTGCCCGTCCACGACAAAGACGCCGTGTTGCTCCCGTTTCGACGGAGGGTGGCATGGCGTTTTGCGTTTAAGGTTCAGGAGAAGGTGTGGCGAACAAAACGGTTCGGAGTGTCTGTCCCTATTGCGGCGTCGGTTGCGGCATCGTCATGCAGGTGGAAAACGGCAAGATCGCCAAGGTCAGCGGTGACCCGCAGCATCCGAGCAACTTCGGCCGCCTGTGCACCAAAGGCAGCACCTGCGCCCAACCGCTGAACGAGTCCGGGCGCATGGAGCACGCCTACCTGCGCAGCGAACGCAGCCGCGACCCGGGGCAAATCGCCATGGGGGCCGCCATCAGCGCCGCCGCCGCCCGCCTACGCACGATTCTCGACGAGCACGGCCCGGACGCCATCGCCCTGTATGTTTCCGGGCAGATGTCGCTGGAGGCGCAGTACCTGGCCAACAAGCTGGTCAAAGGTTACCTGGGCAGCAATCAGATCGAATCCAACTCACGCCTGTGCATGGCCAGCGCCGGCAGCGGCTACAAGCTGTCGCTCGGCGCCGATGGCCCACCCGGCTCGTACCAGGATTTCGAGCGCGCCGAGGTGTTCTTCGTTATCGGCGCGAATATGGCCGACTGCCATCCAATTCTATTTCTGCGCCTGATGGCGCGGGTCAAGGCGGGCGCCAAGCTGATCGTCGTCGACCCCCGGCGCAACGCCACGGCGGACAAGGCCGACCTGTTTCTGCAGATCAAACCAGGCAGCGACCTGCTGCTGCTCAATGGGCTGCTGCATTTGCTGCACCAGAACGGCCACACCGATCCGGCCTTTATTGCCGAGTTCACCGAAGGCTGGGAGGTCATGCCGGACTTTCTGCAGACTTACACCCCCGAATACGTCGCCGCACACACCGGGCTGGATGAGGCCGCTATTCGCCAAGCCGCGCAGTGGATCGGCGAGGCGGGCGAGTGGATGAGCTGCTGGACCATGGGCCTCAACCAGAGCACCCACGGCACCTGGAACACCAACGCCCTGTGCAACCTGCACCTGGCCACCGGCAAGATCTGCCGCCCCGGCAGCGGACCGTTCTCCCTCACCGGCCAGCCCAACGCCATGGGCGGCCGTGAGATGGGTTATATGGGCCCTGGTTTGCCCGGCCAGCGCAGCGTGTTGGCCGCCGATGACCGCACCTTTGTCGAACAGGTCTGGGGCGTGCCGGCCGGCACTTTGCACACCCGCCTGGGCGGCGGCAGCGTGGCGTTGTTCGAGGATCTGGCCGCCGGCAAGGTCAAGGCCTGCTGGATCATCTGCACCAACCCGGTGGCCAGCATGGCCAACCGCGCCACGGTGATTGAAGGGTTGAAGGCCGCCGAGCTGGTGATCGCCCAGGACGCCTTTCTCGACACCGAAACCAACCGCTACGCCGACATCCTGCTGCCCGGCGCGCTGTGGGCCGAAGCCGAAGGGGTGATGATCAACTCCGAGCGCAACCTGACCCTGATGCAGCAAGCCGTCGAGCCGCCCGGCGAAGCCATGGCCGACTGGCGGATCATCGCCGAGGTGGCTTGCGCCATGGGATTTGCCGACGGCTTTAGCTACAGCTCGGCCGAGCAGGTATTCGACGAAATCAAACGCTTCCACAACCACAAAACCGGCTATGACCTGCGCGGCGCCAGTTACCCACGCCTACGCCAGAACCCGCTGCAATGGCCCTGCGCCAGCGAGACGGGCGACGGGCGCGCGCCGATCCGCTATCAGAATGACGGCATCAGCCAGACCCTGCACACCCACGCCGACGGCAGCACGCCGCGCCTGGCCTTTGCTACGCCCAGCGGCAAAGCGCAGTTCTTCCCCCGCCCGCACTTGGACCCGGCGGAAATGCCCGATGAAGATTTCCCCTTCGTGCTCAACACCGGGCGCCTGCAGCATCAGTGGCATACCCTGACCAAGACCGGAAAAGTCGCCACGCTGAACAAACTCAACCCCGGCCCCTTTATCGAGATACACCCGCAGGATGCCGCCGCCCTCGGCGTGCGCGACCGCGATTCGCTGGAAGTCCGCTCGCGACGCGGCCACGCCGTGCTGCCGGTGGTGGTCAGCGATCGCGTGCTGCCCGGCGGCTGCTTTGCGCCGTTCCACTGGAACGATGTGTACGGCGACAACCTGGCGATCAACGCGGTGACCAGCGACGCCATCGACCCCATCTCGCAGCAGCCGGAATTCAAGTTCTGCGCCGTCAGCCTGCGGCGCATCGAGCTGATCAGTCATCAACGCCTCGACACACCTTCTGGCGAGGCGGCCACCAATGCGCGTCTTTCCCCTTTGCCTGAGGAACTCGAGATGTCGAGTATCGAAACCTTTGCGGCCCTGGTCGGCGTGAATACCCACACGCCACCGTCATTGTGTGAACGCGAGCGCACTTATATGGCCGGCTTTATCAGCGGCTTGCGCAGCAACCCAGGTGGCGGCGTGCCCAGCCTACCGAGCCAGGCGCCCCTGGCCGAAGCTAACCGCCTGTGGCTGGACGGCATGCTCGCCGGAATGTTCAGCCGCAGCGCGCCAATAGCACAGGCCACAGGCCCTGACGTAACGCTGCTGTGGGCGTCG
>Ga0070747_1001060_pt1 | contig 13681 bp, 19 predicted proteins | sample VirMetDEL_Mar_31_FD_77321 | JGI IMG/M metagenome (GOLD analysis project Ga0070747, IMG submission 77321) | Aqueous microbial communities from the Delaware River and Bay under freshwater to marine salinity gradient to study organic matter... | ecosystem: Environmental > Aquatic > Marine > Coastal...
ACTCATCTATCCACTCCTGTGGGATTGTCTTAGCTGCCCAGAGGAAACCTTTCTGGTCACACCAGTCTGCATACGTTGTCTTACTTACCTTGCTCAGTTTGGCGTAAGGGTTAGAGAAGACGAACCGTATGTCGTAATCTGGGCATTGTTCTCGGACAGCCAAGTGTTTCATTCGGTCAGGTGCTAGGAACCTACCCTTGGTTTCAATGATGATACCGTTAGGTAGTTCAAAGTCAGGGGTATAGGTACGGTTCTTATGATCTACCCATTTGATCTTGAGTTTCTCGTAGTCAAAAGGGATACCTTTATCGGTTAGTTCCTTAGCTACCTTGTCTTCAAGACCTGATCGGTACCCATGCTTGATAGCTAAAGCTCTTACCTTGCTCTTGGGATACTGACTCAAGTTACTTCCTTCACTGTTTCTCTTGGCTCTCGTTGTACCTCAGTAAGAAAGACGGGTCCTCTTCCGTACAAGAAGGTTCTAAGGTCGGGCCAACATTTAGCTTTACGGTCGCAGTAACCACAGTAGGTGCCGAGTTTGCGGTTACCCGACTTGCCCTCTGGTTCATCCTCGAACCCCCTAGGCGGTACTTCTTTTGATGCCATAGCTGCTTTAGTCGCTTCAAACTGTTCCTCCTTCTGAGAGATTTCATAGTTGAGGTCATACATGTCAAGACAAATGTGACCGTGTTGCTTGTCCATCACCAAGAAAGCTCCAAGTGTGGGATGGGACTCAACCTCGTGAGTTCTTCCTGCGTATACGTATGAGGACAACTGTGAGATATATCCAAAAGGATCGTTGTCCCGCAGACCTCCTTGTCTAAACTTGTCAAATGAGTAGCTAGAGGCTGACTTAACGTCAACAGTGATCCCGTCAATAACGCAGTCTCTATGTCCTTTAATGCCATGAGCCTCAAGTGTGTCTTGAAGTCCTTCGACTTTGTGTCCAGCGGCAACTGCCAATGAGATAAGAAGCTGTTCGATAATGTCTCCGTAAAGAAACTTAAGCTTGGTTGAGGCAGATAGAGTCTCACCTCCATGAGGTTCGTTGATGTTATACCAGAGTTTTCGAGTACATGGAGTTCCCATGTTAGACAAACGGAGGGCAGGTTTGTATTCATCGCGGTTTGCTGACATACGTGTGTTAAGGATACTTTCCATACCCAAGGCACACTCTCGTGATACGATTGCATCCCAGCCTCCACCCTCATTAATTACCTTGTTCATATCTGCTACTAGTGTGTCGATTGTTTTACTCATTCGCTAATCCACTCTGATGTTAAGTCCTCTGTTGTCACAAGGCTGATTGTAACGTCCACTGTGTTAGGCATATCGAAAAAATACTTGTAAGCGTCGAGCACCTTTTGCTCCACCGTCCCATGAGAGGAACTGTTGGAGGCGATAGGGAACACTTCTTCATGGTAGTCTGTGGTCCCATCACGATGGTTGGGCATTGGTTCATCCCAATAAATCCTACGAACTACATACTTCTTATTCATTAATATACTCCTAGAGTAAGTGGGGTACCCTCCTGAAGGCACCCCGTTAGTCTCTTACTTCAACCAGTCAGGAAGGTTCTTAGTATCAGAGCTACCTTCTTCGTCACCTTCATACGCTACCAGATCAAGGACCTGTACACCAAGTAGGCGTGTGCCTTTACCAATCTTGGTCTCGTACACCTCAGCCACGCATTTTACCCGTGAGCCTGACCCGATGAAAACTGAAGTATCCCATGGGTTACCTTCAGCGTCTACAAGTTTAGGTGGACCACCTAGGTTAGGGTAGGTTGCATTGGTATGTTTACGGCGAAGCTTGATTTCCAAGCCCTTCTCAGTGATCTTAGGCTTCAGGCGAGAACCAGACTTGGAGAGAATATCCAGTTGGTCTTGCTCAAGCTGTAGGTTGATGGTGTACGCACCGCCGGGACCGTGGAAGTCCTCATTGGTGTCACGGTTGCTCTCGAAGAGTTTCGGCCAATCAGCGATGCCTTCGAGTTCGATTACTTTAGTTACCATATTGTGATGTATCCTTTGTTTTTGTAGCTATACCATACTACTAAGTTACCATTTACAGAACATGTCGTCAACTCATTTGTTATGAAATAAATCCCATTCGATACGTTTCTTCTGTTCCCACGGGGTGAGACGAGAATCTGCGTAGTACTTCTTGAGCTTCTTCTTGAGCTTCTTCTCTTTCTTAGTCTTCGCCATATCTTTTCTCCTTTTAAGGGTTGACAAGTGAAGTGAATGTGGTTACCCTAAATACTTATAGTATACTTAGAGTATTTTAAAGTATAAAAGTATCCTAGTATACTAGTAATACCTAGGTATCTACTAGTGCGTCTCGGACCAGTTGTAACCCATGCCGCCTGAGACTTCGAGCTTACAGAACAACTTGAGTTCGTCACTCACGATAGTCATAGCCTCCTTCTGTATAGCTATGAGTTTATGTCCATCTTCTTCTGATAGTACTTCAACCTGTGTCTCATCATGTACGAAGTCTACAATCCGAAACCACAGGCCAGCCTCACGGGCCATCGCAACCCACTTGACGATCCATCTTTTCATAGCAATAGCTTCTCCATTTTGCAAGTAACCAGCAAGCATCAGGTGCTCCGAGTCACAGATAACCTTGCGTCCGTCAAGACCTACAAAGTAGCGCCTACGGGCATCGCTTGGTATCAGTACCTCTTTGACCTTCTTGAGGGCTGGTAGACTATCTAGAAAACTAGCCACGGCATGTTTAGCCAGACTTGTAGTACAGCGTAGAATAGAACTTACTTTAGCTGTCCCAGCTCCTAGGAGCCATGCATAGATACGTTATGTTCAACTGGGGTCGTTAATCCCAGCCCGTCTTGAGACTGCTACATGTTGCCATGTAGACCAGACTATATCATCATCCCTCGGTAAAGGGAGCTAGGCGCTTCCACTCACTTGAGTGTACTTCCGTTAGGAATAGTCGTTGCACCTTCAACATAAGCAAGAACCTTTTTAAGCTCCTCAGCATCGGCATCATACTTAATCCGATTGGCTCTTGAAGAAATTATGTTGCTTGGCTCAGGATTGCCCACGAGGGGTGTTCCCTGAGTTCACCTAGTTTATAGACGTCCGTAGTGTTAAACGTCTTAGCATCATCCCTGATCAGATGGTCAAGCCCTAAGGCCCTTTTGTTGACGTTATGAATGTCTGTTTCGTCTTCCTTCCTTCCTACTAGGATAGCGTCACGGTACTCAGGGTCTTGCATGTAGTGTGCAAGGATACGTAGCTGTATGCCATCAGCGTCAGTACCTACGAGTACCTTGTCAGTACACCACAAGGCCCTAAGTTGTTCGTCGTAGTCAGCCTTGACCTGCTCCACTGCATTACGTACTTCACCGTGGAATGGTGCAAAGATGTTCGCTTGGTTAGGAGCACTGTGAGACATACGATGCGTCCACGCTCCGATACCCCAGAATGTACCGTGGATACGTCCATCAGGACATACACAATTTAACCACTCCTGAAGGCTGCTCCTACGTCCTTCTAGGCACAACCACTCCGCAAGCTTAGATGCTCCCTCAGGGGCGCTCTTTGGGAGCGTCAGGAGGTTTACCTCGCTCACGGTATACCCATAGAATGCGAAGTGCTCCTTCTTGGCGTCGTATAGCTCCTGTGTAAGCTTAGTCTTACCCCACATTTGACCTACACCAGCTTCCCTTGCAAACTTGGCGTGTGTCTTGGTTTTTTCCACAGGTTCCCACCCGGCCTGCCAAAGCTTCTCCACTCTGTCTTTGGTACTACCGGGCTTGAACGCCACGTAGTCATAACAAACTAACTCAGAGCCAATCTGTTTGACCATTGGGTACTGACCGTAACTCTCAGCGACATTCTTGAACATCGTACCGTCAGCCTTCATACGAAACTGGATACGATTGACTTCCTGTAGTTCTGGAGGCCATGTTCTCTGAAGTTCATCCTCAAGCTTAGTCTTACGTTTAGTGATCTGGTCGAGCAGTACCTTGGCATCCTCTACGTTGAAGAGAAAACCTGTGTCACTCATTTCGTTATTGACAAGAGCTATATCGTGCTCAAGCCGCATAGAGTCTGACCAATCGCTATCAAAGATGAACTTTTTGTACATCTTGAAGATAGCCTCAAGTACGATAACATCCTGTACACAGTACCTGATCATCTCAGGAGATAGGTTTGACCAATCACTGAACTTGAACTTAGGGAACTTGAGGTGTGTCCCTAATTCCTCAAGACTATGTGTCCTGAACCTGTTATAGTTTATCAGACGAGAGACGATGAAGGTGTCAATAACCTTGGCAGGACTAATTACCTCGTAGCCAAACACATTGTTGACCACACGGTAGTCAAATCCTATGCCATTATGTGCTACCCAGAGGTCTACAGTCTTAGCGTAGACCAAGAACTCCTTAAAGTTAACTGCTGTCCATACTTGAGGCTCCCTGTCAAGTTCCTTAGTGACTATACACCAGATTTTTTTGATACCTAGAGGACCATCCCAAGGGATTGCCTCCGTTTCGCAGTCAAATAGAACTAATCTCATGTTCATGTATCCCTTCAGAAAGGTAGAAGTTTTTCTTTTAACGTAAAGCTTTCAAGTTCAAAGAGCATACACCCAGCAGCCCCCTCAAGGGAGGTTGGACGGTTCTTTTCAACCTTGATATACATAGTGTTGTTCTCATCCTCATCTTCGCTATCTTTATTACGACTAAGGTCAATGATAACAGAAGCCCTCTGCCCAATCATCTTACAGTACTTGGGGTCACCGTTATCATTAGTATGCGCAATAGTCACAATACCTACACCGATAGAGGCAGCTAGTTTTGATAAACGAATAGACAAGTCAGCTAGTGCAGCTTCCTTACTCTCGTCACTACCTGAGGTAATCACGTCTTGGATAGGCTCAAAGAAGACGTAGCGCACACCACATACCTCGCGGAAGTACCTGATCTGTTCTATAAGCTCATTAGCGCCCTCAAGGTCACCTAGGAAGAACTGGTAGAAGTTCTCGTCCTTAGTCAACTCAGAGATAGCCGCAGCTACTTCAACATCCTTCTTCTTGTCATTAATAATATCTTGGCGTGTAACATTATCCTTTAGTTCGTAAGAGACAAGACCAAGTAAAGTACGCTTCTTAATCTCCTCAAGGTGCCAAGCTGCTATGGGAACACCTTGTTTCAAAAAGGAGTACTCAAGGTAACGCATGAACTCAGTCTTACCTATACCAGTAGGTGCCTTGATCACAGTGAAGTGACCCTGCATGATACCAAGTATCTTCTCGTCAAGAGAATTGATACCAGTAGGTACATGTAAGTGCTCAACAGACTCACCGTACATCTTCATAAACTGATCAGTTGTATTCAGCACGTTATCAGGTACGTACTTCTTAGCATTGATCCAAGCATACATGAACTTGTCAGCATCACCCGCTTGAAGGTACTCGTTAGGATCACTGTGCAAATTCATGTTGACACGGTAAGATTTACCGGGAAAAGCCTTCTGAATATCCGCCGCTGCTCCATCCCCTGCCTCATCACCGTCAGTGGCAATGATGATAGAAGAGTACTGCGAGAGCGCCTCGTAACACTTAGGGTTCTGAAGTACCTTCTTAGCTGTCCCTGATCCAGGTAGACAGAATACAGGCCACTTGTCACCAAGCATCTGTATAGTAGAACCCCAGTCATCTTCACCTTCGACAATGGTAATCTTCTTGGAGCTACCTGCATTAAAAAAGTCAAGCCCTAAGAAGTGGTCGTTAGTAAATCCCTTATTCTGAGTGAAGTCCTTAGGTAGAATACGTGTCTTAGGTCGGTGAGGGTAAGGATAAACACGAGACACTTCCTCACCATCAGCATTGATACCCGTTAGGATATTGTACTTCTCACAAATCTCCTTCTTAATACCACGGTACTCACGATACTCAAAGGTCAAGTCACTAGGTGTTGTATCTTTCTCCTCATAACCCTCGCTAGGTTTAGCCTGTTTACCACCACAGGAATGACAGAAGAATCTCCCATCATCCCATACTGTAGCGCAATCGTTGTGTCCACAAGAGGGACATTTCTGGTGTGTTTTCATTCTGTTACTCCAAAAGCTTCGACTAGTTGTCTATCGTACTCGTCACACAGGAACTGGAGGACTACTCGGGCAAGCTCTATAGGGGTGTCTCCCCTGCCCTCACCTTCGAGGAGTACCTCTGCTAACCTTTCTTCTAGGCTCATTTGAGTATTCCTTTTATCACTTCTGCGTCAGTCTGTTCTTCCATGGTATCATAGAGATCAGCCAATGTATAGTTAGAACCAGCTGTCTTACGTATTGAAGTACTACAAGGGACACAGTAGTAATCACCTAAGATAGCATTGGCGTCAATCCTGTTACAAGCTTTACACCGCATTTTTAATCCAATCAATATCTTTGTAGACCCAAGTATCACCGAAGACCTTAGCATTACCAAAGACCTTAGCATCATGGTAGACCTTAGCATTACCAAAGACCTTAGCATCACCAAAGACCTTAACATTACCCCAGACCTCAGCATTACCAAAGACCTTAGCATTACCGTAGACCCTAGCATAACCCCAGACCTCAGCGTTACCGTAGACCTCAGCGTTACCGTAGACCTTAGCATAACCGGAGACCTTAGCCTCATCGAAGACTAAGGTATTACCGTAGACCCAAGCATCATTGTAGACCTTAGCATTATCGAAGACCTCAGCCTTACCGAAGACCTCAGCATTATCGAAGACTAAGGCATTACCGTAGACCCTAGCATTACCGAAGACCTGAGCGTTACCGTAGACCTTAGCATCAGGTCCAATGTAACAAGTAGCATCTACTGTAGCGCTACTCGCTACCCAGCCCCCACCGTTTACATGTCTTTTGGCGAGTACTAAACCCTTTCCATCTTCAAAGTCGTATTCCATGTTCATCTTTCCTCTTTGAGTTAGATACTGATAGTAGTCGATAAAGTTTTTAGTGTGTCTTGTTATCCCCATACAAGTAGAGGTCCTTCTCTCCTCGTTTATGGTTATAAAAAGGTACAAGGTCAATACCAAAAGGTACCTTGTACATTGTCTCATTCTCGTCCAAATCTCCTAAGTCCTCAAGCTCATTGAAGTATGCGTAACACAAACTAGACTGAGTAGCCCAAGCACTTGGACGGATACCAACCGTGGTCCGGTTAAAATTGAAACCATTCACGTAGTGCTGGTCAAGCTCAAGCAAAGCATCAAGACTTACGTGGTATACGGCACCCTCAAGGTAACGAGGAGTATCCAGCTGAAAATCTTCAGTGTCAAGGAAGTCTATGTCAGCTACCTCACTAAGGCAATAAGCATTGTACGCGTCAGTCTTGTTACTCTCAACATTGTACCAAGGGATATATTTACTGATAGTACAAGCTTGTGAGTAAGTAGATTTGAACCACTTATGGTACTCAGACTTGTTGATACCTAGCAGATTTCCAAAAGCAGTTGAATTAGCCAAGTCATCCCATAAGAATACAGGAACAGCAGCACCATGATAACGTAAGGAAGGTAAGTCAGGTGTCAAATTATACTTGGAGTCAAGACTGAGCATTGCTTTTATTGACGTAGGTGTCACATTCATGGTTTCTTACCTTTCCGTGCTGATTGGAGTTCAAAGAGGAGTTCCTTAATAAGAAGGTTAGCGTCCTCAGGTAGTTTACAAATAGCCTCTATGGTGTCATCAGACATTCCAAACAATTCATCTACAGAATCCATAGAGTACTTCTTACTAAATTTAGTCACGTTAGTTTTCTCCGATAGAGTTTTACTGGCGTAGACTGCTGAACTTTGTGCACTACCTTGACGGTAATACTCATCTGATGCGTAGCCACCATAAGCACCATAAGAAACAACACTGTGAGTTTTTACAGGAGGTAAGCGGTGGCTAGGGTTAAAACTGTAAGTGTTAGAGTAGTACCATCCATCCTCTTGTTTACCACCATTGCCTTCACCGTTACAGATAAGACTATTACCATTTGAATCAAGGAAGGTCAAGACACTAGAAGCAGTCAACTGATCTTCAAGCATATCTTTAAGGAAAGAGTCACTGAAGATTTCTTTAATGTCATGTCCTCGGATCATACGTTTGAACAATGGACGGACAAAAGACTTGACAAAGTTACGAGTGTCAGACTCCCATTTGTTACCCTTAGGTTTCCACTTGTGAAGGGTACCATTATGGGCCATACGTAGGTCAACCCCATCTGTACGCTTCTCAAGCACTGGGAAGGGGTGTGCATTGCGAAGTACCGTATCCCCTGCCGTAGTGTACCTCAAGTGTAGCATGAGGTCTGTATCAATCAATTCTTCATTGACCATACGGTATAGCTTGTCAACGTCAGGCTTAGAAGCATCACGCAGAACAGTCAACCCATTGTCATTTGGAAAAGATAGGCCGTACCCATCGGGATTATTCTCGACAGCAGTCTTGAACTTCTCGAAAGGAATTACGAAGTTTGGTTTACGTTGAATGATCAAGCACATTTTTTTGTAAACTCCCAAAGGCTAGAGTACTTTTTGTATTTAAGAAGGAAGGAGGATACAGTGTTTTCAAAACGGTAGTCGTACCCTGTATTAGGTGCCTCATGGCTATACTGCCACATGGCTTCTGTGAAACTGATACACTGGAGAAGGTGACGAAGATTAAAGATACCTTGATAGGCACGAACTTCAAGTGTCTCACGGTTTCTACCATGACAAGCACTGTAACGGTCAAGAGTGGAAAGACCACGACCAGACAAGCGCCTCGCCAGTGTACGTCCATCGTATGCCAAACTGTTCCGGCAGTACTGACTTTCTGACAGACCGCGAGGTCGTTTAGCAATCTTGTTGATGAAAGAAAGAGCACTGGAGTCATACTGGTTAAAAATGGTGAGGAACTTACGTTGATTAGTCATGGTTCTAAACGACGTTTTGTCAATGTGAGTATGAATACCATTGTTCAAGTTGGCGCTTAGGTCAAAGTAGTCCTCAAGCACATGTCCTTTAGCTTGAATAAGTTTCTCAAGCTTACCAAAGAAGAGTTTTAAGTTCTTCCGTAAGTAACGTCCAGTACAAGGGACAGTGACCAACTCAACTTTGTTTGTGTACTTACCTGTAACTGTTCCGTCATGTTTGAAAATAAAGAACGGTTCTTGCTTTGGCTCTACTTCTGTTACAATCTTTTGCATCTCGAAAGTGGAAAGCCTTGTTGAGAACTCCAATTCGACACCAAGCATAGGGGCATCCTCATAAGCAATCTTACGAAAAAACTTATACTCAAAGGAGTCCATCTTATACGTATAGTTCCACAGTTTACCCCAACGGATGTCAGAAGAAATTACTGAACTCTCCTCCACTGCCTTCCAAGTAGAAATCCCAAAGCAATCACAATTATAAAATTTGAGAATTCTTGGAGTTGAAGACTCTCCATCGTTCTCCAACAAAAGGTGTGGACCCTCTGCCCCAGAGTTTCCTTTCACATAAAAAGAAAAAGAAGGACGCATTAGCGGTTTAGCGTAATCAATGCTCTTTCTAATGTCTGCTACAGTACCAGACACATCCCCATACCCAAAATAGGTACTTACTTGCATGTGAAAATGGCGGTATTGGCTACCATCTAACTCATTCTTGAGTTTATCTCGGTTAGTAACCCACCAAGTGATAACATCCCGAACGTATTTAAGCTTGGCGTTCCTGTGGAACTCAGGCATCCATAGGCTGTGCTCGTAAATGACTACCTCCCGCCCATTTACGTCTACAAATCTTTGGCTAGGCTCGTCATAAGGATAGCCTCCAAAAGAATAACCCTCTGTGTTTGTCAAGTATTCCATTTCCATTCTCCTTCTTCAGTTGTGTTGCACTCATAGCAACTTTGAATTAACGTAATATCGTGTTGTTCGTATATCCAGCAAGTATCACCTGTCGATGTCTGGATAAGATTTCTGTGGTAGTGGTTGCCCTCACCTTCAAGGCGGTCCAAAGACATGATAGTATCTGTGTCATGAACTTGATACAACTCACCTACAACAGGCTTCAGCAGTGACCTCTGGTAATCACCTATGAGGACACTCTCAGGAAAGATGTAGGGAAAGCCTACGTCACCCATAACATATTTATCAAGTGTCACGGCATCCCCAACGTAGGTAGCGTTGAGAAGGTAACTATGGTTCCACTCTCCTTTTTGTAATGAACCATAGACAAAGAATAGGTCACAGTACTTAAGTACCTCCTCTGCCTTATCTTGTTTGAGGTTATACTTGTCTGCCCAGTCACTAGCTCCCATTGATAAGCTCTCGGATGACAGATGCTTCTGAGCCATCTCTTTTCAACAATATGCTTGCCTTGTGCATCAGGTTATCCATACGCGGACCCTTAGGGACATTATCGTACTCGTCCACAAGGAGTTTTATCATTTTTTCCATAGCTTGTTGTCTCATAACATTTCTTTCATTTTAGGGGTTGACAAAGAAGATTAAAGTGTGTACCCTAAATACTTTTAGTATACCTTAGGTATACCTAGAGTATTTTAAAGTATAAAAGTATCCTAGTATACTAGTAATACCTAGGTACTTAGAGTACGGCAGGGTGAATAACATCACGCCACCCGTTGTACCCATCGACCTCAAGAGTGTCCTTACCATTCTCAGTGATGTACTTGAAACACTTTGCCATACACTTCTGACGGTAGGACACCGAGCCATCTGATAACAAAGGAAGACTTGGGGCACTGTTGATCTCAACACAATAGGCGGCGTCATTCTCTTGACCAACCATAACATCGACACCACCGAAGTCTAAACCTGAACCCTTGAAGGACTCAATAGCCACCCGGCATACTTCCATGGGCCATTGACCACGGGGGAGTACATCAAAACGACCACCTTGGTGTACATTCCAAGCGACTTGAGTGGGGTCACCCGGTGTCTTTTGGGCAACCGTAGCTACCTTACCAGATACCACGTACACTCGGTACTCAGCGGACTTGTTAATGAGGTACGAAGCGTACCAACCACGGGCCATACAAGGTTTATGTAACACATTAAGAAGCTCTTGTTCACTGTTGATAACAAAGAGATTTCTGCCTTGGGCATGTGTAGCTGGACGTACAACCCAACTGATACCTGCTTGGTGCCAGAACTCAAAGTCACTCAAGTTATCCACAGTGTGAGGACACAAGTTGTGCTCGTGCAACCACAGGCGAAACCCACGTTTGTCATTGACAGTCTTGATAGCATCACTGGTGTTGATCTGGCGGGAAAGAGGTACATTTGTTACCGAGGTACAGCCCCAACGTACAAGCCACCCATGGTCAGGGATACCTGTGAAGTAATCGTTACGTTGGATACCCGCAACAGAACCCTGATAGTTTTTAACAGAGATACCCCTTGGGTTAGAAGTGCTGTCAAGGTAGGCAGACATGCCACGTACAGAGCCAGAGCCTAGGCCACCACGTCTAAGAAAAGTGATAATAGAAGTCATCATAGTTTGCCCTCCTGTAGGGTTAATTGTTAGTGTCCCACCGAACGCATGAAAGCATCAAGCATAGCAGTACGCTTGATACATCCGGGTTTTACCTTGGCAATATCATAGACACGGGCCAAACGGTCAGACACAATAACACGGGCATTGACTTGAGAGTTAGTAGGCATAGTAAATCTCCTTGCGTTGGCTTGTCATCATCGGTTGGAAGGGAGCCACCCTAACCAAGACACCACCCGTAGGCAGTGTTTCGACATTGCATTTTAGGTAGTGAAAAGTGTGAAGCGACGACCAGTCTTACCCTGCCCTAGGCGGATAGAGTCCAGCGACTTGTACAGCGCAGCGATCTCGCTTGGCGAGGCCGTGGTCATATCCATCATGACCGTTGTAGTGTAGCCGTAGAACACCATTTCAACCTCAAGTGGTCCTGCCTTGGTTGCCCTCTCGAAGTCTGTGGAGGTATAGTTAAAGCTGATACCTGTTGGTCCATATCCATTACACATTTCGTGGTTTCCTAATACATGGCGCATCGCGCAGTTGTGATAGTATGATAGTTTCTTTTACGTCCGGTAGTATTGCCAGTGAGTACATGCGGCGACATGGTACATGCTTGCTTCCTCGGGGTCATCAATAGGCACAAAGAGGCCGCTGCCTTCTAAGAATCCGTCAATCTCAATCTCGCATTCATCCGTGATAATGACACGTTCAAAATATGGCACAGGTGTACTCTCGTTAATCTCATTCCACATAGCGTTTATCCTTTTGTTAAGTTGTTAAGTAGACGCAGGAAAGCCCACAGTATACATATACCATGGGCTTACACTTCGTTTACTTGGGGTCGTAGATACAGTCAGATAGCACCGAGCTTACGTGCCATATCGTGCAATTCACTGACCTGCATGGACGTCACCTTGTCGCCTTTGGCAGGGTCCGCAGCATCAACCTTCTTAATCAGTGCCTTGATCAGAGCAATGGCATCGATAGGCTTATAGTCGGGTTCAGGCTTAAACTCTACCCATGAGATAGACATAGCGCCTTCAAGATCGAACGAGCCTTGCTTATCATGAACAAAGATACCCTTTTTGTTATGCCATTTGACCGCACCAAAGGCAGTAATAAAAGTACGCAGGGCATTGACGCGAGAACCTTGGGGCATAGCTGCCACAAGATCATTCAACAGGTTAGTTGAACCAAAAGAGGAATGGTTAAGCATAGCAGACACGGCCGCAATCCAGATGTCGTTGTCAAGCCTAGCACCGCGAGACTTGATAGACTTAATAGCCTTGGAAATATCCGAAGGATCGTTAATCACCACATCAAGAGACATAGAAGATGAGACAACGCTATCGGTCAGTGTGAGAGCAGTAGACATAGGAATATCCTTTCAAAGATATGTTGTGTTCAGGTTAGGTCACACCGATATGATGTAACCTACACTAAACACATGGCATCCTGCCCGATGTGACAATAAAGGATCGGTTGGCCGACCATACACACCGCGCAGTAGCACATGTTTAATGTTGCTTTTTGTTTGTATCTTCCTAACTGCTCACCATCTCGTTTTGTTGCCTTCTACACTGGACGCAATGCCAATGTGATCTGTATGGTATCTTCAAATCCATCCTTACCGGAGACTGTATCTACTCCGCATAGCTATTGATCCTATCTACCCTATACCCAGAAGCCACGAGGGGATTGACTAGTTTTGATCTGCCCGAAAGGTCCATGGTTACCCATGTCGGTTACGCTCAAGTAACCACGGTGCCGCCTACGTGCCGGGTGCATTTAGCATTTATCCGGTCGCTCTATGTTGCTTTTGTCAGAGGCAAAGCCCATGCCCGTTATTATACACGCTGACTGTGTGTCGGCTTTCCCCGATCGCCCAACCCTATGTTTCGCGGGAGGCGTTCGGCTCAAGGCCAGTTCTAGTACCTATGGTCGGACCCCTCACCCCCGTCGAACCCTTGGGGCGTCTCAAGTCCGTTGAATCACTTAAACCACAGCCCCATGGGAAAGTATAATGAAAATTTCTAATAACGTTATGAGGTTCATTCATGTAACCCCATGGTTGTGCTCAATAACCTAAGGTTGTAAACCGACCTGGGGTATCACATTCAAGAAACTGAATGTACCTTATCTTGATCTGGATGGTACGCAGGCGCATGATGTATGCGCGTGAGGTATGAT
>Ga0070747_1001061_pt1 | contig 13681 bp, 24 predicted proteins | sample VirMetDEL_Mar_31_FD_77321 | JGI IMG/M metagenome (GOLD analysis project Ga0070747, IMG submission 77321) | Aqueous microbial communities from the Delaware River and Bay under freshwater to marine salinity gradient to study organic matter... | ecosystem: Environmental > Aquatic > Marine > Coastal...
AAGGTGTCGGCGGTAGCTTTGCCAAAAGAAGAGGCATGATTGTCGGTGAAAGAGAAAGACTCAGGAGTAGCCTCAACAAAGACACCTTCCGACTCTTCATACCTGCCGAGAATCTTGTTGTAGGAAAGCAACTGGAGATCAGTAAGCGTGGTTTCATGACCACTGCGAAAATACCTGTTCTTAGTATCAGGATCTAATACAGCAGAAGCCGTCAGCAGTTTGCTTGACAGTGCTAGCTTGAGATCTCGATTCGCTAATATCGACTTCAGATCCCTATTGGTTAGGATCAGTTTAGGCATTAGTCGAAGTCATCCCGAATCTTGAATTTGACCAGGTCATATACGGTTTGCTTTCCTGTCGAACCTGCGAAAGTTATTTCAATCTCCCCTTCGTATTGACCGGCAGAGGCAAAGGTTGTCACTCCAAAATCCGTAGCGCACTTACCATTTACCCCATCCGTAACAGAACAAATAAGGGTATCGACAAGGGAGGTAGCTCCTAATTGTCTAATTCTTAGAGCGACTGTTGCTCCGGTAATGTCTATAGGCGCCCAAGTGTCGCTATTCTCTTCGTCTAGAGCGACTCCAGACGCAGCCGTATTCTTGTCTTTTAATGTGAGCGTTAACTCTGGGAGCGTGTCGCCCACTACCAAGCTCAAAGTCTCTGAATAAGCCATTACACAAACTCCCTATATCGGACCTTGAGAGAGCCGCCAGAAAAGCCGTACTTAACTTGCCTGATGGTTCGACCGACTTCTCTATCAAATAACTGCTTGTTAGAAGCAGCAGCTCCAGGATTAGTAAAAGGCTGGTTAGGCATCATTTGCAGCCTGTATATAGCGCCCTGAGTGATTGTTTCTCTGTGTTCTTTGCCCACTGAGTCTGGGATGCTGCTGGCACTTGACGATGGTTTTAGTGTGTACAAAACCCTGAAGTTATCTGCCTTGTCGGGAATAGGCGCAACAAAGAAAGAACTGTTGTCTCTCTGCGAGTAGTAACGGGGAGAACCAGTTTCGGTTTCATCTCCCAACCTCTCTAGCAACTCGTTATAGCTCACCGGCTGCAACTTGAGTTTGTTAGCAAAGACGTCAGTGATGTAGTTCATCTCAGTCCCTGTAGGAACCGTGACTTCGTACTCGTTTATGCCAGGAATAATAGAAATAGTTTCGGGCTCCGGAATATAAACGCCAGTACGCCTGCAAAATTCTATTGCAGAATCTCTGACCGAGCGCTCGACAAGGAAGTTAGGAGCGCCCTGAACTTCAGATCTTACGAAGACCGAAAAGTCCGAAAGCTTCATTATCTTCTTCCTGCATTCATGTCAGGAGAAGCAGGCATCGGTGTAATGGCTCCATCTACTTGAGTCTTGACGCCCAAAGCGTTTGCGAAACCTTGGTAATGCATCATTGACCGCTGAGCATTCCCTGCGAACTCAGAATCTTTCTGATAAGCACGGTACAAGATGTAATCCAGAATACAGTTAGCGTAGATATCATCTAGAGAAATAAGAGTGGTGTCCGTATCGAAGTTGCTAATAGCAATGTCAGTAGGAGCGGCGCTGTATATGATCTCTAAGCTGTCAGAAGCCTCTATCGCTTTTGGGTAAACATAAAAAGTTTTAGGATCTGCAGGATCAAAAACAAAGTGCTCTACTTTCTTAGTGGCGTTTTGTACAGTGTTATGCCAGTTAGGCAACGTCTCATCTAAGATCTTGCGGTCGATCTGCGTTACGGCATAGCCGCCCACATTTCGCACTACATCTATTAGCCTCAGCCCAGATGTGGGGATGGTTTGTTTGCTGCCATCAATAGGCGTAAACGCAGCGTTTTGCATGTTCGCATCAGGTCTATGAAGAACCACTTCTTTTTGAGCGTCGTTGAAAAACTTCAACAGCTCGTCGTTAGGAAATCGAACGTTAGTATTATCCTGTAAGATAATGGACGCTCGATCCAAAATATCTACCGCTTTAGTTGTCGCCATCTTCTGTCTCCCATTCGATTACTTCTAAGTCTGAAAGCCCCTTAAAGGCTGAGGTATAAGGAAACTCGTTGCCCGTCACTATATTCCGTACCGTTTTCGGTACGTTTTTTAACTCTTTGGAAACAGGACTAGGATCAGCCTTATTAATTTTTAGCTTGTTCACTTGCTCCTCGAGGTCTGCCATTTTCTGACGTCGGTCAAGCTTTACGCCGAATTCGTTCAGAGCAGTGTCATATAGCTCGTCTTTTGCTGTCTTAGGGTCCATAAAAATTCTCTAGTATTAAAGATAGGAGGGGGGTTACCCCCTCCCACATAGACTGTTTAAGTCCACTTACCTACGCAGAGTGCGTCAGGAACAATGACCTTAGATCCGAAGACCTTTAAGCCACGAACTGCATCACCAAAAGTGGTCTCTAGGCGTACAGTTTCAGCAGATGTGAACTGTGACGCGAAAGAGATAGCCTTAGGATGACCTGCGAGAACGTGCGTATAGCCAGCGTCTGCGCCTGATCCAGGTGTGTAGAGCATGTTTGACTGATAAACATTGAAACGATCTACCATCCCGACTTTGCCGTTACGCAAAGGAGAGGTGCCGTCTCCAGTCAAGTAAGCTTGACGGAGTTCGCTTTGCTTAAGCATGGAAACAAACTCAGGGCTCAAGACAATGAATCTTCCTTCTTCAGGAATGTTCAATTCATCTAGCGCTTTTGCTTGATCCAAGATTGCCGCGAGAATGTTGCTAGAAGTGATAGTAGCCTGTGCGCCAACCGTGGTTGCGCCAGTTACGACACTGCTCAATACGTCAGTCTCAACAGCAATTCGCATACCTTCACTAGCATCAGAAGATGCAGCCTCGAGCATGTTTACGTCTGCTTGAGCAGCCAAAATGTCATCGACCTTGAACGAATAATATTTCGCCTGGTCAATTAACAGCTCAATTGTGCTGGAGGTAAGGTCTTGGTTAGTGACGGTGCCAGTGTAATTATTAATAGTTACAGCCGGTACGGTTCGAATGTTTACCTTATCGCCCTGACCAGAGATTTCACCCTCGTAGTCGTTGTTGCTGATAGCTGGTAAAACAGACTGTTTGTAAAATTTAGCTTGCAAAAGCTTGCTAAAAATTTCTGGGATAAACGCTTGTTGTCCCGAAGAGTAAGTTGGAAATGCCATAATAAAAAGTCCTCACAAGAGATAATTTTGATTAACGGCGAATAGATCCTCTTTCCATTGCTTTCAAAATTTCGCGCTGATGCTTCTCAAATTCTTGATTGGGCATCCGCATAATGTCATCAACAGACCAAGTCTTCTTTTCGCCATTTACGTTTTGCTTTCGAGCCTTTGGCAATCTGGGTTCTGCAACCCCTTTTGCTCGCTCTAATGCTCGCTCTTGCGGCGTTGGAGGTCTGATACCCATATACTCTTTAAAGTTGTTCAGGACAGTGTTGACGTCATTGGAAGATCCGCTTTCAATCCATTGCTGAGTTTGTCCATCTTGCTCTTCTAACCAAAGCGCCCAATCAGATGTTTGTGTAAGTTCGCTTACATCCGGATGGATCGCCTCGATACGCGCAAAATGCTCCGCAACAGACTGTTTCTTCACCTCATCAAATTGTCTCTGCTCCTGAGCCTTCATAGTATCTTGGGTACTTCTAACCTCGTCTTGCGTCCTTTGGAGTTCGTCCAACAAAGGTCCAGCAACGTCTGGGTATTCTTCCCTTAGCTGTTGCAGTTTTTCGTTGTCCCGCTCCTTGTCCACAAGTTGACCTTTGAGTTCTGTAAGAGCTTGGAATAAATCAGCATTCTGCCTCTTCAATTCCGCAGCCTCTTGCGTAGCTCGTGTCATTCTCGCCTGTGCGCCTTTCATCGCTTTTTCTGCTTTTTCTAAAGCAGTCCTCATTTCGGAATCTTCGCCGCGTTCTTGTTCCTCTTGAGGAGCCTCATCCGCATCAGTCTCAGCCGTGTCCGTTGACTCGGGGGCTTCTTGATCAAACTGCTCTTCAGCATTCAGAGTGTCCTCTTGTTCTGGAGATTCTTCAGTCTCCTCGAGGGTTCCTTGTGCCGCTTTGCTGTATTGCTCTAACAACTCTTTTGCTTCAGCTTCTAGTCGCTCTGGGTCGTTTCTACTAATCATCCTTCTCTCCACGGGTCCGCAAGGGATGTCCGTTAATCAATCGCGGATATCCCTCTCGGGGTCCGCTGCTTTTCAAGCACAGCTTTTGCCGTGCCTTCTAGCTCCAGCATGTGGCGCAGTTCGAAAACCCGCCCTTGCTGAAACTTAAATTCTTTTTCGTCGCAGTTTTCTAAATGCTGGTGAGCATCAGCCAATCGGTACTCCAGGAGCTGAGATAGCAGGGACCATGCCTCCTGCCTCACCCTCAGTTCCAGGACCGCCTTCGCTTGCTCCACCGAGCATTTGATTTTGGAGTGCTTGTTCAGCTTGCATTCGCTCCTGTGACTTAATGATTTCATCAGGATCGATGTCCATGCTCTTTGCGATATCACGCAAAAGCTGTGGTCGATCCACAATAGCCAAGTCCATGGGGTTTGATACAAGCGACAAGAATTGAAGTAGCCGCTGAGATTGCACTTCCTTTTGAACTAGGGCAGTGCTCGCCCTAGGGATAATCTTGAGATCACCCTTTGCTTTTTCGTTAGAGCTAAATTCCATATTGAAATGGAAGATCGATCTGATCATCGGCTCTAACAGAAAATCGTCTATGTTCTTGATGGTAGATTTTAAGGCTACGTTAGCAGCCCCCATCAACATGCTCATACCTGTAGCAGTCTTGTTTAAACTGCGTCCTTGCTCTCCGTGAGTGTAGCTAGGAAGAGACGTTGTTTCATCTGCGAAACGCCTGAACAGCTCAACGATTTGATTTAAGCCGTTAGCGTTAGCTATGGGTTGGTAAAATCTCACAGCAGGCATAGAACCGTCTCCACCCTCTCGGAGGAATACTCGCCAAGGGTGAATGTCTGTCGGGTCTTCTCCTGCTGCTAGCAGGTCTGTATTGACCTCCAACATGGGACCACTGCTTAACGCCATGTTATCGAGCCATATTCTGGTGGCTGCGTTCATGGTCGTCTGAGAGTCCCTCATCATTCGAGGTACGCCGGTCCCCCAGAACTGATGCGGAGACCGTTCATACGGGAAGATCTGATAGGGGATGGAATAACCCTTAATCGGGTTAAGCATGACTTTTAAAACTTTACCGGAACAAAACCAAACACAGGCGTTGAAGTCGTCAGCAGGGTCAGTCCCTTCAGGCAACTCCATGCCCTGATCACGCAGCTCGTATCCATCAACCGAACCCCAGTATTCAAAAACTTCGTAACGGTTTGATTCGCCGTGGTCATTGATACCGGCAATCCGTCTGCGAGTTTTTTCGTGGTCTTCCTCTGTGTGGTTCCCTTTGCGGTTAACCTTCAACAGGTAACGGACCATCTCGCCGTCGAAGCCAGGAAGATCTGCCAACGCTCGAAACTGCTTGCGGGGTAATACATGACGACGGAAGAGACCGTCGCAATCTTCCAGATTCGTGCAATGAGGATCTGGGTATAAATCAAAGATAGAAACGCTTTGAATTTCTGGTACAGCCTCTTCGACTTGGCTAAGGACAAACGCCTCTTCTCCAGTCTCGGGGTCTAGCGCTTTTGAATAAGACTGCTTCCGGTCAATTCGGACAGTCCCTGACTTAACGGCGCCACTGCCAAATATGCAAGCTTCGAGAATAGACTCTTTCAGCTTCTGCTCTGCGTTAGCTTCCATCAGCTGATCTTTAATCTCGATGGTCATCTGCTCAGCCGCGTCTTTAGCCATCTGCAGTTCGACGTCTTTTAACTCTTCCTCTAGCTCTGCCATACGCGCTTGGATGAGATCCTGATTCATATTCGGATCCATCATCCCACTAGCGCTCATGACCTGCTGAGCAGCCATCTGACGCATCTGCATTGCTTTGAGGGGATCGATAGTAGGGATGGGCGTCGGTTCAATACCAAAGTAGATATCACCGTTCTGGAATAACAGATCGATGATGCGCGAGTAAGCCGCCATGACTTTGGTTCGAGTTAGACCAACGTAGACTTTAGATCTTGCGCCAGCTTCGTTCAGGCGAGCTAATACCTCGGGCTCGTAATGACCGTTGTATTGACGGAGGTCTTTCAACCATTGGTTTTCAGTTTCTTTCCGAGCATCTTTGTACTCTTGAAAAACTGATGCTAAGCGAGCCCCAAGATTGGCTAAATCAGACTCTTGAGTTCCATCAAGATTCTCTGGGTCAAACTCTATAATTTCTGCTTCCATTAATATCCCGCAACTGAGTCAATTGAATTGAATCGTCGTTGAATAACGCGGTGCCTCGAGCGAGGCATAGAAGCAAGTCCATGCAGTGCAATAGCAAAAGCCATTACCCTATCATCATAACATCCTGATTGGGAATTGTAACTCCCTTTATCATCAATAACATACGTCCGTAATTCGTTCACAAGACTGAGGTCTGCAACCCCGCTTTCGTGCTGCCGAATCAACGCCGCCAAGTTATCAATGATCAACGGTTTAGTCTTTGACGTTGTTAGGAAACCGCCTCTCTTAGTAAGCCGGTCCCCGTAGGCGCCATCGACTGAGCTTTCTACGAAGAGGTTTGAGTAATTAGTTTCCTGTAATCGGCGCAGGGTAGTTAAGCCGTGATTGTTTCGCTCGACGACAACGTAAGCGTTGTTGTACCGCCTGCCAATCTGACCAACGACGTTTCCCCATTCCCAAGGATCTATATGCCCATGCCAGCAAGCGACTTGGTTGCCCAGAGAATCTAGGACTTGAGCGCAGCTGTAATCCCCGTGATCCAACCCTTCAGCAACGTCTACGCCAATCGTATAAGTTTCTTCTCTGACGGGAGGGATCCACTCCCGATACGGTCCAGAGGTTCTACTGATGAGAATGCCGTTCTGAAAATCTCCGGAAAAATCAGGCGAATAACAATTCTGCTCTGCTTCTGTTAGGTGAGCATCTTCAACAAAGCACCGACCACTAGTCAGGAAACTTTCGACAGGATTGGAAGGGTACTCTTGCCTGAACAGGTCATTGGACCCTAGCTCGTCTAGCTTTGACCTACGGAACGCCAATTGAGAGTCATCTAAGTTGTAGAGCTTCGCAAGCTTGTCTTCCTCTGGAGTGCTCTCGAAGTAAGGGGAGGGCTTCCGCCTGTACTCTGGCATCCAGAACCAAGGTATGAAACAAGTGACCCATTCCGTCTCGCCGCGCAAAGACTTCATGACCTGGTCAAAAAACCAACCGCCAGCACCATTCGCCGTGCTCTCTAGGACAACCTCGGAATTCTTACCACCAACGGTCTGCAAAAGACCGGCGACAATATCCGAGCCAGCAGGGTAGAACGCCACCTCAGATCCGTGAACAAATCGATTGGTTTGCCCTCGACCTGTCTGCGCACTCCTTGCTGTACCCACTCGGTATCTAGAATTGATTCCTGAGAAGGTTAGGGTGGTCGCAGTTTGGCTATCTAAAGGCGGTTGGAAAGCGGGGTGGGGGATATTCTCATAGAAATATCTCACCATGTTAAAGATAGAGTTGGTGGATTCCGCTAAATGAGACAGTACGAACGCATTAGCGTTGTGATTCTGTGTGATTTTCCAGAAAAAACGCCCCTCAACATAGGTTGATATACCTACTTGCCTGGCTTTTAAGACCAATGCGCGGATATTCCCCTGCGCCTCAAGCTGCTGATCTAGCCGGTTATGGATCCATTTTTGACCAGGATTTAAGATAAACGGCTTGGATTCGCCCTCTTTGGTGACAATCTTGAGGATATTCTTGGCATATAAAGGAAAGTCTTTCTTCAGCTTTCTCGCTGCATCTTCAATCTTCATAAATTCCCGTGCTTATTGCAGACGCCCACCAATACAGCATTGAATCGCTGAGGGTGTTTCTCATTAAATTTACTCGGGCGCAGGTCAGTCTGACGTTGCCCACGATATAGCCCTTGTCGTTGTCGAGCCGGTCTATACTCACACCAAGATCGGAATCCGTGTCCGTAGTGATCATCGGAATTTTTGTTACGGCGCAAAGCCCCTTTTGGAAGTCCCACAGCTCAAGGAGATATTCCACGTTAATATCAACGCTAAACTTCTTCCTACTCTTGGCTTTGGTCAGCTTGTGATTCAGAGACATCCTGATGCTGCCAGACCTCTTGAACTTCATCCTGTCGGATAAACACTTCCTGCAAACTCTTCCGTGCCTCTTATCAAACTGGCTCCTATGCTTTACAACGCCGCATATTCCGCATTGACGATCTTCATCTTCCATTCTTTTCCAACCGTAATTGACTCGAACGCCTTTAGAGCCGTGCGGCTGTTACTGACGGCTATCCGATCTGACATTAGGCTTGTGCCAATACCGATACACCCCTGAACATCAGAGGGGAAGTTGGCAACGTGCATAAGAATCCATGACCGATCCGGAACATTGGGTAAGTACCAAGTCTCCCCAAATCGCGGAGAGTCCCGTCGCTCTAAATCGTAGGTTCCTGTTGGGATGCAGCTGACGTTTACCTGATTTTCAAGCCAAGGACGCTCAATCGTGTAGAAAGTTTCTTCTTTTATCTTGATAACACCCAAAGTCCCACTTGGATGGTAACAAAATCGCTCTAATCTAATGGTTGAATCTGTCATTTATTAGCCTAAAAAGTGGCAAGTTAGCGTAAGCTAGTATTAAACTCGATGAATATCAAGCAGATAAGAGAAATTAATAGCTTTTAAAGCCAGAGAATTACTCGGATTTATCCGGAAATAACTCGATAACGACCCCTTCAAAATCCTGCCCGAACACCGTATTTATAAGAGCCCTCAAGTCCTCTGGTCGAATGTAGTCAGCATCACCGCAACAGTAGACATCTAAAGCAGGAAGTACTTCGTCAATGAACACCTCAAGCGGCATATCAAGCGATTTGGCGGCTGTTTCAAGTGATACCAGTAATTGCTCCATGTCATCTCCTAAAGCCCTTACAGAGCCTCTAGTTGTCCTTGTCCTTCTTGTCCTTTAGGGCGTTGAACAGGTTGAACAGAACCTCGACCTTGCTCTTCAACGTTTCTACATCGCCGATCAGCCTGCTAATCGTATAAATCAGGAGCGTCACACCAACCAAAGGAGCCCACAATTGCGACAGTAATTGCACAGCGTCCACGGTTAACCCTTTTTGATTCGCGTAGGGCTTTTCTTCTTCCCAGCAGTCTTAGCAGATCGCTTGAAATCAGCGTCTGTAGGAGCCCCTGGAGCCCCTTTCTTCCGCATCTTCTTACCAGCAGCGCGTTTTTTATGGATGTTGGCGTACAAGCTCATTACGATCTCCTGGATTTAGCGCCAGAGCATTTCCAGCGCTTTCTGCTCAAATTGTTAGGAGTGTTTGGGTCGTTCTGCTTAGCCTTTGACAAACCCTTTTTGATACCTAGGCTACGAGCGCAGTAGGAGTCCCCCTTAGACGTTCCAGGCTTAACCCTTGGTCCGCCATTACTTGCGCTGCCGCTCTGCCCATAGCTCACACGCTTGCCGCTAGAGGTGACCTTTACCTTTGCCTTCCCTTTTGCCGGTGTAGCCATTTTCAATATTTCCTATTTTCAAATTTTTGGTTTCTGATTTTTTCGGAAAGTGAGGTGAGAAAGACCGCCCCCCCAAAAAACGGGTCTTGTTACAGGATGTCCCCAAATGTAACTACATATACGGACGACGCGCCTTCCTTCCTCCTCTATCCCCCCCCTGCCGCCCAAAACAGCTAAGTCGTTGATATCGTTCGCCTTTTTATGCAGGGGTGCAGATGACAAGTACCTTTGGAAGGTACAGGCACCCTAGTGTAAGTCGTTGATTTCTATAGGCTTAAGTCCTGGGTCTTGCGCTTTAACCTCATCAATGGGCTCCTCTAAGCTTAAATCCGCCAGAAAATTGCCTGAATAAGTCGTGACTTCAGTCTTATCTGGCTGAGCCCAACCTTCAGCCTTTATCAGGGTCTCAACTGCTCGCAGCTGGTCTGATTCCTTCTCGGCGGACAGCGCCAAGTGCTCGAGATGGGAGATCCATTTTGCACGTCTATCCTCGCTGTTCTGGCTCATTTCGTGTCTTTTCCCCTCGATTGTCTGTTTTAGGTTAGCTTTGGTTAGCAGCCGACAGCCGGTCACCTTCGCGGATCCCTCGGCATAGCCTGCCTCTCGAGCTGCTGCTGCGCTGTTCCCACCGTTCTCGAGATAGTGGTCGATAAACCGTTCCTGCCTCGCTGTGAGCTTCTCGTCGTCTCTCACTTGCTGTGTCTCTCCCTATACGTTGAACATCAACCGGACTTGGGGTGCGTTTTGTTTTTTCCCGCCTTCAGAAAAATTTGACCGTGACTGCGAGCAATGCAGCAAACAGAACCCAAGCGGCGCGCTCAATCATTCCTGCTCTGGCGGTCGCTAGATCCAGCCGGTTTACCCGCTCCTCAATCTGATCCAACCGATATTCGAATCGGTCGCCGCGCTGCTTTGCCGACTCCAGCCGCTCTTCAACCCGTGCGAGCTGCTCTCCCATCACATCTAATTTTTGATCGATTTTTGCCAGCAGGGCGTCAGACATGACTTTCAACCTTTAGATGCTACTTTAAAAAAAAGTGTTGCAATTCAGATTTTACTCTTTTAATCTTCGAAATTCGTGGCTCAATGAGCCAAACGACACCCATGGATGATAAGGTTGATCGATAGAATGACAACGATACGAACAGCAGACAATATCAAGGTTTTAATAGCCTGTGAGACGAGCGGGACAGTCCGAGACGCATTTTATTGGGAAGGGTTTGACGCATGGTCCTGCGACCTTCTCCCAGCCGATACACAGACCAATCGGCACATTCAAGGCGACGTGCGCGACGTGCTCAAGATGGACAGCTGGGATTTGCTGCTAGTCGCCCATCCTGATTGCACCAGATTATGCAACTCAGGGGTCCGTTGGTTGCACAAGGCACCGCCAAATCGAACCCTTGAAAGCATGTGGCAGCAGTTAGACGAGGGCGCTGCGCTCTTCAGCGACTGCCTAAACGCGGACGTTCCGATGGTCTGCATCGAGAACCCTGTGATGCACAAGTACGCCAAGGAGCGGATCCGCAACTTTTACCCTCACACCCAGAGTGTGCAGCCGTGGGAGTTCGCCCAGTCCATTGATGCTGAGGATAACCAGAAAAAGCGCACCTGCCTCTGGTTAAAAAACCTGCCCAAGTTAACCCGCACCGGAACACTGACCGCAGCGACTGCGCGTGATGACATTCACAAGGCGCCACCAAGTGCTGACCGCTGGAAAATCCGCTCGAAGTTTCATACAGGCATTGCTCAGGCAATGGCTACCCAATGGGGGCAAGCCGCCCTCAATCATCTCAACTCACAAAAAGCAGCCTAGGAGGCACACATGGACGACCAAGCAATTATCGATCTGTTCGATTCAACCAATATCACGCTCAAGCGATTGAGCGAAATTTCAAACCGCAGCGTCGCGGAACTCAAACAAATCTTAATGGGAGCGTGATCATGCAACTGACAGTAAAAATCCGAAACAACTATGGCGCCGAGGTGATCTACCCAACCTGCGAAGTTGGCGAGGCGTTTTGCCGAATAGCTGGCACCAAGACCTTAACGGATCAGACCCGATTGATCATGAAACAGCTTGGGTATTCATTTGTCGCCAAGGTTCAGGAGGTGACGTTGTGAGCCTCGCAAATTGGGACGCAATGCCCCGACTGATCGGACGGTTTGAACTCACCAATGGGGTGCCGTTTGAGTACGAGCTGAACGATCCAGCCGACAGCTGGCTCCCCGTTGTCGATTACCCGCACCGTGTGCATGTCCAGACTAGCCCGATAGGTGAGTCTGGCTGGCGGTACGCCCGAGTCTTAAAGACTGTCGCCTACATGGTCACGGATGAGGACTGCTACGGACAGCCGGTTATCGAGAAATGGGACGTCAAGAGGCACACCACTTATTAGCCGAAACGCCTTCGGGCGTCTGGTCGGGATGATCACCGACCACTGACGAGGCAGATCACTCAATCACAATTGGAGCAGTTTATGTACTACATATCACGGCAGGAAAGTATCGGGCTCAGCAGGATCGTTAAGACCATGGCGCAGTTTGTCAGTAAGGATCCAACAGCGGTCGAGGGTTCGAAGTGGGTCGTTAGGAATCGGCAAGAAGTCAAGGCTTTCGATTTTTTCCCAATATACGAAGTCCGCAACGGGAAGCTGCGGAAGACCACTAGCCTTGTCAGCGTTTGGAACCTTGACGAGTTTTAGAGCTTAGCCCCTTCCCCGTTTACATCAAGCGGGGTTGGGGGTGGGTTTTTTATTTCCGCCATCACAAAAATTTAGGAGCAATACATGAAGGACATCAAGCAAGAGATCACAACCCGCATCATCGAGCTGATCGAGGAGCACGGGGCAGGGTGGACCAAGCCATTCGCAGAGCTGGGAGGGGTTCCAACCAACGTCAGCACAGGCAAGCGATACAGGGGCATGAATGCGTTCTGGCTGGGGCTGCTCGGAAAGGCTGAGGTCGCCACCTATAAGCAATGGGCAGCGCTCGATTGCCAAGTCCGAAAGGGTGAAAAGGGTACGCCAATCAGCGTCCCGATGGTCGTCAAAGACCGAGATACCGGAAAGGACAAGGGGCTGTTCTTTAAGTCTGCGACCGTATTCTCGAGCGATCAGGTCGAGGGCTGGACCTCACCCGAGGTGCCGACCGTGGACCTCACCGAGCGGCTGGCAGCTGTCGATGATTTTGTCGAGGCGACCGGCGCTGATGTTCGGCATGGCTCGCAGCGGGGCTGCTACTACGTCCCGTCCGAGGATTATATCCACATGCTGCTGCGTGAGCAGTTCAAGGCTACCGAAACGAGCAGCGCGACCGAGAGTTACTACTCGACTCTACTGCATGAACTCACTCACTGGTCAGGACACAAGAGCCGCTGCGACCGGTTCGCCAAGAAGCAAGAGAACGGATACGCCTTTGAGGAACTGGTCGCGGAAATTGGCGCGGCGATTCTCTGCGCCACCCTGAACGTGTCCACCGAGGTCAGAGCTGATCACGCGCAGTACATCGCCAACTGGCTCCAAGCCTTCAAGGGCGACAAAAACTACATTTTCTCGGCGGCTGCGGAGGCGCAGAAGGCGGTCGATTATCTCATTAACCAACAAGTAGAAATGGAGGCGGCAGCGTGAACATACCAGCTGAGGATTACATACCGATGTACGCGGGAATTGCGGAGCATTTGCTATTTAGGGACGGCGTGACTCTTGAATACAAGCAGCCCGACGAGTTCGGCAACGTCGAGCGAACTGATGCGTCTGATGACATTTGGATCGATTACTGCAATGAGGCTGAGCAATTACTGGCTGAGCTGGGAATTTTTCAAGAGGGGTGCGGAGCATGAGCAATTTCGAAGGAACCATAACGATAACCCTGAACCCTGTCAGGGAAGCGATCAGCGAAGAGGAGTTCATCCAAAACCTGCTGTCTGAATACAACGACAAGTGCGGCGAACTGTTCAGGATATCTCGATCCGATATCACCAATATTCGCGGAGGCTCTGAAAGTTAACAGCCCCTTGCCCATTCATCGAGTGGGCTTGGGGGTGGGAACTTTTTTCCGCCATCACAAAAAATTAAGGAGATGCAAATGAACGCAAC
>Ga0070747_1001062_pt1 | contig 13677 bp, 19 predicted proteins | sample VirMetDEL_Mar_31_FD_77321 | JGI IMG/M metagenome (GOLD analysis project Ga0070747, IMG submission 77321) | Aqueous microbial communities from the Delaware River and Bay under freshwater to marine salinity gradient to study organic matter... | ecosystem: Environmental > Aquatic > Marine > Coastal...
ATTATTTTATTGCCTGGTGAAACTTTAACACTGGCTGTGAGAGCAACAAGTACAACAACTGATGCAACAGTGGCTGTTAGATGGGTAGAGGACTTTTAGAAAATGGGATATACAAAAACAGAATTACGGAACGCTTTTTGCGAAGCACGAAATTATAATGCTAATACTGACGGAACAAAAACTGATTTTATCAATGCACAGTTAGCTATTTTCCAACAATTAACTGATACACAAAGAGCGGCTATTGATGAACCAAGAGATATAGCTAAAAGAATTGCATTGGATTATTTATTAAAACAAGAAAAAGAAGCAAACAAAAACGTAAGTTTTGAATAACTTGGGAGAGATAAAAAAATGAAGAATAAAGAAGAAACGACGAAAGTAGAACAGAAACAACGCACGCTAAAAGACTTATCAGAATTGGAATTAAAAGCATTGGCTTTTGATGCTAATATGAAAATAACACAACTGCAAAACGAATATCAGTTGGTTGTAAATGAGTTAATAGAAAGACAAAAAAAATAACTTAAATAATGCTTTTGGTCGTTGCTTATAATTTTCAAGCAACGCCAAAAAGTTTTTATAGTAGTTTAACCGTAATAGTAGTTAGGTCCTAATATCACCATGGTAAAAGAACAAGAAAAAACATGTAAATTCTCATTTAAGTCAGTGATGGAAGTCAAAGAACTAAACGGTGATTTGATAGTAAAAGGATATATTGCCACGACTCATAAAGATAGCGGTAATGATATTATTACAAAAGAAGCATTAGAGTTCTGGGCTAAAGAAATTAACGATAACAATCCAAGGGTAAATAAAGTATCTGTCAATCATAAAAGGATTGACCACGTAGCAGGTAAAGGAATACCTGGAACCGCAAGGGTCGAAGAACTCCCTGATGGTCAGTACGGTTTGTATGTAGAAACAAAAGTAGACAAAACTCGTGACGACTATCAGGAACTCAAATATAGAATCGAGGAAGGTTTCCTTGATTCGTTCTCTATCGAATACTTATCTTTAGAAGGTAAGAAAGAAAGTATGGATGAAGTACGACACCTTGACCACTCAACTATTCTTATGGGTTGGACTCTTGCAAGTCAACCAATGAATGAGAACGCAGTTATGGTTAAAGAACTCTTTAACAAAGATGTTGAAGTAACGGCATCTTATAGTATGGATTCAACAACATCACACTCCAGCTCCTCGGAGCAGAAATCGGAAGAAACTAAAATGGCAGAAGAAACAAAACTTTCTTTAGAAGCACTTCAAGCTGAAATCAAAGAATTACAATCTAAGATGACAGAACCTGAAAAAACTGCTGAAGAAGAAGAAGAAAATCCTAAAAAAGGAAAAAAACCTGCACCTGAAGAACCTTCTCCAGAAGAGGAAAAGGAATCTCAACGTGTAGCTCTTGAACAAAAGGAAACTAAAGAAACTTTAGTTGAATTAAAAGAATTTGTTAATTCCATTAAGGAAAGCAAAGAGACAAAAATGAATACAGAAACAAAAGAACAAAATGAACTTATTCCTGAATACAAAGAATATGTTCAAGCAGTTGAGTCAAAAGAATCAAAAGGAATCTTAGCTCACGCTGTTGGTAAGGTTCTTGAAGCTAAAGAGATTAAATCAGTTGGTGATTTTGTTTCAGCACTTCAAGCAAAAACAACTACGGATGCAGATTACGCAGGTAAATTCGCTATTGGTAAAAAAGAGAACAAATACACTCTTGAATACAAAGGCTTATCTATTGGTGATAACGCAAACAGTGCATACATCAATGCAACTAGTAACATCGGTCTTTCACAAGCTGAATTACAAGACATTGTTATGCCTACAATCTTTAACGCATTAAACGAATCAACAGTAACATTTGATTTACTTGCAAAAGATTCAATGGCTGGTAAAGGTACTAACCGAGTTACATTTGTTCTTAAAACAGCAAACACTGGTGCATACTTCTCAACAAGTAATGCAATCACACAAACTCAAACAGCTCGTGAGAAATACACACTTGAGTTTAAGAAAATCTATATTGGTGGAGCAGTTGACGGTGACTTAGTTGCAGCATCTCGTGGTAGCCCAGTTGGTGAAGCACTTGCATTAGAAGTAGCAGACCGAACTATCGCTCTTAAGAAAAAGATGAACCAAGCTCTCTTTGATGAGACAGCAGGTAATGCAGCAGATGCAACTCCATTAGGAATCCCAGCATTAACAGATTCAGCAGGAAACACTACATTGTATAACACAACTCGAAGTGCAGCTAACAAATTAGCTCCAGACGCAGCTGGTGATACATACGCAGATGGTTCAGGTGGATTAACTGAGGCTCTATTACGAAATGCAATCGAACAAGCAACTACTGATGGTTCACAATTAAGCGACTTAATCTTTGTTGGTACTCCAGCAGTAATCAATAAATACAAAGCTCTCTTCGATGGACGACAGCGAACAGTACCTTACTCTGACCGAGTTGGATACCAAAACGCTCCAGACTACGAAGGTGTACCATTATTCAGTGATGTTGACAGTAAAGCTTCAAGCTTATTCTTAATTGATACTTCAGCATTACGAGTAGCTATCTTCGTACCTCCTACTGTGGAAGCATTAGGTAAACGAAGTGACAGTGATGAATTCTTCGTTAAGTCGTACTATGCAGTTTACAGCACAGCACCTCGACGAAGCGTGGAGATTTACAGCATTGCATAGATTTTCTATGCTTTAGCTTTAGGTAAAATAAAATGGCAGTAGTAGGAACAATTACAGAAGTCAGTAAAAACACAGACTTAGTATTAAACAACCTTTCAGGAACATCACGTCGAAGAGCAGTCTTCAACGTACGTGTTACTACAGGTGCAACATCCGATACTCTTGACTTATCAAGCTACGATTCAGACATCTCTGGTATCGAAAGCATTGGTAACGAAACAGTAGCAGGTGCTGCAGCAGCAACAGCAGCTACTTACGCAACAACTGTAGTTACATTCGCAGGGCATACAGGCTCTGGTGTAACAACTATGGAAGTTGTAGTTTATTACTAGAATTGTAAACATGGGCTTAATTGCCCTTTTTTTATTTCAAAATAATTTGGAGATATAACATGAAATACATAATCAAAATCGCAATAGATAATGAGGGCCTCAAAGCAGGTCAAGAAGCAAGTGCAGAGATTGCAAAGAAATATCCTGAGTTCGTTAAAGCAGTTGGTAGTGAAAACAAATCAGCTGTAGAAGCTAAGGTAGAAGTAAGCAAACCTGTAGCTAAATCAACTAAGGTTTCACCTAAATCAGGTAAAAAGAAATAAGTAAATGGCGGTCAAATATACTGACGTACAGGGCCTTTGGAACTTCTTAGGAGTATCAGAAACTGTATTAGAATACCAGGCTGGTGACACACCTAGTCGTGAGACTGTGCAGGCAACACCTGTTACTGCAACAACGTATTATTTAGACCAACGCTTTTTCAATCCTGACACTCTTGTTTTATATGTTGGTGCTTCTAACACAGCATTAACATTAACAACAGATTACACAGTGGACTCTGATAAGGGTTCCATTACAATTACGTCGGCTGGTGCAACTGCATTAACTGGTGAAGACCTAACTGCAGTTTACGAGTACACTACTCTCTTGGGTTTAACTTATAACGAGTCTCTTTCTTTCCTTGAAAGAGCAGAAGACTTTGTTGAGGAAGATGCTGAAACAGTTTTCGCTAACCAAAGTGCAACAGCTCCTATCTATCAAGCTCAGAATGATGAGTTGGCAGTTGGCCAAGGCTTATCCAGTGGACTTTACAATACTCAACTTTTCCCAATTATTAAATTACAAACTACTGTTGATGGTGCATTCACATTAGGTGGAACAACATTAACTTTAGCTGATGCTAGTGGCTTTCCTGAAACAGGAACTATCTTTGTTGGTGGAAACAAAGTAACTTATACTGCGAAGGCTACTAACGACTTAACAGTGCCTAACACTACTCCAAGCATTGATGATGGTGCAACAGTACGTGGTGAAGTAGTTGAAGTAAGTACTTCGCCTTCTGGATTATCACCTGCATTTATTGTCTTAACTCCTGAAACAGATTATCAGATTGATTACGATACTGGTGACATTGAGTTAATGGATAGATACTACTACGCTAACATTGATGGTCTTGGTAGACCACAAGACGGTGTGAGCGGTAGGGTTAGATTAAATTACTTACAAGCTTGGCACAACATTGGTCAAGATGCTACTATTCCTGTTGGTTTGGTAGAGCTTTGTTACATGGTAGCTTCAAGAACATTACTTCAAAGCACTGTGTTCCGTAGTCAAATAAATCAGAGAGACAACTTTAATCCACAACAGCTTGGTTTTTCATTAAAGGATATTGAAAGACGAACAGCTCATTACAGGTCTAGTAGAAGTCGAAATGTGTAACAACATTTAAATAATCCAATCCCTAATTAAATATTACAATCACAAAACGATGCCGAGGCATTGTTACATTATGTGAACGACTGAGGTCAACAACATGTCCGTAAATAATACTAACATATTCACCGAACCAAGAGATTTAATTAAAGCTCTTATCAATTCTAATGTTGTTGACCCTAAACGTGGCCGTGTTAATTCTCCTCGTAGATGGATTTACAGACAAATTCCTGATACAACTTCCAGAGATTTTGCAGGCTATCCATTCATAGTAATTAAAAGTGTTGAGGGTGATAGTAACGAAGTTGATTTACAAGGTTGCACAAGTGATTTTGAAATGGAACTTGAAGTAGAATCTTTTGTTGAGTTCAATGACACTAATGCAAGAGTAGATTCTTTGAGCAATTCAATTTATCAAATCCTTAACTCTTTCGCTAACAAAAAAACATTAGCTTCACAAAATTTACATTTAATATCAATCACAGCAGGACCTTACGATGATGAGGAGATAGAGAGTAAGAAGGTCAACACTCGTAAATTCACAATCACTTACACTGCTACAATACATAACTGATGGCTACTTATAACCTAAATAGATATCGCAACAAGATGCGAAACATTGGGACAAACTTACTTAGACGAAAGAAACGGACTGAGAATGCAGGTGCTGAGTTTTACGCAAGTCGTTTGCGTTTATATGTTCCTATGAAATCGGGAAAGCTTAAAAGAAGCATTAGACGAAGAGGCAACATGGTACGAGTTGGTGCTTCAGGAAACGAAGGTTTCCCTTATGTTCATTGGATAAATCAAACTCACGGTAAGGGTATGAAAACCCTTAATGTTAAAAGAAAAGGCAAGTATCACAAATACCTTGTTAACATAAACGGCAGGATGGTAAATGTTCCTGGCGGAAGGATGGTATATGGTTCAAGGCCAAGTCATTGGAATTGGACAGGACGAGTAAAGTTTGCAACATTGGCTTTTAATGAAGCAAAACTTCATTTTAGAAAATTGAGTAAACGAGCAACAAAAAAAGCAATAATCGGAGAAACACTATGATTATAAAAAATAAAACAAATGCAAGTCAATCGGTTGTTCTTGAAGATGGTAGTAAACTAACTGCTCGTCCTCACCGAACAATCGTTGTTGACACAGAACCAAAAGGTTTTAACAAAGACGTATGGGAAATCGAATCCTCTAACATCGAAACAAAGAAAGGTAAATAAAAATGGTCAGAGGAAATTACACACCATTCCGAGCAAAACATATTGATTCAATTCAATTTGGAGATACAGCTTGGAGTGATTCGGAAATGAGTTCAGCGAGTTTAGCATTAGATACTATATTCGCTACGAACAACGGTACACCGCTTATTGATTTAGCAGCAGGTTCTAATTTAGATTCAGTTAATCCAACAGCAACAGCTTGTTGGGCTAAAGATTTTACTGAGTCAGGTAATGAACGAAGTACAAGTGAAGAGAACTTGCTCGGTGCAGATGCACAAGGAAGTCAATGTCAGGAACTATCAGCTGATACGGTAAGTAAACTCACAGTAGAATTTACTATGATTTATCGTAACACAGTTCCAGCAAGCATCTTTAATGATACTACAAAAGCATGTATTATCACTATGGATAACAGCGAGAGTGCAACTACTGGTGTTCTTAATCTAGCTTACAATAATATTATTGTAACACAAGCTGGTGGTTTAACACGTAATGCAGAAGGATTCATGGAACAGAAAGTTAAGTTCGAGTGTCGTGGTGGATTAGCAGGAGCAGCTATCGCAGTTACTCAAAGTGCACCTTCTGAAAGCTGGTCGAGAATCCGATTAGGTTCAGATAAAGCAGAGGAAATCCGAACAGCTTAGTGCTGTTCTTTTTTTATTAACATGGAAGAGAACGAACAAGGAAGATTTTTACGAACTGTTTTACGTAAAGATGTTCACGATAAATTAACTAAATTTGCACAAAGCTATTCTACTGGAATAGGTAAGTGGGACTATAGTGTAGCTATCTTAATCTTGTTGGACTTCTATGAACAACATTCAACTGTGGCACAAATGAATGCTAAGTTGGATGTTTTATTATCATCAGTTTATTCAGAAGAAGAGAAACCTTCTGATGAAGTAAAAGAAGACACAGGCACAGAAATGCTTGGTGGAGAGATTATACAATGAGTAGATATAAAAAAGCAAGTCGTAACGAATACGAACTAAAAGAAATTGATGGGATGAAACCTATCCTTAGACCAACTAATGATGAACGAATGGATATTGTAGAATTATTCATGGCTCAACAGACTGAGAAAAAACTTGACGCAAGAAAAGCAAACAAACTAATTGCTGACCTTTTATACAACAGTCTTTTCGTTTGGGAAAACAACAAACGAACTGACAAGAAAGAAGCAGGCAGTGAAGACGTAACTTTAGAAGACGTAGAGTCCTTCGTAATAGATAACCTGTTCGATATTTGGTTGGACATTTTGGACGCACTTAAAATAATTGATAAGAAAGCCTTAGAAGAATTACAAAACAAACAACAAGAAGAATTGGAAAAGGCTAAGGACAAACAAAACCCAAACTAAGTGCTGCTGAGAGAATCCGTCTTGCAAAAGAACGAGCTATGTCTCAGCAAAACAAACAAATAGATTGGGCTGGGATGCAAGACGCAGAACTTACATCCTGGTACTTCATAAGTAAAACAATGGGAACCATCATACCAGGTGATTTCCCTTATTTTACTTATGAAGAAATAAGAACTCAAATTCATGCAGACCCTTCATTCAAAAAGGAAGAATAAAAATGGCAACACTAACCGCAGATAAAATACAAGTTTACTTTGATTTAGGAATAAGCGGTGCGATGACTAACATCAATCGTATCGGTCATTCTTTTATGAATTTACAAAGAATTATTCGTAATACTAATCATTTACGAAAAATGGAAACAGACATGCGTAAGCTTGGTTTAACTGCAACTAAAACAGGTCAATTCATCGACATACTTACAGGTAAGTTTGTTGCCCATCAAGAAGTAATGGAACGAATGGACCGCTTGGCACAGAGAGGTAATGTGTTTGGTAAACGTGCGTCAGAAATAGGCGGCATTCAGGACGCAACTCCTGGAAGGAGGGGTGACTCGGGCCAAGCACAACAATTAATTTCTGCTGTTACGGCAGATGCAATAATAGATAGTGCTAACGCATTTCATACGATGGATGTGGCAGCTAAAGAGGCTGCTAAGTCAACTTCCGTTCTTGCATCAGAGGCTCAAGACATCGGTGTGCTAATGGGGTTCTTGTTCGGTGGTATGACCATACAACGATGGGGTCAATCTATTATGCGATTTGTTCTTCCTCCTATGCAACAAATTCAAGGTTATGTTTCTGAGGGAACTAAAAGGATTAATGCTATGAATGCTTCTTTCGAGTTTCTCAAATTTTCAATGTTTGAGACTTTCACGCAAACGTCGCTTTTCAGAAGCTTCGTTGATTTATTCATTAGATTATCTAACTCTGTTGCGAAGTTTGTTCAAAAAAATCCTGCAGCAGCACTATTTTTGGGTGCTATAGGGACAAGTCTTCTTGTAATAGGAAAAGGTATGCAACTAATAGGCGGTGTTTTTCAAACAGCTATGCTTTGGAAATTGCTCGCAGGTGCCTCAACTGGTAAAGCAGTCGCAGGTCAAGTGGGAAATGTTACAAAAAAAGTTACTGGCTTAAGTAAGGCGTTTCAAGGACTTGGCATTGTTCTTTCATTAGCCACTTTTGCAATTAATTTTAATGATATGCTTACAAACATAAACAAAGAGGATATGGTAGGAGCAATCGCTAACGGTATTGGTTCAGCATTAGGTCTGGCAGGTGCTGCCGCTTTCGTTCTTGGGTTCGGACCTGCAGGATTAGTATTAACTTTAATGGGTGTACTCATCTGGTCAGCTACTAAACTAACGGCAGACTTCAGGCAAGTTAAAGCAGGTGCTACTACGATTTTAGGCGAAGAAAAAATGAAAGAAATTCAACAAACTATTGATGACAATTTGCCTCTGTCAGCTCGTATAGCTTCAAGAATACCTTATGCTAAAACTGGAATTTATAAGGATGTAGGAATGACTGAAGGTCTTAAAGAATATCAAAAACTTGCTGAAATGATATCTCAAAAAGACCAAGAGTTTGCAAAAATTGATTTGCAAGACATAGAGTCCAGAGTGCAAGCAAATGATAGATTGCTCGCTTTAAAAGAAGATATAGGTGCACTTGAATATGCTATGTTCCAGCTAGACCCTGCTGCAGCAGCAACTGCTATTGATTCAATCAATTTCCAAATTCAAGCTCAAAGAGATGCTTCTACTGCTACTCAAGATGCTGCAGATAGTTATGCTCCTTTAATTAGTAATATAGCTGAAAGTAAAACTGAAACTGAAAACTTTAACAAAAACATAACATCAATGACTGAACTTTTAACAGGTCCTGAAATGAATGTGGCTATAAAGAATGTATGGACTATGGACAATCTTTGGATGGATGCAACTACTCATTTAACTGAGTTTGCAGAAAAGCTTACTGAGTGGGCTTCAAAATCAGTTACAAAGACTGTTTGGATTGAGTATAAAGAAAAGAATAAAAATAAGGACACTGGCGGATTCTTTGAAAAAGTAGGTAAGAATGTCGATAAAGTAATATCGAGTTCAGTGACAGGATAGAAAAATGGTATTTTTAACAAGCATAGATATATTAGACACAGGATTTTTAAGTAAGTCCAACAGAAGTTCACAACTAAGTGCTTCGGAGAGAGTTAATAGTGGAACTGCTTTACGATTGAAAGGGGTTGAAATGGAACTATCTAGTAGTTCTAATGTGGATAAAGAAACATTCACAGGAGAGTTCAGTGACATATCTTGTCCTTTGATAAGTGTTAATCCAGACGAAATCACTTTAACACTTTACCTTAACTCCAACAACACAACAACTTCCAATGTTTGGGGAGTGGACGATATGGGGTCTTTATCCTTATTAAGACGCTTACCTAAAACGAAAGGCTTCAAGGCAATCTACTATCCTGTTTCAACTAATATTAGACAACGAAACAAGCAAATGATTTGGGAGATAGGTACGCCTGACACTACTGAATCGCAAGGTGATATTAATATTACCTTAGCTACTACTGAATCAGATTCTGCAGGAACAAATGGTTTCGATTTAACTGCTGTCAATTATATAGCAGTTAGGTTTGAAACGTGTAGCATCAGCCAAGATTCACAAAGCAGTAAGATAGTTGTTAAACTTGGAGGGGTTATAACAGCATGAGTGGTGTGTTTCTTAAGCGAATCGAATGGAATAGTGTGGATGACATCACTAATCCTGTTGTTGGTTTAAGTCCTATGAATGATGTTAAGGCTATTACTGCTAGAAAGGGTACTGATGTTAAGAATAACATTATGACTGTTACTTTAAAAAACCCTGACAGCAAATATGTTGGTTCAGGTGTTATTAGATTTCAAGAAGAAGACTCGCTTAAACTATACTTAAAGCTTACTGATGATGCTGCTGACATTGGTGGTACATGGTACGATTCAAGTAACTTTGTTGGTGCTTATTTCTTGGAAGAATACCAACACACTTCTACTTTAAACAAGCACGAAATCAAACTTACTTGTGTTGATAGAGCTTATATTTTATTTAATAAAGTTTTCACAAAAACATACGGTGTTGCTTCTAATGACTATTGGACCAGCCCTGGAATCATGCGTAACGTAGCAAGACTTAATACATTTACTGAGAACACTAATGAGTTTATTGGAACGGACAATGACGCAGGTGTTTACTTCAATACTGAATCCAAATTTGTTTCTCAAGGAGGGAACATTACTGACTTCCGTGCAGATACAAACACTCAATTAGATGGTGCTCTAACTGATTCAGCTACTACTATTACTGTTGACAGCACTGCTGGATTTAAATCCACTTCTGGAACTCTTGTAATAGGTTCAGAGCACATTTACTATACTACTGCTACTAGCACAACTTTTACTGGTTGTGTGAGAGCCATTGACGATACTGTTGCGGCAGCTGCTTTAGACAACGCTACTGTTTATCAAGGGTTTCCTATTGTTGATATTACAAAAGTATGGAAGCCTTTATACGAGTGGCTTCAAGAATTAGGTACAACTCAGTTTACAAATTATGAGGACGAAACAGCAACTGGTTCTGCTCTTAAATATTCTAGGGCTTTCTTATTATGGGTTGATAAAGATAACAGCATTAACTGGTATCCTGCTGACCAAACAGTAGACATTACTTTAACTGTAGGTAGTGATGAAATTTATGAACTGTCTTTAGAGAAGTCTGTTTTTGATAGTGTTAATATGGTTATTTATAACATAGGTGAAGACATGTATGGTGTTGGAGCTATCTGGTACTACTTCAATGAGAACAGCGAAGTTTCTACACTCAAGATGCGTTATCAACCAATGACTGAATTGATTGATACAATTCTAAATAAAGAATATGAGTTAAACAGCGGTGATTTCCCTTCAGCTGGTGTAGGGGACAGCAACCGAAGATTTCCAACATCTTATAATTATGTTCCTAATTTTTTACCTGATACTAATAGGTGGCTAGTTGAAGTTGAAAACGAACCTCCTATTACAGAAGTGAGTACCGATAACGAATTTAATGAGGCTTTAAGAAAAGCAGCATTCTATAGGGGTCGAGCAGAAGCCATAATGATTACTTCGCTATTAAGTGGATTAAGATATAGGGGAACGGTAACATTAAGGGGAACACATATTAATCCAGGCGACTTAATATCTGTAACAGATTCATACACTGGCTTAGAAACACAAAAACTCAGAGTGATTGATGTTTCCCAAAACGTGAGTCCAACTCAGTGGAGCACAACATTAACAGTCGAAGAAGATGAGCAAACGATTCAAACATAGGTAACAACATGGTTCAATTAACACAAGGGATAAATAGAATTCGAGATTTACATTACGCTGATGCCACTGATGGAATTGCAGGTACGGATGGAACAGCAGCAACAGCATCACAAACAGGTTTAATTACACCTATTGCTGCGAGCGAACAGAATTTAGTAAAAACTCAAGGTAGTAAAACTAATCAGTTTAGATGGAAGATAGATAGTGCCACTGCTACTGGTAATACTTTCCGTGAGTTTGAAGTAAGAAACGGTAGCGATTTAGCATTTGACAGAAGTGTGTTTCCTGGTGTAGCTCACGGAACAAACGACGAGTTAGTTATAATTAAAACATACTTTTACAAACAAGGATAAACATGGCGATAAGAGAATTCGATAACATTAAAACAAAGGACCAGTTAGGTAAGCCCGACGAAATATCTATATTTGGACCTTTCAAGATGACTGAGAATTTTGTAATCGAAGCTCAGCCAAGGGTTGTATTTAAAAGAGGTACTGCTGACTTCTCTAAATGGGGTACAATGCTCTGGGGTACTGATAACTGGTACTATGTTGATGCTAGTTTCATATTAGGTGATGGAACATTAGGAATATTAGGCACTAGTGTATTGGGTGTGACGGTTGAGGAATTTGTTGAACAACAAGTAACAAGCTACAACAATACTGCTATTGTAAGATTCCTTTACGAGGACACAGTAGATTCAGCTAACTTCCCTGTCACACACAGTTTTACTGACAGTACTAATACTACTGCTACGCAGGATGTAGCTAATCAAGAAGTAGTTATTGATGATGGAGAAGTCTGGACTTCTAAAAGTTTGTTCAAAGATATTGATGAGAATCAAATCATATCCTCGGCAACTATGGAAGTAGACACCACTACTTACTTAGTGTTAGAATTGAGTGCAGATGGTGGAAGTAATTGGGAAACAGTTACTAACCTAACTGAACACCTTTTCACTAACACTGGTAGCGACTTAAGAGCAAGGGTAACGACATCATCAGGACTCGGCTTTCCTACTGCTTTCGGAACCTGGGGCGTAGCTGGTGTTATTTCAACAACGATAACTTTAATAAAAGTAAGTTACACAATATAAGGTAAGATAGAAAAATGGCAATAAGAAATGACGGAGTATATGGAACAGATTGGTCTGATGGTAATACATTAATCGCAGCTGATTTGAATGATACCAATGACGCAATATTACTAACTAGACCACCAATAGGTTCTGTTATAGCTTGGCTTAAAAGTTTTACAAGCGTTCCAGCTTTAGCTGATGGTTGGGTTGAATGTGATGGTTCTACTATCTCGGACAGTGACAGTCCTATGAACGGACAAACACTTCCAGACCTGAACAGTCCTGCAGATACAGGTTTGAAAGGAATGTTCTTACGTGGACACACCACATCAGGTCTAACAGAAACATCACAGAACTTGGCTCACACTCACACGGTCGGGATAGGTAATACGGACACGGGGTCAGGTAGAGTTGCAGACAGTGAAGGAAATGTAGGTACAGTTACAACAGGTAGTTCAGGTGGAACAGAAGCAAGACCACACAACTATTCAGTTGTTTGGATTATGAGGATAAAATAAAAATGGCATTAACTAAATTTACAAACGGAACAATAGCGGACGCAGATGAAGTAAATGCTAACTTTGTAGTTACACTTAGACAAAATGGACTTAATGCGGTTCAACAATTACAAGATAGAGCAATTACGTTTTCAGCAGATGGCGGACAGTTTGCAGAAGCTTATGTTGATAGTAATGGTCGGAATAATAGTGTTGATACTGCGAGTACAAGTGCAACTTTTGACACTGATAAATATGCGGCACTAAGTGTTCCATCATTTACTGGACCTTATGTGATTGTAGAAACTACTCAAGCTATATCTGTTGCTATTAATGATTGTTTACATTATCTCATAGGAGTAGATAAATATTTAATCTATTGTACTGTTGGAACGGATGCTGAAAAAAGAGCGAAAATTTACAAAAGTTTATTTTATGGGACTACTGGTGCGAATCCATCCATAACTCAAAGCGTTACAGCAATAAGAACATCTGAATCAGGGGATGTGGGTAAGAAAGTCTCATCTTGTACTTTGATTTGTAATAATTCATCAACAAACACAACTTCCGATTTTACAGGAACATTTAGCGATACCTCTACGAACACTGATTCCCAGGTGTGGAGTTATTGTCAGTCTTCAAGTGTATCACTTACATCTCACTCAATGCAGTTTCCTTCAGCCACTACTGTGAATGAAGTTACTACTCCCAGTGCTATTTCAGATGAAACGGAAACTGATACCTCAGCAG
>Ga0070747_1001064_pt1 | contig 13670 bp, 4 predicted proteins | sample VirMetDEL_Mar_31_FD_77321 | JGI IMG/M metagenome (GOLD analysis project Ga0070747, IMG submission 77321) | Aqueous microbial communities from the Delaware River and Bay under freshwater to marine salinity gradient to study organic matter... | ecosystem: Environmental > Aquatic > Marine > Coastal ...
TGTTAGTTAAATTTAATGAAATAATACTACTCATGCTGAACCTACCACCGCTGTTGCTGTTGCTGTTGTTGGTTGATTAAGAGTCAACTCATAAGTATAAGATCCTTCAGTTTCTATAGAATTTAGAGATTCTAATGAAGTGTTGAAATCTTCTCCGTTGTATTCAAACAATTCACATCTCATTTTATATGTTGGTAAATTACTTAACTGATAAAATGGAGATTCGTGTTCAACATGCATAATCTCAAACATAGAATTTGAAAGGGGTAACCAGATAAGATCACCTTCAACGGGTCTTTCAGTTTCTATATCGTTTGATCCTTGGCCAATGATGCCACTCCATCTTCGCCTTGCTACAATGAAAGTTGCTGCATCACGAATTTCAACTCCAAATTTTGTAAAAAGATCGCCTTCGCCATCAAAGCCTTCTGCGTTTTCAATGTACATTTCAATTTTATAGGATGAATTAAATATTGATGGTATATCTTCACCGAAAACTTTATTTTCATTCACTATAGTCCTAGGAAGATAATATACATCTTGCCCATACAGTTTTAAGGACTCAATAATTATGTCCTCGTGCAGATTTTGTTCGTTAGTGTGTTTTTGCGAAAAGTATATATTAGTTGCCATTTACTTATCCCACGAAAAAATCTACGGGCAATTCTTGCTCTAATCTAATTCTTTCTTCCAGTTTTTCTATATCTACTGTAGCATCTTCATATATCTGTCTACCATTAAGGATAACTCCACCCGGTAGTTGCATGCCTTCAAACTTAATAAGATTTGCGCCCCATTGTCTTTTAATAAGAGCTGTCGCATATTCTTTTAGCCACATATCATTGTATATTGAAGTATGTGTTTCGGGATCAACGATTTGAACGACTTGAGCAATTATATAATCGCCTGCTTTAATATCACCTGCTCCAAATTCACCGTGAATTACTAGACGATTTTGACGCCGAGAAAACGATACTTGAGGAGTTCCGTTGATTTTCATATCAAGTAAAGACATGTGTTGTTGCATCTGTTCGTAGTATACCAATTCACTCATAAAGTTACCTAGATTGCCAACATCATTTAACATAATTTGATATTTTATTCCAGACCAATCGTTAACGCCACTTGCGGAATTTACAGGAAATAGTCTCTGCACAAAAATTACGTCAGATGATATAGGAATATATCCATTCGTCACGTCAGATTCCGTTACTAGATGCTTCAGATATGTTCTGACTGTTGCATCTGAATGAAATTCTTGATAATACTCTAAGGCATCGTCAATTCTATCCTCGACTTGTTCAAGCGCAACATTTACTTCAAGCACAGGTTCGCCCAGCTTGCGCTTGCAATAGCTTATAAGATCGTCTCTGGTATCTGGATGATTTGTACTCATTTTACGTCCCGTTATATATCTTTACTTCTATTTATACAGCCCGGACATTGAAGTTTATTTTTGCGGTATATGTATCTATTGAAATATTGTTATTGGTGTCTTTTTTAGTTAATGTCTGAAATTTACTACCGTCAGAATTGAAACTAATATCTCGGATATCTCTATTAAAAACGCCCGACAATATATACTCGTCATTATTAAATGCGCTATTCTTAAATGATCCTGCTGTCTTGTTTAAATCATATTCTCTTACACTAGATAAACTTGTGTTGCCGCCGCCTATAAACATCTTAGTTTCATCTGTATTTAAATGCATACAAGAAACATTTGTAAATGATGTTGAAAAGGCTGAATCGAATGTTGCACTATAGATTTCATTTGAATCTGATAAATTATACTTGTAAATTTGATTTGTCGTGCTACTAGAAAGGTACATCTCCGTTCCTTTATTAGCAAGCAAAATATTTGATAACCCTGAAACTGTTCCGTTAAGATCAAGAAATTTTTGATTATGCTCTAAGGAAGCTAATCCTATAGGCGCACTATCATTAGTGCTTCCTGTCATTTTGAATTGAGTGATACTTTTGTTCGCAGGTGACGCTAAAAATATTTTATTGTTTGTCACTATATCCGTAGAATCGCCCGAAATGTCAAAGCCTAAATTTTCAGAAAGATCAATATTTGTATAAGTATTTTGCTGTGTTGCCGTCGATAACATATAATTTGTGGACATATTATATTCTAGAATTTCCGTGTCATCCGAAATATACAGTTTTGCGCCATTTGCACTAATTTTCATATGTGTCGGCACAAAACTTGAAAGGTAATAGAGTGATGCAGTCTTACTAGTATAAGGCGAGACCGCAGCATCAGGAAATATATTTTCATCAGTTTCTATCGTGGAAAGTGTCCAAGGTACACTCATAGTATATTGATGTACGCCTTTATTATATGTGTCTAAAATATACAGATATTGACCATCAGAACTAATTTGCATAGAAATAGCGCCCAAATCTTTAAACTCCATCATGTTGTCGCTCAAAGTTTTACCAATCCGATGCGATACTTCAGATACTTTTGTAGCAGTAGATACGTCAAATTTAACACTCAGGTCATATTGAAGTATTTTACCATTTTGCCTTGCGATACCCCATAATACATAAAGATGATTTCCATCTGCACTAATCGTAAATGCTTGAGCATATGATGTAAAAACGCTTACATAGTACCCAAAGTACCTAAGGTACTTGTTCAAATAATTATACCAAAGACTGTACATATATATGTGCCGCGCCATTTTCCATCTCTCGTTAGTGACTGGTATTGGCGGATTAGCACTGGATGTCGGTCTAGTATAGCGACTAGTTGTCCAACTGCCGAACTGTGTTTCTGTATGTGCTGGACCAGTAGTTGTAGTTGTAGATAAATTCTCTAGATAACTCCAAGTTGCTTGGTAATAATGTATAAAATCAGTTCTATATGGATCACCGGATTTGGCAATCTTTGAAGTCACAGAAAACGTGTGTGTTGATACATATTGTGCAGATGATATGTTGTAAGGAATTGTCAACTCAAAATATTTTATACGAAGGTGATCCATGAGGTAATAATGTTTTCCATCAGCAGACATTTGTGTGATGTTAGTTTTAGGATATTGCGATAAGTTTGTGAGTGCATTTCCTGGAACATGCACGCCATTTCTCCATAATCCGTATGTTTCGTGAAAACCATAATATCTACTAAACCTAACCGTAAAACTTGACGTCCGAAGGTTTCTCATTTTATCAGAATTAGATTTTTGACTAAGTGCTACTTGAGTATTTTCATAATAATTTGTAAGATATTCTGTTGTTAAAATATCTCCAGGAGAAGTCAATTCATATTGATATATTTTATTGTGACCTCTATCCGCAACAAACATCCTATTCTCAGAATCGCTCAACGCGACTCCTTCTAAATAACTAGAATTATTGGCCTCGCCATTTGATATTCCTAATTGTGTATATGTGTCGAAGGATGCTATGGGTTGCTCAGTGCCAACAAATGCTCTATAATCATATGGTGCCGGAACTTGGTATTGCTGTATAGATTTTGTGCCTGTATTTTGTGCGATATACAACATTGTTCCATCAGAGTTATAATCTAATCCTTCTGCGGTTGTAGATAAAATTAGAGGAACTCCTTTATTAGCGTCATATAGAACGTCAGGACTTGAAGTCATATTCATAAATTTTAAAGATTCTGCTAAATTAGTTCCAAAAAAGTCAAGTCTATCAACATTATACTTAAACCGTATTATTAAGCCTTGATCAATAAGAATACTATTTGAATCGCCAGAAGTTTTAGGTATTTTAGTAGGACTAGCAATAGTTCCTGTAAATTTATAAATGTTATTTTCACTCAAAGATTTTTCTATAGAAGCTGAATCCGTCAAATCTAATGTAGGAGATACCGTATATATGCCGTCTCCACCAACAACTTTGGTTATAACTTTACTAGAAACTATATTCTCTAAAGTGTGGTTCCATGTTATATCGTTTCCATCTGAATCTTCTGTATTTAAAGATATGATGGGAGTTATAGGTTTATCAGAAAAATCGAAACTAGAATCAAAACTTGTCGTCCATGTTCCATCTTTAAATGTTACACTATCAACTCCATCATTTAGTACACTAATCGGCACTAAAGTACCGTCATCTAAATATTTACTAAATTTAAATGACCCTGCATGATAATATATTTCAGTCATTATAGGTATCCTTCATAAGATTGAAATGGGTCAAATATGACTTGACTTGAGTCAAAGCCTATAGCTTCTCCACTGTCAATATCGAATATACGAATATATTGTACATCAGCAATATATGTAACGCCCACTCCCATGTCGCCGTTGTATTCGAAAGTGAGTTCTATATCTCCTGAGGTTGAATCGTTTAGTCGTGTACCGCTGATTATATGAGGAACTCGACTTGCTGAATCTACATGTTTGCCAACAAAAGCTAAATCTGTATTCCAATGAAGGTTTGATTCTGATATGTCATATGCCTTGACATAAAATATAGAATTTTCGCTATCGTCATATCTACCTAGTTGAATATTATTTCTAGGTATACTTTTTATGTATGACCAATTAATACTATCTCCTAAATCGTCAAACCTTTTAAGTTTTATAATATGACTCGATCTATCAAAAGCTAAATCAGAATTTGGAGTAACTAAACTATCATGTGCAAACCCCGTTAGCTCTCCGATGTAGCTGCCGTCAGATTCTATAATAGATGTATATCCTTTAGGATTACTTAGTAGACCATCTGATTCATATTTAAAAACATAATGAGGTATAGGTCTATAACCATCTCGGAGAGTAAAAGTTAAAGGTTCTTCATTTTTAGCTATAGTGCCAACAGTTACAAGAGGATCAAATTCCGCACTTTCTATTCCAGGATTAAAACTATGCACTTTTCTATAAGATTTTGCGTCTGCCGTGTAAGGACTAACATCTACGGATAATGGATTGCCTGCTGCCGTTGCATCTAGTATAACTGTATAGCTGTCTGTTGTTAAATCAGCAACGGGCAATGTAAATACATCTTGCCCACTTTCTCTCATTTTTCTACTAACACGCATTTCTTTAATATACAAATCAGAAAAACTTTTAACTATAGAATGAGATGTTATGTCATAATCGTCTGTTGATGCCAATAATAAGTTAGACTTTGACAATTCCTCTATATCAAGTTCTATATTCATAGAGTCTATTTTATTTCCATCAAAATATGAAAATAGAACATTATCCGATCCTCTATAGTTGAATGAATGGTGATGCCAGTCGCCCAGCCCATTTGCGGCATTATTAAGTTTTATTGATTTATTATTGATAATTAATGTACCATCTATGTTGTATGCTAGTTGTTCACCACCAGTCATATTTGAAGCAACATGTAATATTGTGTCGCTGTCTGTAGAAGGCATTCTATTAACAGGAAAGGGAACAGATATAGAATCATACTTATCTGTTTTATGTATCATAAAATCTTCGATATATCTTTTCTTATCAACTGGCGTGATAGGATTTTTAGTATCTACTTTAAAATAAGGAATTCCTAACCTAAGCTTGCTTTTGTTATATGCAATATCATCGCCAACCTGCATGATATTGTTTCCAATAAAAATATTTGCTTGCCTTGGGTCTGTCTGAAGTGCAGGATCTTGACCTGCAGTTCTTTCGAAGATACAATTTATCCACTTGAGGCATCTAGCATCATACTTGGACCAAATGCTATTACTCCAGCTGCTTGTGTTTGATATTATACATTCTTTTATTTGTATATCTGATTCACGCCGTGATGCATAAACTGGATATGAGGCACCACTGAGTTCGAAATTAACTCTATATGCTTTGCCATAGACTCTGTTATCTGGTGCATATAAAAGCGTCCACGGACTATGTTTAAATGTTAAGTATGCAAGTTCTCTATACAATCCTGACGCTGGCGCAGCATCCGCGGCATTGCGCGCTGAAAATAATTCACCGAAATAACTCACATTAAGCCTAACATCTGTGGGATCATTTGTTGATCCTGTAATTAAAATATTTTTTCTTTGGTGAAAACCATATACGCCTGACAATGCCGAAACGCCGTGGTCATTATTTACAGTATATGTACCAGGAGCTATTACAATAGCATCTCCATCATTTACTTGCTGCATTTGTTGCTGCAATGAAAGACCTACTCCGTCGGGATTGCTCCAATTATAGATAGTTCCACCAGTACTTGCCACATAATCTATAGCGTGTTGCGTTCCAGTTTCATGAGGCAAACTTTTTACGGATTTTAGGTTATTGCCAACGACTAACTCAGCGTCACTATAATCAGAAAAGAGTTGTTTATTATACAATAAATTTGAATGTAATGTTCCCGTCCATGTTGACCCGTCTGAATCTATTCCTAACGCTCCTGTTTTAGGTCCTGCATCTGCTGTTATAACACCTCTATATAGGTCAGGAACAGTTTTGTATGCAGTTTCAGGATCCCAACGCCAGGACTTTTTTGAAAACTTTAATATAGCTTGATAGTATGTGTAGTCAAAAGCGTAGCCGCCCGCACCTTGTCCAAGGCCTTGGTGACCAAACTCTCCGCGCCGTCGCTGGTTTTCGCGCCATGTGCTACCCCGGCTGGTGTCGTGTTCATAAAGAGAGTTGTAAAGTACACGTACCCGCCATTTAGCGTACCGACCCTCGCTTTCTTCCTGATCTGTGGCTCTACTAGATATTATAAGTTTATACGGACCATCGCCACTTGGAAAAGGGTAACTCGCTACCCAAACGCCATTTTGGAATACATGAAAATGACTATCCTGTTCCGAAATTATAAATTCTATGTGTCCGCTTATCGTAGTATAATATTTAGAAACATCTATATCATCTACAGCTTCATTGTAAATACCATCGCCATGTGGTTCAGTAAGACTACCTGCATGTTGTGTACTACTAGCGTATACCCACTGACTAGACCGATTAGGCATCGGCGGCATTACATTCTCATAAAATACGCTAGGATCGTCTATTAGACTTTCTTTAACTAGATAATATTTATAAGTTTTTTCATTTGTCAGATACCCTTCGGACCATCGCGCAGCGCCCGCTTCGCCAACTTCAAAATAATAATTCTTCTTGCCAGCAGGAGTAATTGTCATACTATTAATTTTTACATAAGACGCCAACACAGGCACAGAAATCCTACTATAAGTACTTCGCATACTCTGAGACCAGTTTCCGGCAAACCAGTAGGAGCTCCCAGGGGTCGGCTGGGTGCGCCAGCGATATCCTTGGTGTCCAAAGCCGTGGTGCTCACTCGCCCCATTAGAAAAAGGGCCCATTGAAAGCCGCTCATTTTCTGACCAGTTGATACCTGTTGCAGGGTTGGTCACGAAAGGTGGATAGTATCTTGAGAGCCACCACGGGTATCCAGTGTTGGAATATCTTGGTCCTGTGCCACCGGTGCCTGTCGCCATAGACCCATTGGTAGAAAACAGCCGATTGCCATATGCGGTGCCACCACCAGCACCACCATCTAAGTCACCATTATGCCCAGCCACCCAAACCGGAGCTTTAAATTGATTATCTGTAGTGTTTGCCGAGAACGGATAGCCATATATGCTGCTTCCTATATCATCATTAGACCTATGAAAGCTGAAGTGCGCGGCGGTATAAGTAGGGTAGCTACCGGCAGAGCCCCAGGAACCTTCAAAAATCGTGCCCTTCAGATCACTAGCTGAAAAAGGTCCAACAACGGAAGGATACTCAATAATATATCTGTAAGAACCGTCAGGGTTAACATAAAAGGCGGGCTTGTCCATAAAAGCTGGACCTTGATTATAAAATTGTGCGCCGTCTGTTCTATCTTTGGTAGCAATTTCCGTAGAGCCAGGAATGCCTCCTGTTATCATAGTCTTAGATTCTGTAAATGAGTTCATCACTGGAGCCGCAAAGGATGTTGCCGCCCATTCGTCATTATTTAGATATGCTGTAGTGGAAGCTTCTCCTTGATAGTTACTATCAATCCAGAGTCTAATTTTTCCGGGTGTTGGATCTACATCCCAAGATATTACGTGTGGATTTATATTATCGGGAACATTAGCAGTCAAAGATAATTGTTTGTTTGTTCCTGCTGAAATTTCAATTTGAGTTCCTAAACCGATTGTTCTAACAATTAATCTATTTTCCTCTGCACCACAGAAGAATAAAGTTTTGTCACTTTCTGGTATTGTAGTTTTTATAGAAAATGAAGCAGGAGCCCTTCCATCAATTAATCGACCCGGCTCTACTACTCCTACAGGAAAATGAGTGCTATCTTCCCTAGTCAGAGAAACCAGTTGGTTTCCATCTCTGTATATTCTAGGCTCAAATCCATTATACGATAAAACATTATGTGTCCAGCTATCGGATAGTAAATCACTATCTACATGTAAATTATATTTTGTTCCGTTATAAACAATTCCTGTTTCGTCAAGAGATAAGAGCGTATTAAATCTTTGACTTATCGAAAATATTCTATTATTTTTAGTATTAAATTTATTGTACATATATTCTATTGTAAATGGAGAAAATAAACTTAAACTATCTAATGCTGAATCTATTTTCATAAGATTCCAATCACTGTCTAAAGTAATTGATGAGTTTCCTGAATCATAAGCACGAAACAACTTTGCGTTTATTGCTCCAAAATTAGTGATAGTATGCGAATCCAAAGAAAAATCCATAACAGAATCTATCCAAGGCACCACTGCGGCGAACGCTCGACCATCATCATTCGCACCTCTATTTGTCCAAAAATCTATTGTAATAGAATCGTTTGTACTATCAAAATTTTCAAAAGGAGTGCCTAAATCTAATTGCTTCGATCCCACAAAACGATATGAGAATGATGGGAATGTCGATAAGTCAAAATAACGATATATGCCAGATTTTGTGCCTGAAGCAATTACTACCTCATCGCCCTCATTCGCAACTCGGTTAATCTCGCCAAAACTATCATGTATAAATGTCGCCACTATATTATCCTTTTTGTGAGCAGATTATTTTTCAGTGAATAACCAGCCGTTCGCAGTATTATAATAAACTAAACCAAACGCTGCACGGTCAACATCAATCGTTAAATCTGAATCGCTTGCTTCAATCTTATGTCCATTTCTATTTATAGTGATATTATTAGTCGATGCATTTCCCGTTCCATCTATAATTCTAATTTCATCTCCCAATGTAGCAGCAACAGGAAGATTTACGACAATTGATGTTGACGTGTCAAGGATAAGTCTTTGTCCAGCTGTTGCTGTGACGGTGGATGTTACTTCTGACCAACTATTTGGAGCTGATGTTCTTGCTGAAATATATGCACTATCGACAATTCCTACAACATCTGCGCTATCAAATGCTGCTGGAATAACAACTCTTGCGTTGATGTATGCACTATCAATTAAACCTATAACACTTGATGCTCCAGATGGATTTGCTTTTACCCACTGCGAAGTTGCATTGTCATCTGTATAGTAAACATATGTTTCTAGAGCTTCTGGATCAAACCACATCTGTCCTTCGACTGGCGCTGCTGGTGCAGTATCGGATACTGTTAATCCACCGCCCGATGCGCCGCCTGCGATTTCAATAATGTCAGCACTATCCAGAATACTTGCGTCATATAACTCTGTTCCGTGTACAATAGCGTTAATGATTATTTCATCGCCAGAGTCTAAACCGTATGTTGTCGTGATAGTGTTCGTAGCCGTTACTGTATAGTCTGCTCCCAATACAAGTCTGATACCATTATTAAATACTTGAATTTTATCAGCTTCAAATGTAGCATTAATCCCATTAACATCTGTACCAGTAAATACTGTTGAACCGCTATCAGCTTCAAATTTGTAGTTAGCAAATTTAGGTTTTGTATATGCGACTTGTGTTGTGGTGTTATAAACTACAGAACCAGAAGCATTTCTGAAGCCCATAATCGTTACTTCATCTGTAGAGTCTGCGGCAGTATTCAGTGTTACCGTATTTGTACCAGTTCTAGTATAATCGTCATTAAATCTAAGCAAAGCGCCGTTGATATAAACTAACGGTGAATTATTAGTTGCCATAAATTCTAGCGCGACACCATTTTCATCGTTACCTGTAAACACTGTTTGATTTTGTGTTGCTGTATATTTGTAAATATCAAACCCAGTTGTTGTAGAAACGCGCTCTTGAATGTATGCACTATCTACAGTATTTGCGACAATTTCATCTGATACCGTAACTCTTGACGCTATATAAGCACTATCAATAAGATTGACGATTGCTGCACTATCAGTTCCAGCGGATACTCTCGCTTGAATATATGCACTATCGACAAGATTGCCAGCGACAAAGGAAGCATCTGAGCTATCAAATGCCGCTGGGATAACAACTCTTGCATTAACGTATGCGCTATCAATAAGATTACCCGCAACAAAGGAAGCATCCGCACTATCAAATGCTGCTGGAATAACAACTCTTGCGTTGATGTATGCACTATCAATTATTCCTGTCACGGCAGCACTATCAGTACCGATATCAGATGCATTGGCTAGTTGAACCCAACTTCCTGCATGTGCAAAATAACCTTTACCAGTACTGTGAACATGTGCAAACATTCCATGATATGTGCTTGCTGATGGAAGATCGCCTTCAGTGGAATAAACATTCGAATATAGAACTTTATTTGTACCAAGGTCAAGATCGCCTGTTAATGTTCCACCGGATAATGGTAATTTATCAGCAATACTATTCGTTATTGTAGTCGAGAAATTAGAATCGTTTCCTAATGCAGATGCTAATTCAACTAAAGTATTTAATGCGTCTGGTGCCGCGCCAACAAGTCCGTTTACTGCACTATCCGCAATAGTACGGACAAAATCTTCAGTCGGGAGTACATTCCATGAGCCGCCCTGTGCAACTTTTGGTTTGCCCGCTTGATATGCAAACATGCCTTCATAAGTAGAAGGACTTGGCATACTTGCAATTGTGGCATAATTGTTAGAGTATGCAATTTTATTTGCGCCGAAATCTATATCTGAAGTACCTATTCCAACGGCAGTATTGATATATGCTGTGGTAACAACAGCGGCAATATCCGATGCACTTGCTGCTTCCTGTCTTGATTGGACATAAGCACTATCAACAAATATATTGGATATAGATGTAATATAAGCACTATCAATAACAGATTTTAAATCTGTACTTAAAATATACGCACTATCTGCTACAGATTTTATCCACGTGCTATTTGCTCTTGATTGAACATAAGCACTATCAATCATATTGCTGGCTGCGTTTGAATCTATGCCTATTACTTTAGATGCATTGCCGTTTGAATCTGCAATGCTAATTCCTGTGGGACTAGATGATAGTGATATTCCGCCAAGGTTGATTGTGTTTCCACTAAGATGTAAGTCTCTCCATGCACGGGTTGGCGATCCTAGATCGTATATTTCATGCGCTGCAGGTATTACATTATGTGCAGAATTTAAGACACTTTGAATATATCCCGAGTCGGCAGCACTTAAAATATGCGCTGAGTCAGCGATACTTAAAATATATGCACTATCTGTTACTGTTTTTACATAAGCGGAGTCAGCGACACTTAGAATATATGCGCTATCAATAACAGATTTTAAATCTGTACCTAGAACGTATGCGCTGTCAGCAACACTTAAAATATATCCACTGTCAGCAGCACTTAGAATATATGCGCTATCAATAACAGATTTTAAATCTGTACTTAAAATATATGCGCTATCAATAACAGATTTTAAATCTGTACCTAGAATGTATGCTGAGTCTGCGATAGATTTGATATACTCATTATCTGCAATTGTTTTAACATAAGCACTATCAATTATCTCTTTCAGATAAATTTCGTTTACTATAGTCGAAATATGGTCGCTATCAGCCGCGGAATGAATATAAGCACTATCCGCAAGTTCTCTGATCCATTCATAAGTTGCTACTGTTTTGACATAATCGCTATCCAGAAGATCCACAATATTAACAGAATTTACGAATATACCATCATCTGCATTTATTTTGCCAGCAACGTCAAGTTCAAATGCGGGCGTAGTTTTTCCAATACCCACGAATTTGGTATTGTCATATACTGTATATGTACTTCCTTCTTCAAACACATTTGTAATTTGTAATTTTTCGCCATTGATTTCAATGTGTCCATTCCAAATTTCAAGCGCAGCTTGTTCTACAAATCCTGCTGGATCTTGAGGACCAGATATTACGACTTTACCGCCAATACCAAGTCCAGCATTTGGTGCACCCGGCGTAGTTTTGCCGAGGTAATCGATCATTTCTGTGCCCTGTCCAACAGTATTGCCGTTGGTAAAAGTTACATCATAAGGCGATTTGCCGATGCCTACTTTAGTATTATATAAAGCCTCAAATGCACTTGGATTTGTAAATTGTGTCCATCCTGTAGGAGTAACATCATAATCTGTGCCAAATTTAGGCGATGGTCCATTAACTCTAAACGCAATCATGGATGGATCAATTGCTGAATCTATTCTTTCTTGTAAATCTTCAAACGATGGCCAGCGCTGCACGTCTATACGATCATTAATATAGTCAGTACTTATCAGATCGAATACAGCAGAAGAATCATATGTGTTATTTGGATTTCCACCAAAATATCCGCGTTCATTGATGTAAGTACTATCAAACCAAAGAGTTGCAGATTCTTCACTTATGCTTATAGTATATGCTTCTGTGACATGATTCAAATATACAGCGTCTTCCTGAACAAGAGGAAGAATAACATCGCCTTGATAAGTTAAGCCGTCGAGGTTTACATTTCCTTTAACGTCTAATTTATAAGGAATGTTTGGCTTGTAATTGAAGCCGTCTGGAGGATATCTGAGATAATTTGGATTATTATCAAAGCTAGATTTGTCTAGTCCTATGCCTACTGCACCTTGACCATTATAAAGTAGATCGCCTGTTGGTCCTGAATTATCATTTTGGAAGAACATATCTTTAGTTTGAGTTTGCCTTAGATACTCTTTTGTGACTGCTGAATAAATATAATCACTGTCAGCAATAAATTTGATGTGGTCGCTATCGGAGGCAATTCGTCTAATATAGTCATACAAACGCATGCCTTGGACAAAGAATTGATTATTTCTTCCTCCCACATCACCAGTGACATTAATGTTGCCGGTGACTTCTAAGCCGAAATCTTCACCACTCCAAAGACCGTTAGAAGTTGTTACAGATTTTGTGCTACTGTTCAATGTAGCACTTGCAGGAACAGTATTTACAATATCCTGACCTATGATAACTGTACCGCCCTGGATAGATAGCGTGTTTGGCGTACTTGAAGTAACTGGAGTACTACCTAGACCAATTGAAACACTATTTGTTGCGTCTACAGTTGTTGTTACATTATGTCCTAGAGAAATTGTATTAAGTCCATCAGCAGAAATATTTCTACCGATTACGATTGCGTTATTCGCTGCAACATTGTCACGTCCAAACGCGATTGCGTTATTCGTTACTGTATTGCTTCTACCAAATGCGATACCATCTGTTGCAGCATTGTTTAATCTACCAAATGCAGATGAGAAACTATTTGATGTTGATGTAGTATTATTATGACCGAACGCTATACCACCATCAGCAGTATTAGATTTACCAAATGCTTGACCAGAGTAACTTACTGTGTTGCTAGATCCAAATGCGATACCATTATAA
>Ga0070747_1001066_pt1 | contig 13658 bp, 21 predicted proteins | sample VirMetDEL_Mar_31_FD_77321 | JGI IMG/M metagenome (GOLD analysis project Ga0070747, IMG submission 77321) | Aqueous microbial communities from the Delaware River and Bay under freshwater to marine salinity gradient to study organic matter... | ecosystem: Environmental > Aquatic > Marine > Coastal...
ACTTTTATGTTTGCAGGGTTGCAAGGGGTTCCTCTTTATGGATTTACGCAGGCATTGTCTGAGGCTATGTATGCTATGTTTGGAGATGACGATGAGCCTTATGACTTTGAAGAATCTACTAGAGATATTTTTGGAGACATAGGTTATAAAGGACCTTTAAATAAAATAATTAATCTAGACATTGCTTCTCGTACTGGCTTTGCTAATCTAATTTGGCGCGAAGACCCACGCAGAATTTCAGAAGTTGGCTTAATTCAATATGTGTTAGAGCAAGGGTTAGGACCTTCCTTCTCCATTGGACTAAGTGCTACTCGTGGTATAACAGACATGGGACGAGGTAATATATACCGAGGCTTCGAACAAATGGTACCGGCTTTTGCACGTAATCCACTTAAAGCATTTAGGTATGGTACTGAAGGCGCTCTTAATAGAAAAGGCGCAGAAATATATCCTCTTAGTGCAGTAGATGGGTTCTTCCAAATTTTTGGATTCACTAACGAAGACTTAGCTTTACAATATGCGCGTAATCAATCCATGAAACAAGCAGAAAAAAACTATAACGCTAGACGTTCAGGTCTTTTAACTATGGCTTACTTAGCTCGTAAAAATGGAGACAGAGATTTAGAAAAAGAAGTACAAGAAAAAATAGACAAGTTTAATCGTAGTGCATTAGGTTCAACTAACCCTATTACTAGTAAGACTAAAAATAAATCATACAAAACAAGAGAAAGAAGTTTAGATGAAAGTGTGGGTGGCATATCATTAAATAAAAAAGTAGCCGATGTTATCCGCAAAGAGATGGGCAGTTAATTAATACGCCACGTACGAACACCCATAAAGTCGCCTTCTACCACAGCATAAGTTTTAACTTTAACTTTAGCTTTCTTAGCACCTCTCTCAATAGAGTAAATTAAGTTAGAACTTTTTAAAGTAGGGATAAAGAAGCTATCCCCAATCTTCATAAACTCAAAAGGAAAGACCCACTCAGGGTCATCATGCAATTGCATTCTTTAATCCCTCAATCTTCTCAACACCTAATGTACTTAGTTTAATTTTATAGACTGCTGTAGCAGATTTAGATACATCCTTCCACCCAGCATTCATGCGTTGTTTAACATGAGAGCCAACCTCTATCTCAATATTAAGCAGTTTCATTTGAAACACAAACTCTTTGGTACTAATCGGTAGCTCTGCAAGATACGAGTCAAATTCTTTCTTAGATATCCACATAGTATCTTTGTCATTATCTACTCTCATAGTAAGTGCTCTATAAGGTTCTGCAATAATTTTACCGTCTTGGAATGCTAAGATTTTATCTGTATTAGCATCAATGTAATCTTGAAGTACAGCCTCGTAGTCAACGTTATTAACTTTAACTACCTCATCACGAATAGTAATCATCTCACCTACAATAAACTTATAGATACGCTCTACATCAATTGTTAAGATGTTTGCTGTATTAACTATTTCAGCGGCAGTCATAGTTACGGCTATTAAGTTTTCATAAAACCTGTAAGCAGTATCATTACCGAAGTCTTCTACAAATCTATTTTCCCACTTAGCTAGATTATTCTTAATATCTTTCTCTGTACCATAATCAAACACAGCTCTAACAAACAGTGGACCGGCCCAACCATAGTGAGAATTAAACTCATCAAAGATTTCTTTACCAAGCCTTGCGTTATCAATGAATGATTTAGGTTTTCTCACAGGGAACTCAATAAGTCTTGCAGCTTCTCCGTTAGGATTAGACCTAATGGTTTTTAATTTGTCATACAAAGAGTGATTGGAAGTCATGATAGCTATCAAAGAAGCTGGTGCCTCATAGTCTCGTTCTGAATTAGTAGACCCTTGCATCTTAAGTTTAGCTTTACCTTGAGATACCGACAGAATAAAATCAGAAATAAGGTATGGGTTTTTATTCCCTACCTCGTCAAAACCAAACGGTATATTATGCAACGTTAGAAATCTCCCTTGTAAAGCATTTGATGTAGTGTTCATAACAGCTAAGTCTTTAGGCTTACCCCAAATACTTAACGCACTATACAACGCTCCTGTTTTAGCTGCACCTGATTCTCCTGTAAGGGATATCGCTACGCCTGTAGTAGATGAGTAGTCCATCAAGATAGACCCAAAGCCACACAAGGTAGTAAACATATGCATCTCTAATCCGTTCTGATTAAGTTTCTGTGCTGCAATCTGCCAGTCTTCATAGGTTCCACTCTTGCTTAAGAACGGAGCCACTGACCTAGCTAGGTTAGAGATAGGTGTAGTTTTTTCTGTGCCATCTCGTGATAGCTCGGTACTGCCAATAACAAACGAACTCTTATCTTCGTTCCACCCCATCTGGTCATACATCACATCGTACTTACTTCTCTTCTGCATATCTTTTGCCCAGTCAATAAAATACCTCATTATTAATTCCTCTTGTTGTTTACTATCATAATATAATCCGTTACTGGTTAATGTCTTACGTAATTCTGTTGGGTCATACACTACCTTCATGGGCAGAATAAATTCTAGTAGGCCGTCATGTGGATGTTTTACATGAACAACTAAGCATGTCCCATCAACACTGCTTTTCACATGTCTAATGGCAATCATCTCGTACTCATAAACTACTTGGTCATCATTATATGAAACTCCTTTTTTATCTGTCACTGTAATTGTTTTGTAGACTGCGTGGTCACTCTTCCCTATCCAATACCCTCTCTCATCCATAGAAGCTGGTAGTCCATGAGGTTTTTTAGTTACCTTGGGTAAGACTTCTCCTTGTAATACAGGAGGTTTCTCAACCATTTCTAATTTCTTAGGTACTTTAGTAAGTTGAATAGGCGATGTTATTTTCTGCCAGTGAGGGCACTTAGTACAAAGCCCGGCCTTAGCAGAATTAAAGTCTATACACGTATGAGGTTTGCCCTCAGTGGATAAAGCTTTCTCTTCTGTCTCCTCGCGAGTGTACCCTGGATGGTCTTTAGATATAGTATGGATAACATCGTCTCGGTCTACACAATTCTGAGCAAGGGAGAGCACCCGCCACCACACCGGCTCTTCAGAAGTCTTTACATTCTCTACATAATCCTTAACTTGAGCACAGCCTTTTTCTCCTCCCTTAACACTTTCTATTAAAAAAGGTTTAAATCTATTCTCAAAGTTTTTGTACTTTTCTTTTATCTGTTCGTCAGTTAGTCCGGTCTTTACTAACTCTTCTAGTGGTACCTCTTCTGTAACCTTCTCATTTATAATATCCACAATTACACTAAGGTTGTACTCTGGTGCGTCCTTAAGTATTAGAGTAGGCCTAGGTGGATTTTGTTTATAGTTATTTGTTTCCGGACATCGAAGTAACCGAGCCGAGTCTGCTGTTACAGTAGGGTCAATCTTTAATCCCTCTTGTATACACAAAGACTTAAACCTATCTGCAATTGGCTTCCATTGGTCTCTAGGTATTTGGGTCTTTAAAAACCAATACGCATGGATGCCATTACCACTATTAACAACCGCCGGAAAAGGCAGGTGTGTGTCTTCTATAAATTTAGTAAGGGCAACCAAGGCATCTTTCTGTGAAGGATAATCCTTAGTTTTTCCTACATCTAAATCTATATATAACGATTTAACATACTTTGTGTTAGTGGCTTTTCTTTCTTTGCTCTCAAATGTACTCATAGCAATAAAAGTGTTTTTACTTTCTTTTGTATATTTGTGTATAAGGTCTACCGCTTTTTCTATCGAGGCGGTGTACTCATGTACAAAAGACGGAGTACCGGGAGTATTAAAAGCCACACAATATACTCCCTCATCCGGCATGGCTTTAGTATAAAATTCTTTTAGCACATCTGTTCCTTTAATTTAGTTTAGGAATTATGTTAATCTCTAAAAATGATTTGGCTAACTTCTGATTAGCAAGAGGCAACTCTTCTGTTTGATTTGCAAATTGCTCTGTCCAAACATCATTCAATGCCACTAAAAAAGTTTTAATTTTTTGAGTATTCTTATCCCGTACTGGCGCTCCACGAAACCAATTGTGAAGAGTCATGCGAGATACCCCAAAAACTTTAGCGACCTCGGTCATAGGAAGGTCTGCATTTACACAGGCCTTCGCTAATTGAACTCCGATTCCATCTCCATCTAAATTATTTAAATCTAATAAAAAATCTTGACTATATTTCTTAGGCATAAGCCCTCCTATTTAGTAGCCCACTGATTAATAATATCTGATAAATCATCAGCCGGTTGTACATCAGGTTTAGACGCAGCGCGTACTTTAGGCTCTGCAGTTGTTGCTTCTGCCGGAGCTGCTACTACTTCCGCCGGAGCTTCTGCTACTACCTCTTCAAAAGTTTCAGGAGCTTTATGTTCATACCCTACTTCTTCTTTAAATCCAAATCCTTCAGCTCCGCCTGAACCACCTTCTACATATTGAATAACTTGAACTGCGCTTAATCTTAAAGACACGCCAGCACCTATCATGCTAGTAAAATAAGGAGCAATTGTTCCATTTACTTTTAACTCAGAGCCACCCCAAATACTACTATCTACCATGGGAATACCCTTAGCATCAAACACGGCAGGCTTGTACTTTGATTTAAACCTAAGCACAACATTGCCTGTAGGTTGTCCGGCCTCATCAAGCTCCTCAAAGTATGGAGGCTTAGCTTTTTGAATGTCTTGTCCTTTAGCCTTTTTTGTTTGTTTGTCTACATTCTCTGCAAACACTTCATTAATTTGTTTTAAAAGTGGAATAGCATCTGCTTTAGGAATAATAAGGTCAACCTTATAAACTCCCTCTTCGTTAAACTTGGTGTCTGGTTTAGATAACCAAGGGTACTGTGCAAGGCCTTTCGGTGTTGTAAATTGAATAAGCTTTTCAGCCATGGTAATTCTCCTTATGTTGTTGGTTTACGTACAGTTATTTTAAACTCTCTCATCGTACTAATTCCAGGAGGTAATCCTTCTTCTCCCCTCGTGCTTAAAAACTCTTTAAAGTTTGTCTGACTAATGCGCTGTTGAAGTAACTCCAACGCTTGGTTCTCAAGGACATACTGCTTAAAATTATCCCAATCACCACAGACATAGTTCTCTTTTAAAGACTTAATAATCGTGCCGTTCTCGGTACGCAATGTTTCCGCACCAATCTCATTACAAGTTTCTAACATTGCTTCCTCTATCCTATTTAACTGGTCTTTGAAAACACTGTCTTCTTGTTCATACTTCTTAGATAACTTTTCTCGTTCTCGCCTGATAGCAAGATAAGTAGTTACCATATCATTTGCTTTTACTTCGCTCATAGTCCTATCTCCTCTCTATATAAATCAACTAAATTCATATGCCTATCTACCTTACCTTGTAGCATGGCATACAACCTTCTTTCAATCTCAGACCCCTGTAAGTGAACTACAGTCATCTTGTTCTTCTGACCCACCCTATCTATCCTCGCAATACATTGGAGATAAACTTCTACACTCATAACGGGAGACCAAAATACTACCGTGTCTGCTCGTGTAAGTGTGACTCCATGTGAGGCAGACTGAGGTTGTATTACCAACGCTCGTGGGTTGTCTGCGTTTTGAAACTCTTTAATAATTTGTGTGCGGTTGTGTGCTGATACACTCCCATTAATAATGGCAGTCGTAATACCTTTTTCTTCTAAGTAATTTGCCACTATATCAATAGTGTGCCGATAAGGTACAAAGATTAATATCTTATGCGAAGTCTCATCGATTACTTCCATGAGTGCGTTAAGTCTAGGTCTCACATCAAACTCAACTACCTTGCGGTCATCAGTATACACTGCGCCACCAGATATTTGTAACAGCTTAGTCATATTAGCCGCAGCATTCACGGATGTTATCTCTTCCCCCGCCGCAGTAATTAACATCTCTTTCTTCAACTCTTTATAATATTTCTCTACATTTTTTGTTAGTGGAACTTCTCTTGTTTGGTATGTAAGTTCCGGTAAATCTAAGCAATCATTCTTAGCAAATCTAATGGCTGGTTGTAATACTGAATACACGGCCTCTTCACTAGTAGGTTTAGGTATCCACTTAAAGCGCGTTATTTGATTCATTACTTTGTCTCGCCATGCCGATGAAAATTTAGGCACCTTATGTGGCGCTACTAATCTTGCTAACCCATATGCATCGCATGGAGATTGTGAAGCCGGAGTTCCGGTCAACATCCATAAGCGAGTGTGAGGCTTTAATATTTTGTTAAGTGTTTTCCATCGAGTCGTAGATACATTCTTGTACGCATTAGCTTCGTCTACTACAATCAAATCAAAGTCTGCATCTATGATGTCATCTTTTACAATCCGAACACCATCATAATTAATAATAACAAACTCATATCTAGTGTTATTAATAATGGCTCTACGGTCTGCGGCAACACCATAAGCTACTCCAGGTACCCGATGAATACAAGTGTTATATATGTCGTTCTTCCAAGCTGAAGTCATAATAGATAATGGGCAGATAACAAGTACTCGTTTTATTATTCCTAAGTTCATTAGATAATCGGAGGCCCATAATACACTAGAAGTTTTACCTGTGCCAGCTTCGTTAAAACAAAAGGCACGTTTATTAATACTCAAAAATTCAGAGGTAGTTTTCTGATGGTCAAAAGGAACCCATCGACCTGTGTATTTATAGTCGTTAGTTATAGGAGAGGGCAAAGGTTTTTTAAATGTAACTATAGAATTCAACTGTGTTAATTCATCAGGGCCCCAATGAATAAGTAGGTCAGTTAAATGTTCTCTTGTGTCTAAGACTTTTGTTTTTACTACCGTTGTTTTGATTCTATCAACAAGGTCATTAGGCACTGTAATCTTTAAAGCTTTGTTATCAATTAGTTCCATACGTTTCCTCTCTAGTGGAACTAACACTATAAATTATACTTTAATACAAGTCAACTATTATTTTACTTCTTATTTACCGGCTAGATATTGCCTGTTTTTTATTGTGCCATCAGAGTTTCTGGCAAACGAACGATTCTTAGATTTAGACTGTACAGTCACGCCATCTTTATTTCTGCCACCTTTAGATAAAGGTTTCTTATGTGCAATATCTTTTCCTTCTCGCTTATCTGCTACGCCATTCCCATTTGCGTCTCTGCTTTTTTTGTCCATAGCTCGGCGAGCTCGTTGGCGTTCCATGCGTTTCTCATGTTCGCCTCTTGCTTTTTGTTGCTGATACTCTTTCTTGTGAGGTCTTTCTTTGTTGACGTATGGCATGATAAGTTACCTTCTTACTCCAATTAATAAATTCATTCACTGTCATGTCTCCTCTAAAAGAGTTGACGGCTCTACATACAAGCTGAATGTTTCGTCTATTATACACCCCTCCGGCAAAAATACGGTCAATACTTGCGTTGGTCTTAGATATAATACCTCGTATCTTCTCGCAAGTAAGAGGCATCCCAGTTAAAGCACACTTATAATTTTGTTTCTTTAATACATTTATAAGTTTTCGTGGGGTTAAATCTGTTTTTTCTTTTTTAGATAATAAGTGTTTAAAGTATGCGCCCCAATCTCCATTTTCTTTTTCGTATCTTTTATTTACTTTGTTAATCATCGTACACTTGGTAGAGCAACAAAGGTATTTAGGGTGTAACGTTTCAAACTTAGTCTTACATACCTTACACTTTCTCGTGTACATTATCTGCGAGGCTTATGATGTGTACATGTCTCCACAGGGCACCACCCACACAACGGTGTAGGGTTGGGTATCCACTCATCTTTCTCATAAGACATTGTAAGTCTATCCAAGGGTGTCTCAAATGACTTCCATGATTTATGAATGTCTTGTCTAGTATACGACTCTTGAACAAAACTATTTTTCATACAGAACAACAAGCCCGCTTTAATCGTGTTGACTTCTGGAAAACAAACAAACGCCATAAGACTCATCAGCCTTAATTGTTTCGGGTCAGGGTATCTGTTACTGCCTGTTTTATAATCAATGATGTACGCTTGGTCCCCGTCTACTATTACTAAGTCAGCTATGCCTCGTACCCATCTGTTCTCATCATCAAAATCACACTGCTTCATTTTCTTAGTCAACGCCATCTTGTACTCAGGATATTTAGTCCCCGGAATAGCAATCAAAGCATCTACCATTTTCTTAAATCTCATATAGTTTTTAGCTAAAGGTTGTCCGTCGCGTACATACAGTTCTAATGCCTCATGCACTTCCTTACCATAAATAGTTTGAGGCGTATCTATGAATGAATAGTTCTTTAATATTCTTACCTCTTGATATTTCTTAGGGCAATTAATATATTCTTTTAGGGAGGAAAAACTCCACGTGTAATCACTCATTATCTAACTATCTCCACTTCCGATTGGGTTTCTATCCAAACATGTGCGCCACATGATAGTGGTTTGTCTGGGCTGTACACTACTTTAGAATCACCTTTTATATTTACTTCATGTGCATAGGTGTTACTCTTGTATGTCTTAACCGTCAATACAGGCTCTTCTTCCTTTTTCTTTCTGTTTGACTTTATAACATGTTGGTTAACATGGATAAGAGTCTTCAACGCCCCTGTCCTCGGTATTTTTTGTATCCGGCTCTAAAGCTTTTGTTCATGGAAGAAGTCTTAGGTACCTTACCCCCTTGACTTGTACGCTTATGTGTTGGTTCATAGTTCTGTTCTGCTTGTTTAGTCTTGGCCATTAATCGCCCTCTTCAAATAAAAAAACTGGAGTGTGCTCACCTACATAAGCACCTATCATGTTGTAATCAAAATATTCTATCGCATCTATCTCTTCCATCTCATCATCGCGCATGAGTTTAGCAATTACTTTATTATAGCTATAACAAACTTTGTCTTCTGAATCTATTCCTCTTATGACCCCTACAATACAGTCATCAAAGTGGTCCATTATCATTAGTCCATCGTACATTTCGTGTAACATCATTCTTCCTTTATAAAAGTTCTTGTATCTACACCCACAAATCCGCATGATTGTTGAGTCTTTATATCAAATTTAAAAGGGTTCACATCTACATGGTCAGGTGGTAATAAAGTATATTTCTTTAAAGTACAACTCGCCGCCTTATGTTGTGAACAGTTTTCTTTAAAGTATTTCATGGCAATAATGCAATTTGGGAAGTTCCCAATGTACTCAAGGTCTTTATAGTCCCCTGATAAACTGACGGCTAAAATAAAAAGTCCCTCGCCAAGCATATCAGTACCCCCAATAAGATTGAGTGTCTTTACACTTGCAGTTAGGTTTGTGGCAACTCATACATTTTTTAGTTAAGCCCGCTTTAATCTTTTCGTCATCTTCTTTTACCATCTCATCTTCCCACTCTTGTTTCATGTGGTGCATTGATACAAAATTACTATGTTCAATCATGTCAGCCATTGTGCAACTCCTCTAATAAGTCATTGAATGATAAGCTTTCTTTAGTCTCTTCAAATTCGATGCTAAACAAAAATCTAATAGCATCATAGTTATAAACCGAATGAAACTGCTGATTATTAAACAAATAATAAGTATGTGGTTCATAAACTAATTCCTTAAACTTCCCTGTTACCTTACCATGGTCTTGAGTAAAAAGACAATGATGGTGGCCATCAAAGTTCAATACCATATTAATACTCACACCTCTGTTGGTATCTTTGTGCCAATCATAATAAGTATTAGGTTCTAATTTTAGTATACCCGCATGAAACTTATGTTTCTCATATAGTTTCTTTAAAAATGGGTCAAGACTAAATAACAAATCGTTCGGTAGTCGGATAGCCTTAAAGTTATAATAGTTTATCCAATCTCTAGTGCTGTAGGCTAAAATAGTAAGGGTAGTAGATACCCTAGATGTATGAGGGAGCTTATAGTAATTAACAGTCTCCATAAGTATCCCCAAATGCGCCCTCGCATGCAATCGGTAAGTCCTTTGCCCAAGTAGGTGCTGTATTCATAATGCCCATCACATAGTCCAAAGTATCTTGGGCAGTAGCTTTTGTCGATACACACACCACTGCATCATGTACTGTAAGTACAGGCCTATGCTTCTCATTAATCTCTATCATCTGTTCGCCTATCACTATCCTAGCTAACGCTTGTACAACATTCTCTACCACTGCACCACCCCATATACTGATAGTGCCTCGTCTAGATTTATACTCGTAGCCGTCCGAACCTAACTGTAAGTCAGGGTAGGTAATGTATAGACCATTAGGTAACTTAATCCCTTTAGGTTCTACTAACAGACATTTGCCTGAGCCTAAGTAATACGGGAGCCGGTCAACCGGCCATGATGCTATGTCTCGTAAGGCTCTGTCACATTCTTCCCATAGCTTAACTACCTCATGATTAACTTCTCGATATAATTTAACCAAGCGTTTACTTTCTATCTCATTAACTTCAATGCCGGCATTAAGTTTTAGTACACCCTTGAGCTTGACATGGCCTGTGCCATACCCTAACCCAAGTATGCAAGTCTTACCCACTGCTCGCTCTTTCTTATTTCTTTTGTTAATTGTTTTCTTATAGACACGGGAGGCGAAGTCACAGTACACATCTTTGCCTTGTCGATACAGTTCTACTTGGTCGTGTTGTCCGGCAAGCCAGACTAATATACGAGCTTCGATTTGTGAGGAGTCAACATTAAGTATCACATGATTATCAGGTGGGAGTATTGCATTCTTTAATGCTTTCTTCTTGACATCACGACTCGGTAAGTTCTGGAAGTTTACTTTGTCCATGCCACTCCACCGACCTGTATGAGCGCCATAGTATTTAAGTGGGATAGGTAAGCGTCCTTGATTCCTCAGTCCAATGTCTATGAATCTTTGTATGCGTGACTCTTCTATCGTAGACTTCGTGCCGAGTCTGACTGCACATAACTCTTGCAGTACAGGGTTGTCACTTTCTTGGAGTGCAATGAACCCCGCGTCAGTCTTAGCTAACGCGTAGGTTTCTTTCTCTGTAGTAGGGGATACCTTCATTGGTACAGGAATGTGCATGTCTTCTAATATCTTAGCGAACTGTATGTTACTTGCTAACTTCTTCCTGACTGCCTCTTCGGTATCACAGTCTAAGGTTTTCATTAACCCTTTTAACATTGAGGTCTTTTCTTCTTTTAGTTCCTTGAGTCTTTCTTCTAGTAATTTATCATTGACGCGTAATATAGGTAGTATGAACATCCTAAGTGTAATATCAATGAGCTTCAATTCGGGTAAGGGGAATCCTTTAGATAGGATTTTGAATAGGTCGTAGGTTAGTTTCACATCGTTCTTACAATACTCACCGTACTGGCGCAATTGGTGTTCGGGAAAGTCTTCGAGTCGCATACCTAATGCTTGTAGGACTTCCGTTCCTTTCTCGCCTATCTGATAGCGTTCGGCTAATGCTTTAAGTGAACCCCCGGCCTCAACTCCATGCTTAGCTCTTGCCATGCAGAGTGTATCGAGGTAGGCTACTGGCTCATGGCCATAGACCCATTTTAGTATTGCTCCATCAAACTGCGTGTTATGACAGATGAGCATTGAGTTCCTCCAGTCAACTAAGGCGATACCCTTAGATGCCTGTTCTCCGGCATACCATACGGGCTTACCGTCGTCTATCTGAATCGCTACCCCAATCACCTGGAACTGAGGGTTCAGTATGTATTCTTCTGTTGTGTACTTGCGTAGGCCGTAGCCCTTTGCGTAAAATGTTTCAAAGTCCAGCGTTACTATTTGCACTTTGTTCCTCTCGTTTTATTATTTTTGCACACACCTTGTAGGTGCATGTCGTGTGAGCAATACCACTTCTTAAAAAAGAACTTAGCGTCGGGATTGCCACACACATGGCACTTCTTCTTTACTGTACTAATTGGTTTCAAGCAAACAATTCTAGCACAAGAATCAACGCTATACTATATAATGCCGTCCACCCAAAGTATTTCCAAACTTTTATGTCTCGCTTAGATAAAGTGTGTAGGTCTTCTTCATCATCTGGTTTCCATACTTCCATATCAATCTCCTTATAGTTTATAAGTTGCAGTGTGTTCGTCTCGGCATTGTGAATTACACCATCGCCTTGTATCAGTAACGGGAGTGCCACACCACATACATTTGCCGGTGTTGTTTTCTTTAATCGAAGTGTTGACTGTTTTAAGGGTAAACTTAAGTCGAGCCTCCACTTCAGCATTGGCTATGTCTATTTCGTCAGCCAATCTTTCATTCCTCTAGCGTTATTAAAGGCAGTTCCGTTTGCAGACGATGGCCTCTTCTTTGGTAGTTTTATAAGTCCTTGTTTATCAAAGTCAACTAAGGTAGCGTACGCTATCCCTGTTGCTTGAGATAATTTGTGCCTACTAAAGTCGGGGCGTTTCTCTTGCCATTCTTTAATTAGTTTAACTGCTTTTTCTTTTTCTACCTCTTTCATTATTTTCCTTTTCTATTCGTTTGTTTGCATACCATATCATTTTTTGTAAATCTTCTGTTAAGTTATTTTTGTATAGACATCTTAAAAGATATTTCCCACATTGCCACAGTAATGGTTCGCTGTGAAAAAACTCTTGTAGTATGTCAATAACTTCCCACTTATGTTTGGTATAGTGTAAGGGTTTATTTACATTATCTTTTTTCATTGTAAGTGTTTAAGTACTGCCCCAAATGAATCTACATTGTGTTCGTTAATTACGGTTGAGTATCCCCCGGCCCCCTTGATAAGAGTCAGGTGTTTGTTTTGTAAAGCCGTAGGCTTGTTGCCATTAGCTTTACACTCAATCCCTAGAAACAATCCTTTGTAACACGCTACGATATCGGGGACACCACTCGCTCCATATCCTCCTGTTGAAGCATAGAAGTAATAACAATCATGGGCCTTTAATATCTCACAGACTTTAGTCTTTACTTTCTTTTCAGGTGTCATACGAATCCTTTAAATAAGAGGGGGCGTTACCCCCCATCTCGTTTATGATAGTTACGATACTAGTGGTGGAAGTTCAGCGTTTTCTACTGGAGCAATCTCTAATAGAGGTATGCCATCAGGTTCTAACGCACTCCAATCTTGATTCAATACAGTTGTTACAGTCTCGTCCATAAGAGGAGGTAACTGTGTTTCTGCAATGGGTAAGATGATAGGAAGAGACGCACTTGCCTCTAATTCTGCCACGCTTGATTTTTGTTCTGAGGCTGAATAGATTAACCCCCCAAATACTGCTAATACTACTACTCCACCTAATGTGGTTTGACTCTGTTTACTTAATGCCATTTCACTTTCTCCTTAGTTTATAAAAAAATTTACTACCTCTCTACTACACATCGCAATTACCACTCGGACAATGTTGTCCACGAGACAGAATTTCTTCTGCCAAGTCATCTGATATTTGCCTATGTTCTTCTTCCTCAATCTTAGTTTCGATTGAGTCTACTAATTCTTGGTTCTTTAAAACAAGTGAGAGTTCCTCAATGATTCGATTAGCCTCCTCTGTTTCTGTGTTACCTATACTATGTTTATCTAACAAGACTACAAAATCCTTGAGCAATCTGCGAATGTCTGTAAATAAATGGTGTTCCATTAGTGTGTCCCCGTTAAGTCGATGTCAGGCTCAAAGGTAATCATGTCATCGTCATCGTCCAGTATCTCAACGGGTTTCCCTTGCTCTAAGTGATACATTACATTGTCGGCGAGTTGCTCCTTTGTAAAAGTATCTAACTCAATA
>Ga0070747_1001067_pt1 | contig 13657 bp, 19 predicted proteins | sample VirMetDEL_Mar_31_FD_77321 | JGI IMG/M metagenome (GOLD analysis project Ga0070747, IMG submission 77321) | Aqueous microbial communities from the Delaware River and Bay under freshwater to marine salinity gradient to study organic matter... | ecosystem: Environmental > Aquatic > Marine > Coastal...
GAGTGTCATGTGTTATACGGCAAAGGGGTCTTTGAAGAGTTTCCCGAGACCGTCAAGCAGGTCGTGGTCAACATGATGTTCAACATGGGCAGACCTCGATTGTCTAAGTTCAAGAAATTCAATGCAGCACTCCTTGCTAATGATTGGAAGGAAGCAGCAGTTGAAGGGCGTGACTCACGATGGCACAAGCAAGTGACCAATCGTGCTGAACGTTTGATGGTTAGGTTGGAGAGTATCTAATGGCACAGAGCATTAGTACTAATAAAGTGGAACACAAACCAAAAGGTACTTCTATTGGTAGAGGGCATTTAAGCACGTCCTCTATGAATAAGAGAAAGAAAGCAAATTACAAGAAGTATAGAGGACAAGGTAAGTAATAACATGGCTAAGTATGGTAAATTTGATGCACGTAATAAAAAACGTAGCAAAGACAAATATAGATCAGAAAAACGTTCACCTAAAGCAGTAGATAAAGAATTCAACAACGAAAAGGTGTTGTTGAAAGAGATAGAACGTAAATATAATTATTGAGTAATATGTGTTATTTGAAAACCGGCACCTAACAGCAGTGTCCTTTGTAGATCCTTATCTGAACATAGAGTGGACAATGAAAGGATCGGATATACTAGCAAGGGGTACACCGGGTGCAGGTGACTTTATGTACACTATGTCATCTGCAATATACATAGCGAATTTACTAAAAACCAAAATCAATCTCATATTCTATTGGGATCATGATGCTCTATACCAACATCACTTCGAAGACCCAGAATCTATTTTCGAAAAGATAGATTGGTTTTACGCTCGTTTACATAAAAATCATTTACTATCATATGAGCATGTCTATGACTTCCAAGTCAAGAAGATGTTCGGTAGTGATATGACGCACAACATAGAAAGAACCGATACCGAATCTGGTAAAAATATAACGAAAGGGTTGTGCTCGTGGAAATTCAAACCACACTTATATACCCATGCAACCTTGCTAAAGAAGGTGGCAGTGTGGAGATTCAAGTTCAATGCAGAAATTCCTAACGGGTGGAAGATCCGATATAGTAATGAGGATTGGGATGTTGCGGTTGATTCTGTAAGATCACAGGGTTATGATGTTATTGAACTAGACTATCGTACACCCATACGCGAAGCATTCTATCATATACAAACATCAAGGTTTGTCATGGGGTACGATGGCATGTGGCATTACCTTGCTAGGATGCTATACAAACCCACTATCATCACCGGTGACAACAACATCGTTCAAATGCATGACCCGCAAGCAATGCCTTTCTATTCTCCTGCCAAAGACAAGAACAGGAAAATAGGGTTTCATGATTTTATTGCTGACATAGATAATAACCTACACAGATTAGATGCAAACTGTAAAAAGTATATAAGCAAAGTGGATCATATAATTGAAAATTGATAGAGCAGTAATTGAAGTCAACGGTGGTTGTAACTACTCGTGCAGTATGTGTCCCCAAGACACACGTACCGGTGGACGACACAAAGACTTCCTCAAGAAGATGACACTCAAAGAGTTTGAGGATAACGTGGCAGACTGTGCACAGCATGGTCTCCGTGTAGTCAACCTCGATGGTTCGGGTGAAGCAACACTCAACCGCAATCTACCTAAATACATTGAGATCGTGAAGAAGTATGGTGCAAAGGCATTTATCTTCTCCAATGGTTATCGTATGGAAGGGCAGTTCATGATGGACTGTGTTGATGCAGGGTTAGACTTCTATCGGTTCTCATGGATTGGTTATGATTGGAAACAATACGATAAGTGGATGTACAATAGGATTGGTGGTACATTTATGAGCACATGGGATAAGGTGAAATCCATGCGTGAATATGTCATCGATAGTAAATCTGATTGTGTTGTTGCTACGTATCACCTCATAACCGATAACGACAACATAGACCATGAACTCGAACACTACAAACAAATTGTCAAAGCACTGGATGTCAAGACTGAGATCTGGAAGATGCACAATTGGTCTGGTGCTTATGACGTTGGTGCTAATCAACGCAAGGGTGCGGTAAAAACCTGTGGGCGACCTTTTAGCCCTGATGTCGTTATTCGTGCTGGTGGTCTTGATGGTCAAAGAGGTGCTGTTCATCCGTGTTGTCAAGTCCTCGGGCGAGACGAAGAAGCAGTCCTCGGACACACCAGCGAAAACACCATCCAAGAAATCGTCGAAGGAGAACTCTACGAAGCACTCCGTGAGTCTCATCGATCTGGTAACTATACTGACTATTGTGGTGATTGCGATTTTCTAGTTGACGATACTGAAGTTCTGGTGTATACTAATCATGAAAGAGATTTGATGAAGATGCATGGAACTGCATTTTCTTTGGAAGATTATAGATGAAGATAGATGTACTGATGACAGGACAATTTCCTGCTAACATAGAGTGGTCTAAAATGATCGATGTGCTCTATAGAGTGGATAAACTTTTTGCGTCATTGGAAGATCACACGGTAACAGTCCGGTATCACACGTGGAGCAAGCCCGTGATGCTCGATAAACTAGTACCTCGCGGTATATTGATGACACGTGCACGAAACCAAGTGGTTCTTACTCGTGAACCAAAAGTCTACAACCCCTACAAGATCCTAAAGAAATTTGTTGATACTCCTAGATGGAACGAACAGGTTCGAAGACATGGTGGTAAACAACCACAAACCAGATCGTCTAATTTCAGAGCAATGCAGATCATGTCAACATGTGATCTTATCAACACTATTACAGATGTACCAGATCTATACATTAGACTCAGATGGGATGCTTTGTTGACATATGATTTCGATTACCAGAAGTACATAGACATTGCCGCCAATGGTACAGTAGTAGGGTTTGAGTTACAGGTCAACCCTGATGACCCTTGGTGGATATGTAAAGAACGATTCGAAAGAGGGTCATTCAAAGAAGAACCATCAGTAGACAGCAATGGGTTCTGGCACCAACATTTATTTGATTATATGATAATGTTCAAACCTGAGTACTTCCGAACCGATATAGTCAGACACTGGTACAAGAACGAATTGTTACTCGCAGCAGAATGGGGTTGGTGGCAAACTTTATGTTACAATGGTAGTGGTGAGCACAATCCCCATCTAAACATAAACGGTATTGTTCCTATCATACGTCAAATAGAAGGAATACCACACGCATGAAGAAAAGACTAATCTATCAAGTATGCCTTGGTCATTCTAAGAACTCGAAACTGTATGACATTTGTATAAAAACCGTAGCAGAGTATTGTAAACTGCACAACATAGATCATTACGTACAGACTCAACCTTTGTTGAGGATTGCGCCTGATCCATTTATGACTAACCGTAGTATTGAAGCAACCCGTAAGCATGGTGGGTTTCTTCCTATTTACGAGAAACAAAATGCGTTTAGGTATCTGTCAGAGTATGATGAGATCGCGGTGATCGATGCTGATGTCTTTATCAGAGAGGGATCGAGTAATTTGTTTGAACACATTGGGGACGCAGCATTTGCCGCAGTCACCGAGAGAGATATGCCATTGAATGCTGCATACGTTGGCAAGATAAAACAATACTCGATGATGCAGTTCAGCAATCTCAGGAACGTCGAGTGGAATTGGACAGACCGTGGTGCTGAGTTTCATAATATGGGTGTTATGGTGTTCACCAAAGATTTGCTGCCGTATCTGCAAGGTCAGACACCTAAAGAGTTTCTTAATCGATACGAGTTCAAACAGTTCGTTGATGGTGTCGGTAATTGGAAGTGGAGCACAGACCAAGTGTTATTGAATTGGTGGATAAAGAAAGACAAAATCCCGTTCAAAAAACTACCATGGAAATATAATGGTTTGTTCACTGCTAACAACCAAATAGATAAGTGTGAGTTTGTACACTTCTTCTTGAAGGATAAGTTACCACATAAGGGAGAAGATATCGCAAATCTACTACAAATGATATGATAAAACTTATACTATTTGATCTCGATGGTGTTCTTGTTGATGCCAAAGATATACATTATGCTGCACTCAACGAAGCGTTAGGTGAGTATGCTATCACACCTGACGAACATCGTAACCTTTACGATGGTAGAAAAACATACGAGAAACTGAACATGCTCACCGAGAGAAAAGGGTTGCCTGTCTCTCAGCACGATAGCATATTCGATCATAAACAGAGACGAACAGTGGAGATGATGCACGATCTCCCTATCAATACTCACGCACTCAAACTGTTCCAGCACTTAGAAGATAATGGTTATCTGATAGGAGTATGTTCTAATAGTATACGTAGAACTGTATTGACAGCACTTGCTAAGAGTGGGTTGATAGAGTATTGCTCAGTCATCCTATCTAATGAGGATGTCAAGAATTCCAAACCACACCCCGAGATCTACTGGAAAGCAATGAGCATGATGAACTGTCTACCCGAAGAGACTGTCATCGTTGAAGACTCACCGCCTGGGTTACTAGCAGCAGCACGTTCTAGTGCAAAATATATAAGAGTGACTAGTACTAAAGATGTCAACATAGAAAATATTATGCCAAACGTGACTTCAAGTACAGTATTACATAAATGGAAGGACGAGAAGATGAATGTTATCATTCCTATGGCAGGAGCAGGTTCTAGATTTGCTGAAGCAGGGTTTTCTTTCCCTAAACCCTTGATTGATGTAAACGGCAAACCTATGATTCAAGTAGTAGTAGAAAACATAGGACTAGATTCTAATTATATTTTCTTGGTTCAAAAAGAACATCGAAAGAAATATCACCTCGACAACATGCTGCCTCTTATCGCTCCTAACTGTAAAGTCATCGAGGTTGATGGTATTACTGAAGGAGCAGCGTGTACTACGCTATTGGCAAAGGACATTATTGACAATGATTCGCCATTGTTTTTTGCTAACAGCGACCAATGGGTAGACTGGGATCCAACTCAGTTTATGTATGACATGCAAGAGACGCAAGCAGATGGTGGTATCGTTACTTTCAAAGCAACACACCCCAAATGGTCATTCGCTAAGATTGATGAGAATGGAATGGTGACAGAAGTAGCAGAGAAGAATCCTATTAGCAACAACGCAACAGTGGGTTATTACTACTGGAGACACGGTTCAGATTTTGTTCGATATGCTGAACAGATGATTGAGAAAGATATCAGGGTGAATAATGAATTCTATGTCTGTCCCGTATTCAACGAAGCAATACAAGACGGTAAGAAAATTCTCACACATGAAGCAAAAGAGATGTGGGGTCTTGGTACACCCGAAGACCTAGATCTATATCTTATGCACTTGACAAGCACGTAAGGACGTGGTAATATGAACACATATTGTATTTACACGGCACAGCATAAACCCTCAGTCAATGGTTTGAAACGGTGTCAGAAATCTGCTAAAGTATATGGGATTGATCTTATACCCTATCCTTCTGTGCACCATACAGACATGGAAGCGATACAGAAAAAACTAGGTATCAAATCGAAATATACTGCTGTGATAGGAAGCAGTACATACTTTGATATGAGAGCTGCACCCAGAGGTAGAATAGCAAATGGTACTACTCATTATATGCTGTATCAACAGTGTGTACAATTGAACGAACCGATTGCCATATTAGAACATGATGCATACTTTGTTGCACCTTTTCCTAAAGATTTACCTGAGAACATCGATGATGCTATCATACAAATATCATCGCACAATGTATTGCAACTCACACCTAACATGATGGAGACGTGTGGACGTGCAGTCAAGATGAAGAAATACGGCAAAACGCAGAAACCCTATCGTGATTGGAGTAAAGAATCCGGAGTAATCCCGCATCCTTTATCAGGCACCAACGGCACTAGTGGTTACATCATAGGTCCGAAAGCAGCACAGAAAATGATAGACTATATAAAAGTAGACGGGTTGGGGTTCGCTGATCGGTTGCGAGAAGATCATATAGGTGAAGGCAATCTATATTTCCAAGTACCTCAATGTGTACTTTGTCCCAACGATATAAAATCAACGAGAATGTAAATGATAACCTTTGACACACTACTAGAAATTTTTACTTACTACGGATGTGATAAAGGTATTAGTGGCAAATACCCACACCACTACCATACTGTATATGAACCAGCATTCGAACCATACCGTGATGAACCTATCAATATTTTAGAGGTTGGTATATGGGAAGGTAGAAGTCATCAGTCATGGATCGCATATTTTCCTAACGCGCAAGTGTATGGGATTGATATCTTCACCCGCGTCAAAGAAAAAGACTGTCGAGTTCTAAATCATGAACGTATGCACCACTTGAATGCAAGCAGCGTCAAACCAGAATTAGGAAATAAAGTAAAGAAAGCATTCGGTAAAAACATCCAATTCGACTTTATCATTGATGATGGATTGCACTCTCCGTTAGCAAATAAAATGACGTTTCAGCAGTTATATCCTTTCCTCAAAGAGGGCGGTAGTTATTTCATTGAAGACGTGTGGTTTTTAGAGAATATGACACAAGAAGCATGGGACTCTCCATGGATGAAAGATAACCCCAAGGTTTACAACATGGAAAATCATAACGCCTTGATGAGTGTACTACCAAATTATATTGAGCACGATAACCGAGAATTGTCAGGTATACTTGACAGTTTTATAATGGAAATCAAAAAATGAGAGCATACGTAATCACTCTAGAAGATAATGTCGAATCCTTCGCAGCAGCAGATATATTGATTGACAGTTCTAATCATTTCGGCAATGAGTTCACCATCCAGAAATATAGAGCATCAGAACCAAAAGATGTTGCGTCTGGATTTTTCAATCGTGGTATCAAGTGGAATTACCCTTGGACCAAAGAATTTATGGACATGCAAAGCGGGTTGTTGAAAACTCCTTATGAAACCGAAGACCCTAAAAAACGCATGGCATGTTTCTTATCGCATTGGTTGCTATGGTATAAGTGTGCAGAGATAGATGAACCTTTATTGATCTTCGAGCACGATGCGATATTCACTCGCCAACTACAACTAAATTTAGTTACAGACTCACCATATGAGATTGTATCTCTCAATGATCCACGTGGTGCAACACGTAAAGGTCAGCGCTACCATGAATTGATTGCAGGTGAAAATGTAGCACCGGTACCGTGGATTGATGTGTACAACGTGCCTCAAGGATTGCCCGGTAATTCAGCATATTATATAACTCCCAAGGGTGCGAAGAAAATATTAGAGGTTGTCAAAGAATATGGAGCATGGCCTAATGATGCTATCATGTGTAAACAACTTATGCCCAAGATGTTAGGTTGTCTCGGGTGGTATGCTACAAGCATCCAGAGAAATATTGAGTCAACTACTACGAAATGAAAGCATTCGTTATAACAATATATGACCTGCCAGCATCAGTAGCATCGGCAGAGCGGTGTGTCAAATCAGTTAGAAATTTTCCTGTAAATTTTTGGAAAGCGACTACACCCAAGGATGGTATCGACAAAATATTCAGGGATAAAGGTATCAGTCCATACTATTTTGAAGAAAATGGAGGGTCATACAAACGCAACTGTATGTCCGCATTTCATTCTCATTTTAGTATTTGGGAGTGGTGTGTCAATAACAATGAAGAAGTTATTATATTCGAGCATGATGCAATTTGTGTGGGAGATATACCACTAGTTCAAAGTTATAAAGGGTGTCTGAGTTTAGGGCAACCAAGTTACGGAAAATGGAATCAACCACCCAAACTTGGTGTACAAAAACTAGTGACCAAAAACTATTTTCCTGGTGCCCATGCTTATCGTCTAAAACCTGAAGCAGCAAGAACGCTGATCCACACAGCAACCGAAGGTAAACTAGCAGGACCGACTGATGTTTTTTTGAATTTAGAATGGTTCCCGTTCTTAGAAGAATATTATCCATGGCCAGTAGTAGCACGTGACACGTACACCACTATCCAGAAAGAAGTTGGATGTAGTGCAAAACACAATTGGGGTAAAGATTATGCAATCCTACAAGTACAATAGAGCATTCTTTACAGGTTGTGATTCGAATACTGAATGGCAGTTGAAATGGTTTCTGGAAAACTACGTCAAGCATAATAAAACTCCAATCGTCCTTGCTGATTTTGGCATGACCAAAGAAACAAGAACTTGGGCATATCAAGTGAGTGAGTTTGTTGATGTGATAGATGTTCCCAAACAGTTTACTAACGGATGGTTCCTCAAACCAAAAACTATGCGATTGGTTAGTGCATATGAGAGAGTCTGGTTAGATACAGACATTCATGTCCTCGGTAATCTGGATGGTATATTTGATCTGATTGAAGACGGTAAACTTGCAATGGTTGAAGACAAACCATGGACGAAACGTAAAGGTGAAAAATGGCACAACTCAGGTGTAGTCGGTATCCGTGGTAATCCACCAGTGCTATCTGATTGGATTAAAGAATGCCAAGTCAACCCCAAACAAGGCGATCAAGAAGTTTTACACGAGATGTTGAAGAACGATATTATTCGTATGAAATACATTACTTCGCTTCCTAATATATACAATTGGTTGCGGATACAATTGCTCGATGGTGAAGATAATCCGAATAAATTGTGTATGCATTGGACCGGTTTGAAAGGTAACATGCAAATAAAAAGGATGATGTACAACTCATGATGAAAAAAATGATCAATCCAGGCAGTCATATAATCGCTGATCTAATCGATAAAGGTAGTGAAGGTGTAGAGATCGGAGTGTGGATCGGTGACACAACTGAGAAATTTGCTGCCAAAGCATCACTCGTACATGCCGTGGATGCCTATGATATCACTGTGTTTGGTGAAGACGAGTTTGAAAAACTATGTGCCAGATATAGTAAGTTATACAATATTGAACCCACGAAAGAAGGGTTTGCTAAATTTTATGATAACATATATCAAGGAGTAGTAGATCGTTTCGAGGGTCGTAATGTACAGGTATATCGCATGAATTCTACTGAGTGGTTTGCACAAAATACCAAGACAGATTATGATTGGATTTACGTTGATGGTGATCACAGTTACGATGGTTGTCTCAGAGATCTCAACAACGCATGGGATGTCATTCGCAAGGGTGGTGTAATGTATGGTGATGATTTGAATTCTAAAAAGGGCGTTCGGATGGCACTTCAGGAATTTGGGCACCAGTACGTAGATCTTGGATTAGGGCAGTGGAAGATTGAGAAATGAGTAAGGTAGTACACGTATTAGGTAATGGTGATAAGGCAAGTTATTATCTGGAAGAACCCAGAATAGGCACTAAAATATTGTGCAACATGCCACCTTTCTCCATACCCTCAAAAGAGGTCTATGCCACTTGTATGGTAGACTTCAAAATGATGGCAGCACTCACTGCGGGTGAGATTGCTATTGATCAGTACATGTGGGTGCTAGGCACACGTCCTCGCATTTGGATGTACGAGAGATCAGCATTTTATATGAAGTATGCTCCCAACATCAAAGAGTTTTACACTACTGTTCCAGACTATGCTGGTAATGCCACCAACTTCAATTGTGGTCATATGGCAGTTAGATATTCTGCCCAGAAATTCAAACCAGATGTCATTCATCTGTATGGATTTGACACGATATTCGATTTCAATATGAGATCCATCACTGATGTGTACCTATCATCTGATCGAACGCAAGTCAACAACTATCGCCTACTCAACAACTGGCGACCAGTGTGGAGAGATATTTTCCGAGAGTTTCCTAAGATTGAATTCGTGTTTCATCACAATCATGATGACTTCAAGATTCCAAAGCTTGACAATATGAGAGTAGTGGTGTATAATAAACCTTTGAGCAAGATACAGGAGCGTCCAGATGAATCAGACATCTCGGATGGACGCGGAATGGACATACAAAAGGTAAAACCAAGTGTTTAGACATGAAACAACAGATCTAGGTTATACTGACATGATCGCACACACCACAGAAAATGGTCGTGTGTATGAGCATCCAGTGGAGCGTAAAAATTACCCATCCATCACCACAGTGCTATCGATTCTTTCCGAAGATTCAATAGCAGCATGGCGTAAGAAGGTAGGTGACAAGGAAGCAAACAAAGTATCTGCAATTGCATCACGGCGAGGTACTGCCGTTCACGAATTCATCGAGAAATATATTGACAATACGTCAATGGAAGATTTGAAAGCAGAATTCAACCCAAATATTATACAATCATTTCTCACAGTAAAGGATGTGCTAGATGAACGAATCGGAACAGTGTTCGGACAGGAGCTTCCGTTATACAGCGATCATCTTGGCGTTGCTGGGCGTGTTGACTGTGTTGCTGAGTTCGATGGGAAATTATCCATCATCGATTTCAAAACCAGCAGAAAACCTAAGAAGCGAAACTGGATCGGACAATATTTCATGCAAGAAGCAGCATATGCTATCATGTGGGAAGAACGAACCGGAGTTCCTATTACCCAACTCGTTACCATAGTGGCAGTAGATGAGATGACGTTCAACGGTTCACCCGGACAACAGGTATTCGTCGAGCATCGAGATACACACACCAAACAATTATTGGAAACCATTGATGAGTACAAAGAACGCAATTCGAGAAGCAACGCAATCTTTGCATGATAAGTTAGAGGCACAACCTTTCAACATCAAAATGTTTGAGGGTAAGCATACTGACATGGAACGTGCCTATTACCTTGCATCCAATAGAATCATTTTCGATATACTAGATCCACACGTACCCGAAGGATTTCGCAGATCATCTGCTATTGATAAAGATATGGAATTCTTGGATCATTCACCCTATGGAGCAAGAGCAGGAGAACCCGCGCAACTCACTATGGGATGGCCACCTATGATGACGATGGGTTATAAGATGTATCTCGAAAATATCTGTGAAAACATCAACGCACATATTTACCTCAACTACATGGGGTTTATGTTCGGAGGGCAGATCATGAAGAAACGCTACCCCGACACGTCAACCTTATATGAGTTTGATGATATCGTAGAAAAACGCGCATATATTCGAGAACGTATTGTCGAAGATTATAACGCACCATTTTATCAGCAATTTGTACACGAAGTCAAAGTAGGATTCAAGTGGCATATTGCCATCTCCAAAGAATTACACGAACGCACAGCATGGATAGCAGTCACATGATTTGGGACCATTTTATAGAACTCGAAGGTTACATGTCCACCATGATGGAAGGATTTTGTGGTCTCCCGATTGATAGTGTCAATTTACCATCAACAGGTAATCACATCAACAAAGTCTATCGTTCGAACAAGGTAGACCTCGCACACATCTCGGTGATTGATATGCGCGAAGAGAAGAAAATGTGGATGATGCATGTAGCATGCTTTGCCAAACCCAATTTTCCCATGCCCATTTACGGATTTGATGTCATTGTGGGTAAGAACAAGGTGACCGGATGTTTTCATGACATGTCACCCACGCTGGGTAAACTACTGCCATCAATCGCATTCGAAGAGTTCAAGCAGACAGTCGCGCCATTTATTCCAAAGCGAGAACGAGAACTACCACCATGGGCAAAAGAAATATTCTCCAATCATATGGTAGTAGCAGGAGCAACAGACGAACCCAAAGAAATTCAAAATCTATGTCACATGGGTAGAGAAAATATGTACTCATGGTTCTCAGAAATTGACGCAAAAGAACCAAATCATTTTCCGAACATTGTACAGACCTATCAACTTGCACTCTCTAAATACTGTCACAATCAGTTACAAAACACCAACTCAAAAAATGTAATGGTATCATTAGGATTAGAGGAAGACTATGTCAACAACTTCAAGAAGCAGCAGTTCCCTTTTTGATTTCGGATTCACAGCGGTAACCGAAGAAGAACTCGAAACAACTCAGACTGCGATACACCAGACACAAACCACCCAAGATCAACTTGATCAGTTATTCAATGCAATTATGCCTCTATTGAATAACCTAAAACAAAATCCCGAGAAGGATTATATTCTATGGCCTAATCGTCTAGAAAAGGTAGAACAGTTCGAAGATCTATTACAGAACATCTATCAAGGTAAATCAACGTGAAAAAGGCAATGTGGTATACACTCGGTATGATATCTCTTGCCCTCGCATATATTGGATTTGTCACACCCGGTATACCATTCTCAATATTCCTTGTATTCTCTGCATATTGTTTCTCTAAGTCATCAAAACGTATGCATGACTATCTGTATAATCACAAACATTTCGGACCATTTCTCACAAATTTCATAGAGAAAAGAATCTTTCCAACCAAAGCAAAATATGCCATGGTCACAGTTATGTCATCCTCACTACTGTTTCTATGGTTCACAACGTATAATCTCAACGCACTGCTATGGTCAACAGGATTCATGGCAATGGTTGCGACATACTGCTGGACACAATATCCAGGCTCCGAAGAAGAATACCAAAAGAGAAAAAACGTTTCATAAACTATACAATGTACATTATGAGAAACAAAACCCACAAAACCTGTACTCAATGTCAACAATCATTGCCTAGAACATTAGAGCATTTTCATAGAAACGGCAAACACTATTTTTCATCAAAATGTATACCTTGTCATAAGGAATATAATAGATCAAGAAACACCTCTGCAAGAAAATCGTTCAAAGAATATAAACAAAATCTCTCGTGTATACAATGTGGATTCAATGATTCCCGCGCATTAGTCTTTCATCACAGAGATCCTAGCACCAAATCATTTACAATTTCCGATAATATAACTAGACAAAGCAAAGAAAATATGCTAAACGAAATTGCTAAGTGTGATGTTCTATGTGCAAACTGCCACTCAATTCACCATTATGATGAAAACCTACTATGAAAACAAAGACGCTTTCGTTTACCTATGGTTTGATACCAAAAACCGTATGTTCTATCTGGGATACCACAAAGGAACCCCAGATGATTCATACACTCACTCGTCTACTGTAATGGAAAAATTCACCAAAACCTCTATTCCTTCCTATATGCGTAGAAGAATACTCGCAATGGGTACCGAACAAGAGATGATTGAATTAGAAAAAGAATTGCTTGACAATCGTAAGGAAAAGTGCTGGGACAAATACTATAATGTCACAGTAGCATTTCCACCACCACCCCTGTATGGTGAAGACAATCCAAAGTGGAAAGGGGGAGTATCGCTTGTAAGTAACTATAAACAACAACATTATGCTAAAAATGCTGAAAGGGTGCTCGAAAAACAACGTGAATATCGTCAAAAGAATCCTGAAAAGATACGTGAACAGAGACGTGCACGTTATGTTAAAAATATTGAAAAGATACGTGAACAGAGACGGGAATTGCTTGTTAAAAACGGTGATAGGATACGTGAAAAGAAACGTGAATGGTATGCTAAGAATTCTGAAAAGGCAAAAGAAATGTGTCGTATCTGGCGCGCTAAAAATGCTGAAAAGAAAAGAGAAATGGATCGTGAATATTATGCTAAGAATCGTGAAAAAACACGTACAAGACAACGTGAATATTATGCTAAGAAGAAAGCAGAGAAGATCAATGGCAATAGTGTTGATTTGAGTCAATTTATGGGATAATGTGGGGTTTTGTGGGGGATATCTCAATATGGGTATATATGTGTTGAGAACATATCGGTCAGTCTAACGCTCGATCTATTTCCAAATAAAAACC